>Ga0214542_1001495_pt1:0-27500 | contig 47978 bp, 37 predicted proteins | sample CNSS1metaG_FD_160096 | JGI IMG/M metagenome (GOLD analysis project Ga0214542, IMG submission 160096) | Root nodule microbial communities from cowpea collected in UCLA plant growth center, Los Angeles, California, USA - CNSS1 | ecosystem: Host-associated > Plants > Roots > Nodule | place... | reverse complement strand
TTTTGTTGAATATCTCACTGTTTATGGTTCCCCTCGTGCACAACAACTTGGCATCAGAGATTTTGTTTGTAAGATTTATTGGGCATGTCATTCGCTATCAATGTGTTATCAAACTATCCACAAATGTTTAGTTCAATTCTCATCTAGTCCTCAATGCAAGGGCTTATGACGAAGATTCCACATCAATTAAAGAAAAATCAAATTACATTATATGGGTAGGTGTAAACCTGACTTTATAAATCGATTTTGTGAAGTTGAGTTACATAAAATCTATATTCTAAGAAGAATTGATCTAATTGATCCTAATATCATTAGTTATTATTTTTATATAATTATAACATAAATATAAGATTCTAACACTTTGAATTTTTATTGTTTCGAAACCCTTTTTTATTACAAAGCTTGAGCATGCACCTAGTAGCATTACATCATTGAATGGTCCAGTTCTGAATATAAACATGGGTCAGTTCTTTGTATTTTTAACATATACCTAACAATCTAATATCAAAATATTCGTAATAAGGGAACACCAAAGAGAAAGAAGAATAAAAAGAAGAAGAAATACATCGAGAATGAAGTGCACAAGAACATAATGAAGTAAATTACCCGAGAAAAATGGAGGGACTGCATTAAAAGCTCAAGTTGGAAGTCTACAAGTTAATGCCAATTGTAGGATTATTTTCATGCTATGTTTACACACAAAACTAATAGCTATACAATATTTTAAAATAATTAAAGGAGATATAAGTTGACATAACAATAGTTTCGGCTAAAGACATACCAGAGTCTTTAATGCAAAGAAATATATGGTCCACAACAATTGAGACAATGGAATTCCTAGCAGCTTCAGTTGACCGCTGTCATGATTGATTCAGAAACACACTATGATATTTCTATATCAATAAAATATAGTTGAAAAATAGTTGTTTCAAAGGAAGAAGTAGTTAAGGCAATATGAAACCTTCTTAGCCTTCAAATCTACATTTCCCCTGCTTAGACAGACATGTAATCCAGTTTTAAAGCGAAGAAATGCACGCAGTCCTGTTGATATAAGTTTTAGAAACTTCATGTCACATCTTTGCTTTTCAAATCAACTAAGTATGGATAGTACAGACCTGATAAACCTTCTTTTAGTTACCTGGTTCACTTAATGCTGGGCAAACAGCTTCAGTAACATGGAACTGAACCTCAAGTGCAAATGGACTGTTCAATTCAGTTCTCTGAACCGTGATCTAGTAATATAAAGTTCAAGCTGTATTTCATGATTCATGACAGATAAAATTCTGGAAGAAAAAGAATATTCATTAAAACTGATTGGGGGAACTATATTTCTTACAAATGCTTCTCCCGATATTCCTTCTATAAGACGCTCTGCTCCAAATAATACTCGCTTTTCACCATCCTCATCTCTCGGGTTTGATCCCTCTTGAGAGCGGCCTAAAGTAGGATCCGTGAACATGTCAGGATGAGGCAAAAGATCAAAAGACATAGATTCCCATTCTAGTTTCTGAAGAGAGGGAGGGGGAAATAAGAATTAATAGGTGATAATAAAAATATAAGTAACTTAACATCCTTGATATGGAGAAATATAGCAGAAACACATTCTGATGAAAGCATAATCGAAGGTCTTCTGATGAAAGGAGAGATGTAATATATAAGAACAATATAAAGACAAATCAATCTTCCCAATTAGGTTTTGTTTAGTTAAGCTTTTGACAAAAAATATTATTTTAAAAATAATGTGATTTATATTTCACAGATTTCATATAAAGCAGAGAAACTAATATTTTAATTCGTTAAAATTATAAAAGACAAACATTTTTCAATCAAGGTAGAATACAATTACAGATTTTTTTCTAGAAGCTACTGAACAAATTTAAATTTAAATTTTTAAAATTTTAAAATTTTTTGTATCAAAAGCTTGAACAAACACTAAAATTCTTCAAAAGTTAACTTCTTTCAAATAAAAATGAATTTTCATGAAGAAAGGCTCAAACCAACGGACTCAAGGTTACTTGCACAAACTCAAAAAGGAAAGGGTATGTATAATTCTTAAATAAAAATGAAATAGTACTTTGAAGACGTATATATACTTCTTATTACTGGAGAATTCCCGTGCCTCTTTAAGATTTACAACCTGATAGCAGAATAAAAAAACTATAAATTTCATATTCGAGTGGCCTGACTTTTATTGCAAGAATGAGTATCATCAAAGTTACCTCCCAGCTTTCATTTGTGGCATACAGTACAAAGTTGTGCATGGTAATAGATGCCACAGGTGGTGCCCTACGAACAATGATAGGGAACACGCATGGTTATAAATAGATCTTAGGTGAAATATACAGTATTTAGACATAAGTTACCCCATAGAATGATCCACCACATCAATGCTATACAGTAATATGAATTTTCAATTTATTGAAATCCACAATAATAAGTGAGATTGATTGTAAAACAGGCATGCTTATTGTTAGATAATATAGAATTTTTTCTACTAGTTGGGCTCAGCCCATCCTGTATTTATGGGTTCGACCCATTATCATTATAAATAAACTATCTTTTGTGTATGTTTTACACAAGGAGAGATTTATCCCTAGCTTTTTTCATCTTATTCAACACAGGTATCTAGAGTTTAGGTTAGTTGACTGCTGTAACCACTGCCCTACCACTCATTGTTGCCGCGGTTGCCGTCGCCGCTGCCGCCATTGCCATCGTCGTTGCCGCCGCCGCAAGGTCCGCCAGCCGCCGCGTGTGATGGCGCGTTGCCGGCCGTTTGCCGCGCCGATCAACCTCGCCCGAGTCACCTCCTTGCCCTCTTTCTGGATTTGTGATTGTTGTGTCCATCAGAGAACATTGAATTTTTAGGGTTTCTCTCTCAATGCCAAGTTACAGCAGCTTGTCCCTGTCTTGTCCAAGTTATCTTGTTTGGTGTGTGAGTCGTGTCAATTATGCAAGCATAGTCGTACTTCCTTTCCTCGTGGACACATGATGCTTCGTCTCCTTTTGCCTTGGTTCACTCTGACATTTGAGGTCCTAGCCGCGTTAAGTCTACTTTAGGTTTTCAATACTTTGTTACTTTTGATGACTATTACAAATGTAGTTGGTTATTTTTAATGAAACATTGTTCGAAATTATTTCATATCTTTTAAATATTTTTTTAATGAAGTTAAAACTCAGTTCGGTATTTCTATTAGAGTTTTGCGCAATGATAATGGTCATGAATATCTTTCTCATTCTATTAAACAATTTATGGCTTCTCACGGTATTCTGCATCAAACTTCTTGTGCTTATATCCCTCAACAAAATGGTGTAACTCAACATAAAAATAGACATCCTATTGAAACAACTCACACTTTTTTAATTCATGGAGAGGTTCCTGAACATTTTTTGGGTGATGCTATTCTTACTGCCTATTATCTCATTAATCGCATGTCTTCTTCGATTTTAAAGAATAACATACCTCATTCCATTTTATTCCCTCATGAACCTCTTCATCCCTTACCTCTAAGAGTTTTCAGGTTTACATGTTTTGTTCATAATTTCCGTCCTGGTCTTGACAAGCTTTCTCCTAGATCATATAAGTGTGTTTTCTTAAGGATACAAATGTTTTTCTCCTTTCCTTAACCGTTATTTTGTGTCTGCAGATGTCACCTTTGATCAGTTCTCCCTTTATTTTAAGAGTCAATCTTCACCTCTGACTCCATCCAATCCTGACAACTCTCCTACTACCTTTAATGTCCCTATTGTTTGTGACCTTCATATTGTGTCTTCTTCACCATCGGTTCTTGCTCCACAGTCAGCTTCTCCTCCACCACCACTTCAGGTATATAGTTGCTGAAACCGATCACAACCACCACCATGTGACTCCACTCAAGTGCCAACTACTCTGTCTTCTCTGGCTCTAACACCTGAGTCTGACCTTCCCATTGCCCTCCGATCCCTCTCCCCATTATATTGCTTTGAGTTATCATCGATTGTCATTACCTTTTTATACATGTCTTTCCTCTCTTTCTCTGTCACCATTCCAAAAACTGTCCGTGAAGCTTTAGCCCATCCTGATTGGCGTCAGGTCATGACAGATGAACTATGTGCTCTTCATAACAGTGGAACTTGGGAACTGGTTACGTTATCGTCTGGAAAATCTATTATTGGTTACAGGTGGGTGTTTGCTATCAAAGTTGAACCTGATGGTACTATTGATCGCCTCAAAGATCGTCTTGTGGCCAAAGGTTATACTCAGTTGTATTATGGAGATATCTTTTCCCCGTGACAAAGATGGCTACTGTTCGTTTATTTATCGCCATGGTTGCTCTTCAACAATGGCCTCTTTATCAACTGAATGTTAAAAATGCTTTCCTCAATGGTGGTTTGCACGAAGAAATCTATATGAAGCAACCTCCTAGGTTTGTTGCTCAGAGGGAGTCTTCTAAGATGGTATGTCGTCTTTGCAAATCCCTATATGGCCTAAAACAATCTCCTAAGGCCTGGTTTGGAAAGTTTAGCAATGTTGTTCAGCAATTTGGTATTACTCAGTGTGAAGCAGATCATTTTGTCTTTTATCAATACTTGAGTGTTGGATGTGTTTACTTGATAGTGTATGTTGATGACATCATTCTTACAGGGAGTAACAACCATGATATCTCTCAGTTGAAACAACCTCTATCACCATTTTCAGACCAAAGATCTTGGCAACTCAGATATTTATTGGGTACTGAGATAACACAGTGCAATGATGGTATTGTTATATTTCAGAGAAAGTATGCCATGGATATTATGGAGGAAACTGGGTTGGTGAGTTCAAAGTCTGTTCATACACCCATGGATTCCAATACTAAACTTCTACCAAATCAGAGGGACCCTATATCTGATCCTGAGCAGTATAAAAGATTAGTTGGGAAATTGAATTATCTTACTGTTACTCGTTCTGACATTTCCTTTGCAGTCAGTGTGTAAGTCAATTTCTTAATTCCCCATGTGAAGATCATTAGAATGCAGTCATTCGTATGTTGAAGTATATTAAAAGATCTCTTGGAAAAGGATTGTTATATGGTTCTAATAACCATACAAGAGTTGTTTGCTATTCAGATGTTGATTGGGCAGGATTTCCTTCTGATAGAAGATCTACCTCTGGGTATTGTGTCTCCATTGGTGGTAACTTGATCTCGTGGAAAAGTAAGAAAAAGAGTGTTGTAGCAAGATCCAGTGTAGAAGCAGAATATAGAGCTATGGCCTCAGCTGCCTGTGAACTTGTTTGGCTCAAGCAATTGCTTAGAGAGCTCAATTTGGAGATGTTACTCAAATGACACTTGTGTGTGACAATCAGGTTGCTTTTAATATTAGCTCTAATCTTTTCTTTCATGAGCGGATCAAACACATTGAGATTGATTGTCATTTCATTCGGGAAAAAATCATGTCTGGAGACATCAAGACTGAGTTTGTTAACTCAAGTGATCAGTTAGCAGATATTTTTACTAAGTCTTTACGGGGGTGTAGAATTGATTATATTTGTAATAAGCTTGGCACATACGATTTGTGTGCTCTAGCTTGAGGGGGAGGGTTAGATATTTAGATATTGTTTAATACTATTAAGATATTGTTAGATATTGTTAATCACAATATCAAACAATATCTTCTATTTACTCTATTTATTTTCAATTACTCTTTTTAATTGTACCTTTCTCTATTATAAATAGACTTCCTATGTGTGGTTTATACACAAGGGAGATTAATTTCAAACCCTATTTTCTTTATTCTCAACAAGACATAAGGGCACAGACACAGTTATTATACACTAATGACACTTAGCATCTTTATGGTGTTTGTCAGGATTTATCACTATTGTTACTCCGCGGAGTCCTGGTCCCATGCCTGAATATTTGGGCAAAATTCATGCCCTTCATGAATTTAATGAGTTATTACCTCCTACCTCCATTCCACCCAAAGAACTTGACCAACAGTCAAAGTTCTTCATGTTGTTGGCATTACATGAACTTTCTGATGAATATTCCCATGTTTGCGACCAGATTTTGGGTTCTCCTGTTGTGCCCAACTTTACTGCTACTAGTTCTCCCCTTTTGCATGTGCCAAGAAAACTAGTCATTGATATACCTACTTATGCTGATGACTCCTCAATCTTGGCCTCTCAGCAGGATGATCGCAATCGTTCTCGCAAGCCGGGAAAAGGACGCCCTAAGTGTGACCATTGTAGCAAGTTAGGCCACAAGATTGACAAGTGTTATGCTCTTCATGGACGTCCTCCTTGATCTGCAGCGGTGGTCCACTTTGATCCTCCTCCCCGATCAACGATTGTGAATCGTGCTTCATCTGATACTGCAGGACACCCTGCTATTTTCAATGACTTTCTCAGATGGTATGAGGAACGTCAAAGTTCTAATTCCACTACATCTCCTCTATTGCACGCACAGGTACATCATTTGTTGGCTTGAACTCACTCTGATTCTCTTGGACCTTGGGTTCTAGACTTTGGCGCCAAGATCATATTACTGGTAACAAATCTTTGTTTTCTTCTTTGTTTTGTCTTGATAATTTACCTTTAGTTACAATGGTTGATATCTCATGGTGTTGGTACTACTAATATTTTTCCATCCATATACATTGATCATATTCTTTATGTCCCTGGGTCTCCATTCAATTTATTATCCGTCAGTCGTCTAATTCATTCTCTTAATTGTTATTTCCTTTACCAAAGATTTTGTTTGTTTACAAGATCGAAGTTCGAGACACATGATTGGCACCAGATGTGAGTCTCATGGTCTGTATCATCTTCATCCTCCTTCACAACTTGTCCCCAGCTTGTCCAAGTTATCTAGTTTGTTGTAAGTCTTGTCAATTAAGAAAACATAGTCGTAGTTCCTTTCCTTGTAGTGTCTCTCAATGGGCTTTGTCCACTTTTGCATTAGTTCATTCTGACATTTGGGAACCTAGTCGTGTTAAGTCTACTTAGGTTTTCAGTATTTTGTTACTTTTATTGATGATTAGTTCAGATGTACTTGGTTATATTTAATGAAAAATCGTTCTGAGTTATTCTCTATTTTTCAATCATTCTTTCATGAAATTAAAACTCAGTTTAGGATCTCTATTCGAACTTTGCAGAGTGAAAATGGTTGTGAATATCTCTCTCAATCCTTTAAACATTTTATGGTTCTCATGGCATGCTTCACCAAAAATCATGCGTTTATACACCCTAACAAAATGGAGTAGTTGAGCGCAAGAATAGACACCTTATTGAAACAACTCGCACTCTTTTAATTCATGGTGCAGTTCCTTCCCATTTTTCGGGTGATGCGGTTCTTACTACCTGTTATCTTACTAATTGCATGTTATCTTATTAATTGCATGTTGTCTTCATTCTTGGATAACCAAGTTCCTCATTCTATTCATTTCCTCATGACCCTTTACACCCTTTACCTCTTAAAGTTTTTGGGTCCACATGTTTTGTTCATGATTTTAGTCCTTGCCTGGATAAGTTGTCTCCTAGAGAACACAAATATGTCTTCTTAGGATTCCCACACTCACAAAAAGGGTATAAATGTTTCTCTCCTTCCCTCAACCGTCATTTTATCTTCGTCGATGTTACCTTTGATGAGTCTTCTTTTTACTTTACACACCCCTCTTCTCATTGTGTGCCACCATCTGCTACTATAGATATCCCTGTTGTGTGTGATGCTCCTAGTGTACTTACTTCAAGTGCCACCTCGGATTCTCCTCCACCACCTTCAAGTGCACCTACTGTGGATAGACCACCTCTTCAGGTTTATAGCGGAAGACACCATTGCCAATCACCACCACATGACTATTTCAGGTGCCAAGTACTTTGTCTCCTCCAGTTCCAACAACTGAGTCTGATTTTCCCATTGCCCTTTGTAAAGGTGCCAAGTATATGTTGATGACATTTTCTCAGATATTTCCTAGGTATTGAAGAGCACAATCCAACAATGGTATTGTCATATCTCAAAGGAAGTACGCATTGGATATTTTGGAGGAAACTGGGTTAATGAATTCTAAAGCTGTAGAAACACCCATGGATCCTAATATCAAACTTCTACTAAATCAGGGGGAGGCTTTCTCAAATCTTGAACAGTATAGACAATTAGTTGGAAATTGAATTATCTTACTGTTACTCGTCCTGATATTTCCTTTGCAGTTAGTGTGGTAAGTTAATTCCTTAATTCCCCATGTGAAGACCATTGGAATGCAGTCATTCACATATTAAAATATATCAAAAGATCTCCTGGAAAAGGTTTAATATATGATTCCAACCCCGATGCACAAGTTATGTGCTATTCAGATCCTAACTGGGCAGGATCTCATTCCGATAGAAGGTCTACTTCTGGATATTGTGTCTCAATTGGTGGTAATTTGATATCTTGGAAGAGCAAGAAAAAAAGTGTCATGGCAAGATCTAGTGCAGAAGCAGGATATAGAGCTATGACTTTAGTCACTAGTGAACTTGTTTGTCTTAAGCAATTGCTTCAAGAATTGCAATTTGGAGATGTCACTCAAATGACACTCATATTGACAATCAAGCTGCTCTTCACATTAGCTCTTCACATTAGCTCTAATTCTGTCTTCCATGAGAGGACCAAACACATTGAAATTGACTATCATTTCATTCGAGAAAAAATTTTATCCAAGGACATCAAGACTAAGTTTGTCAACTTGAGTGATCAGTTAGCAGATATTTTCACTAAGTCTCTTCAAGGACCTAGAATTGACTATCTTCGTAAAAAGCTTGGTACATACGATTTATATGCACCAGCTTGAAGGGGAGTGTTAGATAATGTAGTATTTTCTCTAGCAGTTGGGCTCAGCCCATTATCATTATAAATAAACTATCCTTTATGTATGTTTTACACAAGGGGAGATTTATCCCTAAGCTTTTTTCATCTTATTCAACACTTATAAATAGATTTTTGGTGAAATATGCAAAAGTCCCTGAGTCAAGCAGATACAGTACATCAGGCTTTGGCCATATGTTACCCCATGGAATGATCCACTACATCTATGCTAATACAATAATATCAATTTTCAATTTATAGAAATCCACAATAATAATTGACAGTCATTGTATAGAGCATAAACAACCTCAAGATGCTACCCAATTCAGAGCACCTACATAAATATCTTACCGAGTTGGTTCCCCTTGGCAACAAGCACTTCCACGAGTTTCAATTAATAGATTAACCGTACGAATCTGTATAGTCATTCCATCTGCAATCTGGTGAATGTCCAAAGTCAATAGAAATTACATTAAAACTACATATTGATATTAATCGGCAAGTGAATGGCCTTTGAAGAAACTACCAACACTTAACCTAATCTTCTCTGTACTTTGCTCAAATACATAATAACCTCTACCTATTATAAGGAAATTACCTCTGCCTACATCTTCATATTAGAGTCAATATAAAATTTCATAATTGAATGAGAAACCTCTATGTTGATTTGGTCTCTAAAAGTTTATGTGCATACAAATTAGTCCTTATATCTTTCAATTTCAGCAAAGATTAATTAGTCCCTTTCTGTCAACTCTGTTGCAATTTGTCAACTTCATGACTATTACTCCCTGAAATTATCTTAATCCCCAACTTAATTATGTTCGTGTTGAAGGAATTCTTGGCCATGAAGTTAAGAAATGGAGGAACAATTGTATACGTAAAAAACTTTTAGAGACCAATCAATGGAGATTTCCACTTTCATGGACAAAATTGTAATTTACTCATATTTTTCATGTTACTGACAATTCTCCTGGAAATTGGTAACAACTTCAATGGAAGGAAAAGGAGAAAAACTGACAGTCCCCTAAAGGCATGAAGTGAATAAATCAAATTCCCCCAAATGAGTGAAAGTGTTATTGCTTTTCTCGTCCTCTCAATCCGTGGAAAAATTTACAACTATTTCATGACTAATAGTACATGACTCATGCAAATAATTTACACTTAGAGAAGAAAGAACCAAACCTTATCAGAAAAACCATAGCCGCTACCCTTCGAGGACGAACTTGATGTGGTGTTACTGCAAACAACAAAGTAAGTAGCAAGAAAAAAAAAAAACTTAAATGTAGTAACAGCAAAGCAATTACTCTACAAGACTCCTCACAAGATAATTGGGAAGGCACTAATTTCTCTACCTTGTTGGATTTTCAGATGGCTGAAAATCAGAATTCTCTTCGAGAGCCAAATTTAGCCTATCAACTTGAAAGATGATAGGCTCTGTTTGTACATTGCTTACGGACGGCAACTATAAAGCAACACAAACTGCACTTGTTAAGAAACCATACAAGTTCATCTGAATACATTAATTGCACTTGTCTCAGATCGATCTATTTCTCTATGCGTTAATTACACATAATTGTAATGGCTGAAATGTAAAATGGTGACAAGCTTCACAATGTAGGAAGATTATAAAGTGTTATTTCAACATATCAGCTGAATGGAAAAAACAAATCGTCTAAAATAGTCTCAACTCATCGAGATCATCTTGGAGGGGAAGGGAAAGGCTAGGCTAACCATTTAACCTATGGTGTTTCTACTAAATATGATCCTACATATAGGTCATGGGATGAAATTCCATGATCATAGTTTGGTTTTGGAACTTAGTGGTTCAAAAAATCAGTGACACATGTATGTTTTTCAATTTAGCAAAAGCCATACGGATTGCAATAGAGCAAACCTATTTTAAGGAAAAATATGTTGCAAAAATTTACAATGCGAAAGAACAACAACCATGGTTACAGATCAAAGGAAAGGGGGTCTCTACAAAGATGGAGATGAAAAATGAAGGGGTAAGAGCTATTTCTTATATTATTCATACAGAACCAATTGCTCTTAAATAGAATACATAGATCTAATAAGTGAAAATCCTAATTTATGATGGATATAATTTATCCCTACAATTCATATTAATTTTGAGAGAAGTAAACATAAACATACGAAAATTAATGAAAGATGTGCTTTATTCAACACTTGTGAATGTACAAAAAAGAGTCTCATTAAGAGAGTCTAAAAAATAAATGTACCACGACACCCACAAGCATAACATAGCAAAATATAAAGACTAATGTAAAAAATAGCTACAAACCAATATAACCACCTAATAACTGTAAAATAACTTAATTTCAAATTGTAACGGAATATGAAATTTTATAGAATATATTGAATATAGTGAAAACTAGGTTTAGGGTTAATGTTAGGACAAATGGAGAAGAGAAATTAGCTAAGATAGTTAGAATTAGTTACCTGAGGTGTTAGTTAGTGTTAGTTAAATAAATAGGAAAGGAGGAGAGGAGGAGGGATAGGAAGTGTTTTTGGTAGATTGAGCGTTAGCTCTTTGTGAAGGGGAAACCCTTGGAGGAGAGAGTTTCTCCTATTGTTGTGTTCCTTTTCCGTCTATTCAATGAAGAATTTTAATCTTTATCCTCTTTTCATATCTGAGTTCTTATCAACTGGTCCGACCTACCAGATACGTGAAGGGTGAGTCATGGAAGGCAGTTAATGGTGAGGGAAGAAAAGAAGAAAGATATGCTCACAACAACAAACCTGATGAGGAAGATGCAGATGTGCAAAGGCCGTGGATGAAAAGGGTGGAACTACCAACGTTTGAAGGGAGAGATCCCTTAGGGTGGATATCAAGAGCGGAGAAGTTCTTTGAGGTTCAGTAACAGGTATTGAGATTGCAGAAATAAAGAAATCAGAAATTAAGCAATGAAATCAGTAATGTTGTTTGATTGAAAATACAAAATACAGAAGGATAGAAATATTCAACTGCCCAGAGCCAAGCTCCTAAGAAGCAACCACACGGTTCCCCTCCAAAAATGATCCTCCCTCCCCGATTGCTACCTCCTGATTCCTTTTAACTCCCACTATCTCTCTTTCTTCTCTCTCTTCTAACCAACTTATTCTTCCTAGTGTGCCATGTGATTTTTCCTAGGTCTTTTCCTCTCATATATCCTGCCCCACCTATTTTTTCCATTCTCTTCTCTGATTAAGGGATCCCCAATTGCATTTGGGTTTGTATCATTTAGAATGTTACCCTAAAAGAAAAGTTATGTCTAGCTTTCATCAACATGGAAAGGAACGCAAATCATTGGTTCAGGTTTTCGAGACAAAAAACCAAGAACCCCTCTTGGGAGGAGCTGACAACAGCGTTGAGTAGGAGATTTGGTGCCAGTGACCACAACACAGTGTTCGAACGATTGGCGGCAATAAGACAAATTGATACGGTGGAAGATTATATCCAGAAATTTGAATTGTTAGCGTCTCAAATTCCTTAGGTTTCAGAAGAACAACTGTTGGCATATTTTTTTGCGGGATTACTAACATAAATACGTAACCAAATCAGGCCACATGATCCAGAAGGACTAGTTCAAGCCATGGAGATTGCGCACAATGTAGAGGATGCAATGACAGAAGTAAGAACAAGCGGAGAGATGTCTTATCGAAATACTAATTCTAGTTTCCGGAACAAAGGAGGTTCGAGAATAGTGTCACAAATGGAGCCTTTTATTAAAGGAAAGGGAATCTTGCAAATGGCTTCTAGTAGTCGCCACAACACTACAAAAGAGGGCAATGGGACGAACGACGAGTCACTCAAACGTAAAAGGAAACTCAGCCGGGGGAATGAGGAACAGAGGATCAAGAAGTCTTCCGTACCCTAAATATGTCAAAAGACGAGAAGAAGGAAAGTGTTTTCATTGCGGAGGAGCATACAATCTAGGGCATCGTTGTCCAGAGAAGAATTTGTCGGTCATCATATTGGCAGAAGAAGAAGGGAATGGAGAAGTAGAGGAGTCAGGAGAAATGAGACGGAAAAGTGCTATAGACGAAATCATTAATTTTGAACATCAATGTATGGAACTTTCTCTTTTTTTCAGTTGGAGGTTTGACTCAATCTCATACTATGAAGCTGCAAGAAACAATGAAGGGAAGATTTGTGCTAATATTGATTGATAGCGGAGCAAGTCACAATTTGGTCTCACGGGATCTGGTAACTCTTCCTGGTTTGCAAATGGAAATAACTTCATCCTACTGTGTGCGATTAGGTGATGGGCAGAAGAAATAAACGAGTGGGTATTGTAGGCAGATAGAGGTACAACTGGAAAACTACGTGGTTAAAGAGACCTTTTTCCTCTTTGGCTTAGGAGAGGTTGATTTAATTTTTGGGGTAACTTGGTTGGCCTCCCTAGGAGATGTTCAGGTGAATTGGAAGACTTTAACAATGAGTTTCAACACTCAAAATCAGCAGATCCAGATTAAAGGAGACCTAACTTTTCTAAAAACAACTGTAACTGGACAAAATGTGATGGAAATAATTACCTGTCCCACTAACTACAATTGTTGTCTCACTAAATTCAATGGCTATCCCACTAACTATTGTCTCCTAAATTCAACATCTACCCCAATAATTGCAACATTTGTCCCACTAATTATTGCAACTATCCCACTAACTCAAAGCTACTTATTCACCTCATTTAAAGTCGCTTGTAATGAAGCTCCACCGTGAACTAGTTGGTTCCCTGTCTATTGGCCTTTTGACTTCAACCTTCGGACAAGGTTGTTCAAGCAGAGGAGAGTATTGTTAGTACAAATGGACAAGAGAAATTAGTTAAGATAGTTAGAATCAGTTACTTAAGGTGTTAGTTAGTGTTAGTTAAATAAACAGGAAAGGAGAATAGGATGGATAGGAAGTGTTTTTGGTAGATTGAGCATTAGCTCTTTGTCAAGGGGAAAACCTTGGAGGAGAGAGTTTCTCCTATTGTTGTGTTCTTTTTTTGTCTATTCAATAAAGAATTTTACTCTTTATCCTCTTTTCATTTCTGAGTTCCTATCAGTTAATCTCCATTGTGTAGAAAATACACATTGAGTAATGTATTTATAATAATAAGAATGTGGGCTAAAGCCCAAATACAAATGAATATGTTAACATAGGGACTATGTTTCCCTAATTAACATAAAATGCAATATATCTAGCACTCCCCTCAAGCTAGTTAATATAAATCGTATGTATCAAACTTGTTACAAATATAATCAATTCTTGGTCCCCGTAAAGACTTAGTGAAAGCATTTCCTAACTGATCATTTGAATTGACGAACTGAGTTTTGATGTCTCCAGATACAATCTTCTATAAGACAATCAATTTCAATGTGTTTGGTCCTCTCATGAAAGACACAAGTAGAATTGATATGAAGAGCAACCTGATTGTCACATATAAGTGTTATTTGAGTGACATCTCCAAATTGTAAATCTCTAAGAAATTGCTTAAGCCAAAAAAGTTCACAATTGGCTAAGGCCATAGCACAATATTCTCTTTCTGCACTAGATCTTGTCACAACACTTTATTTTGTGCTCTTCCAAGAGATCAAGTTACCACCAATAGAGACACAATACCCAAAAGTAATTCATTCATCATCTGATTCAATGTCATCAAATGGTAAAGCAAGAGTTTTTGAATTTGTCTACTTTTCAACTTCAAGTTATACATCACATAAACTAAATCATTCATCTTTTTCTAATGCAAACGGTTCTATCTCTTTGTATAAACCTAAAATGAAATATTAAATTTTAGTAGATATAAACCTAATAAAGAAAATTTTAAATTTTAAATAATTTAAATTACCATCTCGACTGATCTCCAATTACGCTCAGAACCTGAAGAACTACAAGTCAAGCTTAGAATTCGAATAGCAAATCTCTTCAACTTCAGAGTTGCATCCCCAAATATCTTCCACCATTCACCAGGATTTAATGCTTTCCTGCATTCCTTTGCATCTTCCATTCCAAAAATACCTCTAGCAAAATGAAATTCAACAATTAGCAAATTAATTTTTCTTCTTTCTGCCAAATCTGGCACCAATCTTCTCATGCATATATACAATCCTTCTTTAACCTCTCCACCATTATCACATCTAAAGTTAGGTTCATATTGGAAGTGGGGGTTGAGAAAATAGGCAACTACATGCAAAGGCCTATGAAGCTGACTATCCCACCAAGCATCAATTATTCTCCAAACCTCTTCATAACTACATTCAATACCAAACTAATTTCAAACATAAGGAATTAAACTTTGAATGAGTTAGTTTGAAAGTTTACCTCTTCTTAATATTGTTAAAATTGCACCTGATCTTCTCCTTTGCACAGTCCATCTCTTCATAAATGAAACCCATTGTGGATTTACATCTAAGGCCACCAAGCTTAAGACCACCATAGGAGGGACAGTAGCCTTCAAGCATGTGGAGACATTCTTCCAAAATCGGCTACCTAATACCACACGTTCTACTCTTTTCCCCTCTTGTGAAGTTCCAAATTTGCTTGTGTTCCACTCCTCAAAGTTAAACATGGTCAATAATGATGCCTTCAATTCATGAAGACAACCAAGAGTCAAATATGTCGTGGCAAATCTAGTCACACCCAATCTTATCAAGTCTCTACCTTTAGTGAACTTTTTTAACAAGGAAATCAACATTGTTCTTCCATAAATGTAAGTGGTAATCTTTCATCCCTTCTTCATTGTCAATTCATGGACCTTCAAATTCTTTTCAAAATCTTCAAAGATCAAATCATTTTGCAGTGTTTCTTTTTTACATCAACAAATCTCTAGCTGCTTTGAAATTTGCAGCATTATCAGTAGCAACTTAAACTATATTTTCTTCTTCAACAAACTCAATGTCATCTAATATCTTGAATACTTTATCAGTTGTTTTTGAAATGTCTGAGGTGTTAAGTGAATAAAGAAAAATCGTCCCTTTAGGACTATTCACCAAGAAGTTGCATATAGAACGTCTTTTTTTGTCCGTCCAGCCATCAGACATAATGGTATAACCAGTTCTCTTCCACTCCTCCTTGTATTCTTCAAGCAATAAATTTGTTTTGCTCACATCTTGTTTCAAGAGCTTCTCTCTGATATCATGATAAGATGGTGGTTTGTAGCCAACTCCTTATTTACCAATCACTTCACACATCTTTACAAATGCTGGATTTCTAATCACATTGAAGGGAATGGCACCGGTGTAAAAGACTTCAGCCACTTGGATTTCTAATCAACCTTTTCTTTGAATCCTTTTTTCATCATTTGATTTATAGTTGCTTGGACTCCCCTCATACTAGTATTGGCAATTGTTTGTTTTCTTTAAAGCCAAACAGCCTATGTCATCCTTCAACACTCTCAGTTTCTACATCTTCTTCATCAATGATATTCAATTCCCTTCTCTTTAATGCAACATGCTTAACTTCTGCAACTATCTTTATCATCAAAATTTTAATTTCTTCCGAAACAGATACACAAGGTTCAGAATCCTTCCTAGTTCCAGCAAGATGATGTTTGAATCTAAATATATCTCTACTCAAAATCTTTGAGCAATAGTTATATTTAACTTTTCTACCATTTCCATTAACATCAAACCCAAGTTTCCATCCAATATCAAACCGATTTCCCGAAGTATTTTTACTTCTACTCTTAACCGATGAGGATGCCCTTGGATTAGTATCCAATGAATTTGATGCATTACTAGACATAATGATCTAATTTTTTACTACAAATTTAACCAAAAAAAAAATCACAATTGAACCTATAAAAAGCTTAAATAAAACTACAATTATTTAAGAAATAAAAAATAAAAAAATAAGTAACTAATAGAATTTATTAAGTAAACAAAGAGGTAAAGATTAGAGGATGTGTTACGAGGGAGAGAACTAAGCACAGGGGAGATGCGACCACTGCTGACGTCGAGAGGGTGGCCGACTGCGACGGCGATAGTTATAGACAGGGACGCGACGGCGACTAGAACGACGACAAGGCGAAATGGACGTGAACGAACAACGCCAGCGCGAACGCGATGCGAACAGTGACACGAACTGCGATAAACGCGAATGCGAGAGCGGTGGCAACCTCCAAACGCGACGGAGAGTGCGGTGGCCAAGAGCTCCATACGCGATGAAGTGAGCTTTCACAGACAACAACTTGTGGCAAACGCAACTGAAGAAATCAAAAACAAAAAACGCTAAATCGCAAAAAAAAATCAGGTCAGATCTCCCTCCAAACGACGTCGGTTTTGTTTCATTTTTTCACCCATTCAAACTCACACACACGTTGCAAGCTTGCGATTTTTGCACGATTCAAACAAGCCCACTTCCGATTCCACCGATTTTACATCAAAAACGAGTTTGTTTCCGAGTTTACTCCGAAGCCATGTCTAGGATTGCAAAATCGACTGATTTAATGAGTTAACTCGCGAGTTTGATAACCATGGCAACAACCACTTGTGAGCTTACATGGCACAGGCAACTACTACTACAACAAAAAATAGGGGACATCCATGAAACAAAGCTTATTTGTGACAATCAAGTTGCACTTCACATTGTATCAAACTCGGTCTTCCATGAAAGAACCAAACACATTGAAATTGATTATCACCTCATTAGAGAAAATGTGCTCTCTGGATAAATCACTACTAATTTTATCAACTCTAGCATTCAATTGGCTGACGTATTCACCCTGTCCCTTAGAGGCTCTCGGATTGAGTACATTTGTAACAAGTTTGGTGCATATGACATATATGCTCCAGCTTGAAGGGGAGTGATAAAATATAATCAGCGGTTACAGATTTCTAGGAAATCAACAGTTACATAATCTTGTAAATTACGTTGATTGATTCCATATTATTATGTGTCTTTATTGTAATTAATTTTATTCAATAGTATAAATACATATAGTGTGGTCTGCATTATACACACAATAAACCCGTGTAATCTAAAAAAGAAAACCGGTAATCAACCCACTAAAGGCTACAAAATTTATCAACCCGTTTTACTAGGAGTGAACATCAATATTTTTCCAGAAATTAGAATTATCAGTCATCTTAGTCTCTCAAATTATAATACTGAGTCATTTTAGTCCTCAAATGGCAAAAAGGAACGATTTTGGAAACCGTTGTTAATTATAGTCCATCAATTTTTCTTTTGGGTAAACACGGAATTTGTATGGATTAATCATCCCACGAACTAATGACTACACATAACCTATGAAGACCTTAAGTTACACGGTATGCATTCTCCCCTAGCATAGTTTATTCCATACTCAAAGTGACAACCAAGAATGGAAGCCTAGTTAAGACCCATCAATTTAGTTCTTTCTTTGGAAGTTCTGAGTCATTTTAATCCCTAAGTTTAGTTCCCACTAATCAATTTTATTCCTGATTTCACTTGAAAAACCACATTGACGGTGGTTATCAAATTCAGAGAATAAATTAACTGATCAGTAACGTTCGGGGACAAGTACAAGTGGTGCAAATTTTTATGAAACTAAATTTGCTTCACAAAACTACCAACTTCACCAGCAGTGCCTATTCTAGACTCTTTTACTTGTGCATTGTGATTCTGAGGAACCAACGTCAAAAAGAGCAAAACTAATTAGTGAGAGTGACAATAGACAAACCATAATCTCCAATTTGCCAACTTTGGCGGTGGTGACACTGAGCATGGGTGGAAATCCAAGGCTGGAATGCAACGCCTCCCCATCCAACTCTGAACGCAAAACTCAAAATTCAAAATCGACACCAATTCCAATCATCACAAACCGTAATTCAGAATTGAGAAAAAGAAAAAAAGAGAAATTGAATTTAGAATTGACCTAGATTTGAAAGCTGAGCAGTGCGACCCTGCAACTTGAACTGGTCTCGGGAGAACGATTTGAGCCAATACTTTAGAGTGTACTCCAAAGCTTTTGCCATGATCGACTCCATGTCTGAGAGCTTCGGAAAAGCCCCGAACGAGAAGCCTCAAAAAATATTCTTCGAAAATTTAGTTATAGCAGAATCGACATTGGCAATGTGGGCATTGCATAGATCGCGATGCAGTGTAGTGTGCAATGAAAATGGCAAAACGAAAGAGACATTGATTAAATGGGTTTGGGTCGGAGCATTCCGGTCAGAGAGAAATTAGATTTTCTTTCTGGTTATTTTTTGAGAGAAAATGAAAAAAAAAAAATGGGTTGATGCGGCCAAACCACGTGCCGGAAGATTGTGAATACAATTTGCAGTGACGAGGGAGAAGGAGATAGGTGTGGCACGTGCGAGTTGGAGTTAGTTAAATTCTAACGGGAGAAGAGAGATAGTTTTGATTAAAAGCGGTCAAAAGTCATGATTCGGTGGGGCCCTTCGAAATTGGCCGGAGACGCTGTCAGCATAGGCCAGTGCCAATGACGTCGGCCACCATTCACGCGAGATCGAGGGCAACCATCACCACCTGCGTTTGGTATTTCTCATTCATTTGGGACATTGAACAAAAACAAATAGCAAAAGGGAAGAATAAAAGGAAAAATGAAAAATGAAGAAAAGTGAAATCCAATCGGTGTTCATAAAAAAACGAAAAGAAAAAATACATCAACATTGAAGATTAAAAATCAATCAACGGTAATCGAAAATGAAGATGAAAATAAAAATTGAAGACCAAAATTGAAAAATAAAAATAAAAGATATTGATGAAAGCACAAGAAATAACTCAATTTCAACGGTAAAGATCGAGTTACACTTTATTTTATAAAGATAGAACAATTTTACAGCAATCAAATAAAGTAATTGTCGAATAATAAATTGAAAAGATGTTGGACCGGAAAGATTTTGTAGCATTTATAAACAAGGTTTATTTAAACCATAACTAAAGTGAGAATAAAAAGAAAAAGTAAAAAACTATGTTTTAATAAATTTATATTAACTTAAATTGACTTCAGTTTCAGTTTTGGAAGTTTGTTAAAATACGATTCAGATTCTAAATATTACATTTGAAAACATTTTAGTTTATTATATTTTTTCCAACCCTACTTTTATTAATGACATTGATGATCTTATATTTGTGGTTGATTTTTATTAATCCAATAATTTGTATATGAATGTTTATCAATAATATTTATATAAGATTTAAAATATATAATTACAATTATAGTAATATAAAATTGTGAATTTAACACCAATGTATCGTTTCCAAGATAAAATTAAAAAAACAAAACATCTATAATTAAGAAAGTTCAGAGATATTAGAGAAAAAGAAAAAGAGAGGGACACACGTAAACCCATGAATGGAGTTCCTTTTTATTATGCATTTTTTTATCTGATTTTGCCTCCACTTGTTATCCTGTTTTTCTCTCTCTATCTTTCTGTTTTTTCATCTCTCTCCTATGATCTCTCCCTGTTTTCAGGCGATTTCCGGGTTTCTTTTCCAAAACCCTAAAATCTCATTACCGAATTCTGTCTCAGCTATAAGTAAATAGTCACTCATTTTTTAATTAATTAATACTAATAATTCCATATTATTTTCCCAGTATTTGTATCATTATTTCATTTGTGATAATCAGGAATACTAATCATTGTCCTTAATTTGTAACTTAACCCGGGAATTTTAGTTTTTAATATTTTCGTGGGTTTCAATCAAAGTTAGAAAAAAGAATAAGTTTTGAAATTTGTTCTTTTTGTTTTTAATTTTTCAATTTCTGTCTGGCCCTAACGTTTCCCTTGTCATCGTTGTGTTTTTTCGGTGTTTTTGTTTCGAGGGAAAAAAACGAGAGGAGGGGGAAGATTTTGGAGGCAAGTTTTGTTTTGGGGTAGTTGTGATTTAGATTGTTTCGGCGAGGTTAAGGATATGGAAACAGATGTGACCTCAGCTGTTAAAGAAAACTGATTTTTGCCTTATTTTTTTCAAAACAAAAAATCGTTTTGTTTTGGTTCTTGATGGTGGAAGAAGGGTGTGATGATTGAATTTAAGGGTGGATTTGAAGAATCGGTGGTGACCCTTTTGTTGTTGTGTCTGTGGATAGCTGTTATTTTCATCTCTTTGGTTTTGGGGATGAGTAAAAATGATGACCAGAATCAACAGGACCTTCTTCATGGAGGTGTTGCTGCTGGTAGTGATGGCAGAACCAACAGCAAGAACAACCGCAATGGCTTTATTCCCAGCTCCTTTCGTACTTTCTCTGGTTACCTGAAGATTGTTTCATCAGGCGCTTCTACCGTTGCTCGGTCAGCTGCTGCCTCTTTTGCATCATCGATTTTGGATAAGCATGGTGATACTGACCGTGATCGGGTATGTGTATGCGAGCTATAACTGGTGGAACTAGAAAATAGTAACTTGCTTGCACATCATGGCTATCAAGTTTATGAATTGCAGCTTGCTTGTTGTATTGTAATTAGATTAATTTTCAAGTTTATGATTATGATATTTGTGGATTGTAATTAGATTAATTATTTGCTTTTGTTGCTGATGCAAATACTGATTCTATCTTGTCCAATTAGATTAGGTTTTCCCAAACATAAATTGATAGTTTATGCAATTCAACTTGAGGAGTAATTGTTGTTAATCTGTTATTTCATTCTTGGGAGGATCGCATGTCACGTGCAAGGTGTACATGGTAGAGTTTGAAGTTAAATATGGGTCATTAACGGTTTAGATATTTTAAAATATAAGCTCCTGAATGTGAGAATCGAGACTCTTAATTTTCTCGCAAGTTGTTTACCATTTGAGTTTTACTCTTTGAAGTAGAAGCCAGCTCTCTTGAGCATACATATTTGTACTTTAGATACGACGAGTGATGACTAAGATTATTTTTCAGTTCCTTTAGTAATTATTTGCTTAAACTTGTCACATGCTGGTTTTCACATATGGAAGTGTGTTGTACGTTCTTTTAATTAAGATCTATTTGTGCAATTTCTTATGGCAATGACAATATCATCATTTATCCGACTAGGTTAGCGGAGTGCAATTATTGGGGTATATGGCCTCTAGTTTATAAAGTTCTTGAGCATGTTTGCAATGTTCTCTCCATAGCAACCCCTCGTGGAACAGAATGTTTTAAAAGATGAAATTTGGAATAGGTTTTACTAGGAAAAAAGCATGAAGTGTATTTTTGCTACTCAGGTTTTATGATTTTTCTTATCAAGGAGTGGCTTATTTATTGGAAAGGGGCATCCAATTGGTATATATTTGATTTTGTTTTTTTTGCTTTTTATAATAGAAGAAATTAATTAAAGAGAAAAAAAATTACAATGAAATTTGTTGACTAGGGATTCTCCCTAATGGATAAGTGGACCAATATGGAGGAAAAAACACAAATGGTTCTAAGCTGCACAGTCTGCTGGCATAAACCCCTCTAGAGGACCACGAGGTACACACCAAATAGAAGTGACAAGCCTAATCTTTATTCTAAATTAGCTGTTGTGCCTAAGAAACCTCATTACAGATATGATATCTATCCTCCAGCAATGTCTATTTGTAACATACTATTGCTGTAAAAGTTTTTCTCCACTGTTCTGTGCATCAGTCATCAGATACCAGATATATAGGGTTTTTACTCAACTAATGTACTGTGCTGTGCTGTGTGATGTCCCTGAACATCAATGAAATGCATCCATGAGTTCTAATGAGATAGTTTCTAAAGAAAAAAAATAAAGCTGGACTTTTTGGTAGAGTATTATATGATATATTTAATGTTCTTATGTAATATATTATATACCCAGTGTCCTTATGTTTTGGAATTATTGGGCCTTTTAATTAATCTCTTGCTGTTGCATTGTGTAAATAATGCCGCCTATCTTTTGTTTCACTTGTTTATTTCGTTACGTTAAAGGGTGTTTGTTTAGGATGGATATATGGTATATATGATTTTTCATCTGCCCTTTCATGCTTCTGGGTCTGATTTCTGTTTGCTTCGTTACTTACAATATTCAAAAGTTGGTACTTTCTTTTTTCTTTTCTCTTCTATTACATATTTCAAAGTGTCAAGACTGAGGTGACACTTGTCAATTTTCCTAATATGTGTAGGTAATTTGGGCTGGGTTTGACACGATAGAGGGGCAGGGAGAAGTCACTCGGCAAGTACTTCTTCTAGGCTATTGGTCCGGCTTCCAGGTTTGGGATGTTGATGATTCAGATAATATCTGTGACCTAGTTTCCAAACACGATGGTCCTGTTTCTATTATGCAAATGGTACCAAGTCCAACTGTACCGAAGAGACTGGAGGACAAGTTTGCAGACATGCGTCCACTGTTGGCAGTATGTGTGGATGATTTGTTGGTGGGGGGAGGAAAAATACAAGAGGGGTTGGTTCCCACTAGCAATGGGGGCACTTTAAACCAAGTGAATGGAAACTATCTGCCATCAACTGTTCAATTTTATTCTATGAGATCCCAATCATATGTTCATACACTAAACTTTAGATCAGTTGTTTATTCTGTAAGATGTAGTTCTCGAGTAGTTGCTGTTTCTCTAGCCACTCAGGTAAACTTTCTAATATCTATATTAAGTTCCTCTAAATTTGTTTTCCTCTAATGTTTAATGCTATCTATATTTTGCAGATACACTGTTTTTCTCCCACAACTTTAGTAAGGGAATATATTTTACATACTAATCCTATAGTCATGAGTTATCCTGGTTCTGGAGGCATTGGATTTGGACCACTGGCAGTGGGTCCAAGATGGCTGGCCTACAGTGGAAGCCCTACTGTAATAGCTTCTTCTGGGCGTGTCAGCCCACAGCATTTGACACCTTCTGCAAGCTTTCCTGGCTTTTCTTCAAATGGGAGCTTGGTTGCGCACTATGCCAAAGAGTCTAGCAAGCATCTTGCCGCTGGGATAGTGACCCTTGGAGATATGGGGTACAAGAAACTTTCAAGTTACTGCTCAGAACTTCTCCCAGATAACAATGGTCATTCAACAGATGTGGAAAGTGTTGGGATGGTAATAATGGTTCTTTATAATAAATTTTCATTCACTTGAAACTCTGCACATATTGTGCTTGATTATCTTCTCTACCCAAATACATATGATAGCATCTTCCCTGTCTTAGGCTGTATGCACCTGGTCTTTCCTTACTATTGGCTCAAATGTAGTTGCAAACATAATTGTGATAGTGGAAATAACAGTCTAGTACAATTTTGCAATTGCTCAACAGGTTTACATTGTGTATCATCTCAAGTTGGATTCTTGCATGTTTATGTTGGTCTTGGTCACCCTTGTACAATATGGTAACTGATGCTAGTACTGCAATATTTTTATTTTACTACCATAACTTATTCTTCTCTTTCAGGTCATTGTAAGGGATATTGTCAGTAAAAATGTCATTGCCCAATTTCGGGCCCACAAGAGTCCCATTTCAGCTTTATGCTTTGATCCTAGTGGCACCATCTTAGTGACTGCTTCTGTTCAGGGGCATAACATTAATGTTTTTAAGATAATGCCTGGATATGACAGAGTGTCAGCATCTGATGCTGGCCCTTCTTATGTTCATCTCTACAGGCTGCAACGTGGCTTGACAAATGCAGTGAGTTCATCTTCCTGCCCAGTCTTCCTTTGGATTAATAATGCATGTTCATTTTTATTTTCAAAATTCATCAGTAAGTAATGGAGACCTTTTCTAAATCTGTATTTGACTTTTCAGGTTATTCAAGATATCAGTTTTAGTGTTGATAGCAGGTGGATTATGATTAGTTCCTCAAGGGGCACTAGCCATCTGTTTGCTATAAATCCTCAAGGAGGACCTGTAAATATTCTATCATGTGACAATAGTTTAACAGAAAACGATGGTTTGAGTGTTATGCCTAATCAAGCAGTTCATCGGCCTTGTAGTTCAGCTGTAAAAATTTGTAAACAGCAGAGCCTCTGTGCTGCTGGTCCTCCTATCACACTCTCTGTTGTTAGCAGAATTAGGAATGGAACTAATGGCTGGAGAGGCACAGTAACTGGTGCCGCTGCAGCTGCAGCTGCGACAACTAGGTTGGGTTCCATTTCCGGGGCTATTACTTCTTCTTTCTATAACTTAGAAGGCAGAAGTACCTTGTGTGTTAATGGGAACTATTCCAAGGAAAAGTATCATCTGTTGGTCTTTTCATCCACAGGTTCAATGATACAATATGCTCTGCAGACAATTAACTGTCAAGATTCAGATGTTGTTCCTGGAGTAATTCCTGCACATGAGTCTGCCCCTATGACTGATGCGAAAGTAGTTATTGAGCCTATCAAGAAGTGGAATATAAGTTGTAGACATAGTTGGAGAGAGGGAGTAGAAAATATCGACATTTATGGAGAGAATGGAGTTTCAGACATCGATAAAGTTTCTGAGGAAGTAAACGATAATATCATCAGCCCTAAAATGAAGAATCTATCTCTGAAATCGAATCCCCGTTCTGAGAAAGAACATCATTTGTATATTTCAGAAGCTGAACTCCATATGCATGAAGCAAAGACACAATTGTGGGCAAAGACTGAGGTATGTTATCTTAAAACTGGAAAATGCATTTTTTAATGTTTTGGAAACATTATAATGCTTGATAGTTTGACATTTAAACGTGTGATTCTGCTGCCGACCAGATATATTTTCATCCAGTGGCTAAAGAGGCTGCTTTGATGATGGATGAAGAAGCTGCTCCTCGAGGGGAATATGAGATTGAAAAGATCCCGACTCGTGTGATAGAAGCTAGGTCGAAAGACTTGGTTCCAATTTTTGACTTTATTCAGACTTCAAAATTTCAACATACAAGGTTTGATGACTAACTAATTTACTAATTAGTAATTATTAGGTAGGCCAAAAGGTTTGGGCTGTGGATATTGCGTGCTCTTTATTATTAGGTTGTAATGCCATTTCCTCACTTTCAAAGGCTTCTATTTATTTTTGCATTAACTCTCTGCATTTAAGGAGACAGTGTATTTATGTAAATGAAAAAATTATTTTCTTGCAGGATTCCTGCTGTGGATAACAAGTTAAATGAACGATTTTTGCATCAAAAGGGAAGGATTTCACCCAGTAGTAGATCTCCTGGTTGTATGCCTAATTCTGGTGGAAATATTGCTGAATTTAAAAGTGGCGTTGAAGGAAATGAGGGGGATTATGGTTTGATTCCAGCAGAAGCAGAGGGTCTTGTAAATAACAATAACACCCTTAAACCAGATACTAGGCCAGAGACTGTAAATAATAGAAGGGAGCACATAAACATGGATGTTCATCACATGTTTGTAAATAGTGACAGAAAAGGTCTGAAACTGGAGAATCACCATGAAGAAAAAGGAGAGGAATTTGATTGAAGGTAGTAGTAATATTTTAATTTCTTTTATAGATTTGTCAAACGATTAGTTTTTGACATAATTAAATTGATTTACTGAATAGATCAAATATGTGATATTCCTGAACAATAATCTTGTTTATATGTGTAATTGAGCTATGGTTGCTAATAATCGAATGCAATTTTCTTTCTTTTCATAGGCATGAAATATTCTTTCATTTCTCAGTGGAGGCTTTGTTAACTTTGTTTGGTTATGGTTGAAGAGATAGAGAAGTTTGAGTTGTAAGGACTTGACTGCTATACCAAAATGTGGATATTATTACATTGGGATTCTTCAGTTGATTTTGTAAATAACAGACAATAACAGACAAATTCATATCATAAATAATTAGTTTTGATGGATTTAGTTATTGTAAATAGTAAACATGTGTAAAGAAGGTAAGGATGCATCAATATTCTACGAAGGATTCAAAATCAGTTCTACTGTCCAGTGTAAATAATAGCATCACCTTTTATCTTATCATTTTCCTTTCATTTCTATTTAATTAAATTGGTATTTTCAAAATAAAGTTGTATAGATTGCTATGAAACTGATGGTTAAAGATTTTTAGCTGTTTATTGTAAGTAGTTACTAATGTTTTCATAACTGAATCTGTCGTTGAATTAGGACACTAATACAAGGGTCAATAATTGAATCAAATGATTAATTTGATATACAAAATGATTGTAATAATTACATAATATTATAGAAATGTGATATCTTAATTTAATAACCTTACAAATTAAAAAAAAACATTATATTATAATATTTACGTCTAGGGTTCAATAAGAAAAAAAATGTTTTTTACAATAACAAGTTTGAATTTATTATTAAAAAGAAAATGCAAAAACTAATTAAGTTCTCTTCTAATTTTTAAGGAAAATGTCAAAATAAGTATTTTTTATTAACATGTTAGAATTTGGTTTTTAATTAGCTTTTGTTCTTTTGTATATATCAATCCATCGATTTTGGTCCAATTCAACTGGAGACATGTTCTTTGATTTGAATAGATCTATTACTAAACCTATTAATCGATTTTCCAGTTCAACTAACTATACTATTCTCAATTTTAATGCAAATGTTTACATTGAATTAGGAGTTTAATTAAATTTGGATAAGGTATATGCAAAAAGTTAAGTGTAAAAATTTTTTTATATGACCCACTAATAGAGAATTGCTACCACTTCTCCAAATTTACATTTGACCAATGGAGACCAAACGTTAAAAACATAATCAACCTATATCTCAGAATTAAACCATTATTTTGTTAACCCTTTCTAATAGATTGACACCTGTTGCAAATAATGGTTTTTTTTTTTTTTTACATTTTAATCTTCTTTAGCCAAATGACCAGTTTAGTCTCATTTTCATAACACCACTTTCATACTCAGCATTGAATAAAATAAT
>Ga0214542_1001494_pt1 | contig 47988 bp, 9 predicted proteins | sample CNSS1metaG_FD_160096 | JGI IMG/M metagenome (GOLD analysis project Ga0214542, IMG submission 160096) | Root nodule microbial communities from cowpea collected in UCLA plant growth center, Los Angeles, California, USA - CNSS1 | ecosystem: Host-associated > Plants > Roots > Nodule | place: USA... | reverse complement strand
GAAATGAAAAAAAAAAAAAAAAACTTAAATACAGTCAAAGTAAATAAAGCTGTAGATGACTGGAGATTATAAAGCAGATAACATCACCTGGATTTCTTTGATATTGCAATGACATTGAAGTTGAGGGAATCTGGATTTTTCTGGATCATGCTCTGGATCACTTTGGCTGCATCCTGTCGTAAATTTTGATACACATATTACTAACTAAAAATAGTGTAGTAGAGAAAGAAGCATGCAAGATGAAAGATAGTAAACCCAGTAGCTTCAGACATGATCAAATAATTAGGATCTGCGAGGGTTGAAAATGGGATTCAGCACTAACCTCCCAAATTTGACTACATGGGCACAAAGAAAAAGGCTAATTAACTTGAAACGTGAGTTTCGTTTCAGCACAAGCTGATGAAGGCGGAGAACTACATGGCCCAAAAGTGGGCACGTGAGGTTTTGTTAGATTTGACGCGGCAGGCAAGCAATTAACTTGAAAAAGAAACTTCCATTCAGACATAGAAAGTAAAATAGAAAAATGATACACCAAGGATACTTATAATGGGTGCCAAACCCTAACTTGGCTTGTATCACGAACCCTCTCTCCCACACAAATAGAGTTTTTTCTTTTTCATTTGGTGTAATTTCATAAATTTTTTCAGAATATTTTTTAAAGTGAATGTTAAATATGTATAAGTCACGAGAATAAAAATATATACACAAATACCCACAAGACAAGAGGTGTTTGATGAAGAACAACTCAATGAGAACTTTTATATTGATCTATTAGAAACTTTTCCAATACATAGAGTACAAAATCACATGATATAAGGGGAAAAGAACAATATATACCACCATAACTTAACTTTAGTGTTTTGATGATAGCCTTGAACAGGTCATGCTTAATCCAATCGTTATCAGATGTGTGATTGGTAGGGTGACAATGATCACAATATTTGGAATTGCAGCCACCAGACCGAGTAAAGCGTCCTCGTCCACGATTACAGAGAAATCATCACGAACATGTTTGCTATGTCCCTCGTTGAAGGCAAGATTGGCAATAGAGTCTTGAGAATTAGAATGAAAAGTAGCATTAAATTCACATTCTTGTTGAAGAACCAAAGAGAAAGTTTTCACCAAAGTAGGCATAGGCTCCATAAGCATAATTTGGAACCGAACCTCTGAGAGAATTCATCATTTAGTTCACGGAGAAATTTGATGACACAATCATCATCACGCTCTTTCTGGATCTTGAAATCAAGACACATGTGCAAGGAGAAGCACATGTACATACCAAAATCATGCGATATAAAAGGAGTCCTTTCCAGAGGATTTGAAGTCGTGTGTAATATTGGAAAATGGTAGAATCACCTTGTCGATAGCTCTAAATATCCTCTTGTAAATCGGCAATGCGAAACTTATCACCATGAGAGAATTGTTGAAGAAGATCGGTCCATATATCAGACGCAAACTCCATCCAATAACAAATTGTTTAATGGCAGACGTCATTGAGCGAGTGAGCCACAAAATTACCATCTTGTTACCGCGTTTCCAAGTTTCATAAGTTTCATGCAAGGGATCATTAAGGGTCCTTGTTTTTGGTTTCCAACGCAACGAGCATATCATGTCGTTATTGCGGATAGTTGTTATCGGAAAGAAGAGAAAACACCAAGATAAAAGCAGGATTCTCACAGGGTAAAGAAATAGGGGATTTCGGGGTTTGTGAGATGATCAGAACATGCGTTAGGATTCACGGGGTTTGTGAGAGAACGAGAGGATGAAATAAGATTTGTCATAGCAAGAAATCAACAAGAAAAGAGAAAATATGGAAGACAATTTAAATTTGATACCATGTTATATATGTATAAGCCATGAGAAGGAAACTCAATACCCACAAATATCCACAAGTGTTTGATGAAGAGTAACTCAATGAGAGTTTTCATACTGATTTATTACAAATTTGTCAATATATAGAGTACAAAATCTCATAATATATGAGAAAAAGGACAACCTAATATGTACCATTATAAAACAGAATATTTGATAACAATAAAATAGAATAAAAAATATAATATCTCTATCAGTGAAATCGTGTGTAACAGGTATGACTTATTTTATTTTTGAATTGAAACCGTTCATGATATGCATGACTTCAGTTTTTATTACAAGCCTTCTTTGTCATCGGAGATGAAGTTGTGTTCCGTAAACACAAATTCATTGAGAAGTCGTGAATTCCAAGAATGATTTAGCATTGATGTATTTTTTTTCTAAATGTGCCCATTCTAGTAAAAACACCCAAATAAACAACACCCAAATCCTATATTCATAGTGTGTGCCACAGTATAAACAGGTGTCAGAAACAACATTCACAAGCTACTAGTCTGGGCTCTAACTGCAAGAAAAACTCCTAAGACAATTCTTTCCCAATTAATACATGACAATGATAGAGATAAAATGTATCCCACCGCTTTGAGAAATATGGCAGCAGGCTGGCAGTTATTGGCATTGCTAGGAATAAAAAATCGACATTCTTACCGTTCCCCCTTGGTTATTCTGCCTCACTATGGACCTAGTCACACATATTTGTTTATAAAGTTTCAGATACTAAAGCCTCTGAACCAAAGTCTTTCTATAATATATTTGAAAATTGGCCTTGTCACAACTACATGAACTTTTCTTAAATGAAATGATAGTGGAGCTCTATGTGCTTTGTCATGGCATGAAACGCCAGATTTTCTACTAAACAAATATCCAAATTATTGTGGTTATGTAACTATACACCATAGGCAGCCAATTGATCAACATCCGGTAGTAGTTGTGCATATAGCCCACATAAACACTAAAAAAAAACAGAACTATTGCCAAACTGCGTTAAGAATCCTGAACTATTCTTTAAAGATAATTGAATTGAGTTTTCTAATATAGTCTTTAAAAACCAGAAGGCCCCTAAACTGAGCTGCTTGAATTGAATTAAACTATAACTTATAAAAGTAATAAAGTGAAATATATGCTTCAAAATAAGATGTCCACAGCGGATAGTTCAAACAGTTCAGTCAATTCAAAGCAATTCCAGTTGTTTGAATTGTTATATGGTTCAATTCAGTTCTCCTTCGTCATCATGAGGTTTGGTTTAATTTGGCCAAATTGCCTTTACAGTTTAACTCAATTCTATAACAGTTCAGTTTGGTTTATCACTTCATCTACTTTGCACGCCCCTAATCATTTGGCAAGCTTCTAGCCTTTTTACTATCACCCACTAATGATGAGTTCAAGTAATCTCCTCTCGAGCCAAACTTATTCGCCTATCTGCCTTATAAGATTGACCTCCCATTTGCATTTTAAAAAGGATTTCGCTTAATTCAATCTTTCTCCTCATTATGTTACTTAGGTTTAGGATTGGGCATAATTTACTAAACTATACTAAACTATAGTTAATTGTACTATATTAAACTAAATTATACTAAACTATTCATAATAATAATTGAACTGTACTATAAAATAGTTCAGTTTTAAGAAACTAAACTTATATTAAGTTAACTAAGTTAACTAAGTTAACTGTTGAACTATAGTAGATTGAAAGAGCAAAATACCTTAAATAAAATATTGGTATTAGGATAAGAATTGAACTTATGTGTTTTATGTCTTACGTTCTATTCTTTCTCTTTCATATTGAAATATTTATTTTGTTTTGTCTTAATTTTTTTCTTTACTTTTTCTTTGAGAAAAATATAAAATATTTATAATTAATTTATTAAAAAAAATTATAAATTAAATTCAATATCTTATGTTATTTTGAATGAATTTTACTATGTAATGTTCTTTTTATGTTATGATTGTTCGAAAGTTATTTTTAAAATTTAAATTTTGTGACAGCTAACATTTTTATAATTTTTTATTTATATTAAAGTTTTTTGTAACTTAAATATTGAAATTAGTATAATAAATATAAATATTGGTACTAACGTATTTTTTTATTTTAAAATCTTATGTAATATTATTTTTTAGTTTTAAAATATTTATTATGTGGCATCAACTTTTTTAAAGAGATTTTATTTTAAAAAATTCTTAAAATATTAATTTTAGAACTTCATAAAATTTCTATAACATTTTTCACACAAATATTAATGAATACAAATGTTAAAAAAATATTAATTTTGAGAATTTTCTAAAATAAATCCTTTTAAAAAAATTTACGCAACATAATAAACATTGTAAAACTAAAAAGTAATATTACATAAGATTTTAAAATATAAAAAATAAGTTAATACCGATATTTATATTTATTATATTAATTTTAATATTTTAATTACATTTTAAGTTACGGAAAACTTTAATATAAATAAAAAAATTATAAAAATGTTAATTGGTGTATTGAAGTATGATGCATATTTCAAGTATTATTTTCTAAGCACTTTCAAATTATAAACTTTAGATTATTATTATTGTGTAGTACAATCATATGTAATTAGTGCAATTCGATTCAAAACAGTGTAATTCAGTTCAAAAATAGTGCAATTCAATTCAAAATCAATGCAATCCGGTTCAAAAATAGTATAATTCAGTTGAAAAAGAGTGAAGTTTATTCAAAATCAGTGCAATTCGGTTCAAAAACGGTTCAAAAACAGTGTAGTTAAGTTAAAAATTAGTGCAATTCGGTCCAAAAATATTGCAGTTCAGTTCTTACATAGTGCAGTTCATAAAACAGTTTAGTTTATAATAGTTTAGTTCAGTTTATATTATAGTGCAGTGCAGTTCAGTCCAGTTTATTTTTAAGAATAACAGTTCAGTTCAGTTCATCTGAATTGTTTTTCAATTCAGTGCAGTTCATGCGAACAATTTTTTAGTTCAGTGCAGTTTTTGATAGTGCAGTGCAGTTTGGTTTATTTTGCCCAGCCCTACTTAGGTTATCATCAGTTGCTTGTTTTGCGTTATACTTGTCTTTCTTCCTTAACCAATTCCTATTTTTATACCATCCTAGTTGTCAATAAACTAGGATTGATGGAATGTGTACTCTATAGTCACCAACAGTTGATGAGTTTATTCTACAAAATTAAATGACGGCACACAAACAAAAAAAATATGGCTTTCCAAATTTATAGAAAAAGAGCATATGTTCAATTTCTAGCAAGACCGAAATAGGGACACACACAAAATCAAAGGTTATTAGGAACAAAAACTTTTCCCTAAGCATCTAATTGTTTTAACATAAAAAAGGAAGAAAGGATACAAGGAAAGAAATTAGGTGTATTTTTTGTTTAGTGATGTTACAAATTTTATATGGTCTACACATTAAAAAGTTCTTTCCCACTTTGGCAGAAAAGAAAAGAATTAGAGCTTGAAATGTAAACGAAACTAATACCCTAATTAATATCACAATACATCTCTTTTTTATTTAGAGTATTTGTCCTTTTACACACATTTTTCCTCTTTCATTTTTGTCCCCTACCAACCAACCTATAGATTCATCGCAGTTCCTTCTACTTTTCGTTCCTTCCATTTTGTGGATGTTACAAGAGAGAAGAAAATGGGTTATATTGAATCTTCCCTGCTAGACCAGATACAACTTCTTCAAGTTTGTACTTACTAGTTAGTAGTTAGGACTCAAAACAAGTCAAATAAAAAAAATAGGGAATGAAAATCCATGATGGGCGCTACTACAATGTGGCCATTGTCACAAGACATTTTAGACATGCGGAGCTAGAGAATTCTTCTTCACCGAAGCTCTTGCGTCTACACCCTTCAACAAAACGTGGTTACAGCATGCAAGAATGGACACCTTTTATAGGTATCCCATTCCTTAATGTTCCAAATAAATATTATGGAGAGGCTGTCTTACAGAAGCTCTCATCAATAAATTCTAATGAACCACTGGATCCTTGTACTCCTATATCAGCTGCTTTCTATACTCAAGAAATATGTCCTTGACTTGTCAAAAAAGGGACTACAAAAAGTGGCTAGCCATTACTCATTTAGAAAGTAGAGAGAAATTAGTAGGAAAATCCAAAGGATGAATGCCTAGTAGACTTGGGGATAGAGCTGAAAGTTGTAGGGAACTTGATATATCAGACACTTACAAAGCCCAATATTATCGACAGCGTACAGTTAGTTTGTGCATTTGCCAACTGAAAGGCATTTAGAGGCAGCCAACTGTATATCGAAATATCCCATGGGAACTCCAGTCAAAGGAATTATTGAAGGGTTTGCAAATTCTAATTGGGCTAGACCTAGATCAACTGATGTTAGTAAACTACTGGGAATAGGCATGGGGAATCCTTGTTACATGGATAAGCAAAATACAATCTCCATTGTGGTAGGGAGAAGTACGGATGCTAAGTTTGTGGCAATCATAAAATGTTTATGACCATTAATTTGGATTGAGAAGCTCTAAAAGACCTAAAATTCTCTAGAAAAGGTCTATGAAGCTATGTAATAACAGTGAATCAGTAATAAGCATGGTTCGCAAGCGTGCCAACATGATCAAGCAAGCATGTCGAAATTGATAGCAATCATATCAGATATGAAATTGTTTTTATGGGGTATCGAACTATCATTTTCTTCCATATTCCAATAGGGCACCATGATGCATGAGGACCTACCAAAGCCTGTCAACATTTGGGTTTGAATTCGTATTTGGTAAGCTAGAAATGATTGACATCTATTCACCAGGTTGAGGGGCAAGGTTGCAGAGGTATTGGTCACCATAGGAGGTGGCACTAAATGCCAGTAGCTGTAAATGTTGTATGTTTTATGGTAATTTCTGAAATTGTATCTTGATTGATGATTGCAATTTTAAAAATAATCTCCTATCTATAATTAGGGTAGCTTTAGCCTATTTAGTGTAAATTAGGTATTCTCATAATAGCAAATATGATTTCTTTCTAAAGCCTCTTTTTGTTCACTAACTTTACAAACTCAAATTTAAATCACTAGCTATCTGTAAATTCTCTCATAAGATGTGTGTGCTCCAATTCCAGAGCCACTTACCTATAATTTGTTTGTTTCTTCATCCATCAATTAAAATTCAAAGTGACAACAGAATTACTAGAATTTGCAAACTAAATCAGTTCCTTTCGCTAAATACATGTTTTTAAGAATCAATAAAAGTATAGCCCTGACAACCAAAGAAATTTACCCTCAACAAAGTACTTGGTGATGATACTCCATGAGATATTGGTCCTGACTTTCTTCCATCAAGCTCATACAGTTGACCTGCATATCATACAATTGCCGAGAAATTAATCAAATGAATTTTTTGCAACTACAAAAGGAGAACAAATTGAACTAGACATGAATAGGATCATGGATAGTTTAGTTGTAGCCTTTAAATATAGCTGGTTTATGATTTAGACATTTAGTTTGCCTACTATAGTGGTGTTGTTGATACAATCACATCTTGGTATATTGTTTTGCTCTTTTTATGAACACAAACACAGACAAAAAAATTCAGCAGAAGAACAATACAGCAGAACAGAAAGGAAAACAGATATTGCAGATAAGAGAAGATTCTAACACGTCCACCCTTTTCTCTCTCCCTAACGGCCTGATATATTATTCCCTCAGCCAATGGTAATCCTTGGAATTAGTTATCTTGGGCCTTGAGCCTCTCCTGATACCCACCCCTACGTCTTTCTCACCCCCCTTTTTAGGTAATGACTCCTTTGCACAGTTTGCAGTTTTGTTATACTATAGTGGTGTTGTTGATAAAATCACATCTTGGTATATTGTTTTGCTCTTTTTATGAACACAACACAGACAAAAAATATTACTCAGTTATCTATATAAAGAAATTACCATCCACACAGGCAAAGCAGATGAAATGAGGGTCCTCATTATCTGATACCTGCATTATAAGCAAAAACGTTATAAGATAAGAAAGGAAACAGTTAGAAAAAAAACAATTTTGTTGTTGCAAGTCAGAGAGGGTTGTTATCTATATTTACAATACTATCTATGGTTTGCCTCATAGTATGACAGCATTCTGATAGTTATATCTCCTAAAACGTCAGTAAAAATTGCAAAATCATCCAACGCAAGAGCTACTAGTATTAAGCACTTCATATTCACGGGTCTTGCTGTTCAGGATATAGTTTCCATTCCTTTAGTTCCATCCACACACAAAATTGAATGGAAAGATGATTTAAGCATTTCTTCATATACACAATAAAAATGCTTCCCTTTGACTTATATAACTTTTACTTTTTTTATCTATCAATAAAGAAATTCATCAGGATGAAAAAAATATGGTCCACATTATGCTTCCCCATAATGGGGTTTGTGGAGCAAAGTTAAAGGATAGTTTCAAAGATTTGAACCCAAAACCTCCACATCATAAGGAAGCAACCTTACTGTTGCACTAGCATTTGCCCACAAAGAAATTTGGAGGATACGGGACCAATTATCTGTTTCACTTCTACATAACATCATAACCCCCGCCCCCCCCCCCCCAATTATGATTGCTTCAAAATTTAACAAATAAAATACCACTGTATCGCCAGCAGTGGCTGCTACTGAATGAGCAACTTCCATGTCCCAGTCATTCACCAGAAAGGCAGCCCGCTGCAAAATATGCAAGTTAGAAAATACCAAATTACCATTATATTTAACGGCTAGTAGTGTCATTCGTTTGCATTTATGAAATATGAGAAATAAAGAGAAACGTTTTGGGTAGGAAGAAATAAACAACCTGCAATGGATCCATGCTGGCAGTAGATTTAAAGAACTCGTCAAAAAATGACCCCTCAACTGATACCAACAAGAGCAACACAAACTGAATTAAATATAATGGTTGATACACTAAACTTAAATTAAGGCTGTGATTGTTAAAAGCCTACCAAGCTTGACTTCGGAAGTTACGTTCCCAAGTGCATGAAGCAGACCTATCGCACCACAAGCATTACCCACGGTTTGCTTCATAAAGTACACTTTACTGCTATAATCCTACAGCAGAACAACAACAAAAAAATCCTACTCAATGCATGTGCTTCATAGCAAGACACGCAGTTAAAAAATCAATTATATGACAGATATGCTACCTAAAATACTGATTTATTGGACGCTATTTAATAAAATAACCAATTAAGCTTGTAACACGATCTATAATTAATACCTACAGTCCAAACTAAATGCGGAATGCTTTGAATCAGGGAAACGAATAGTCACAGACAGATGAAAAGACTCCATAAATAGACATACCCACTCAGGCACTCACCTTTTTTTCATTTTCCTGTTGCAACCTTTCTTCTTCAGTCTGATAAGAGGAAATAAAACTCTCACAAAATCAGAAGCAACAGATATGAAAATGACTTGACAGTAAAAATAAAAATTTGATAAAAGAAAAACTCGCATGTTTCGTTAGTTTAAACTAACCTTTGAGGTAATGGGATAAAGAAAAAGTACAGCAAGAACTGGCTTCGGAACCATTTCCAGAAGCTCTTCATCCAAGCCAAAAACATCACAGCACTCTGCCTCCTCCATTGGAAGGCCAAGACCCCAAAGAACCTGCAATTCATCCGAGAAAAAAAAAATACACTTAAATTACGCACGCTGCCAAATAGAATAAAAAATTGTAAATCCAAAATGTAACAAAATTTGTTATATGCGTAACTGTTCCACGAATAAACGATCATAATTAAAGGCATTATTTAAACATTTCGCCCAATGATAGATAATAGGAGGAGAGAGAATGCCTTGTTCATGACGTCAGGGTTAGCTTCAAGAGGAAGAAAACTCTTCGCAGCAGGGCGTTCATCTAAGGTGGCCATTGTAATTTCCTTCTAGTTTCTACTGCGGTTAGACTCACTCTTAAACATTCAGAACTGAAATTACTACACACGATGGGCCTTTGCAAACTGCGAAGTTTTAGCAAGTAAATCTGTAACGCAAATTCCATGATATTCACACCTCCTGCTTCATGATTGCACCATTTTTTTCATTTAAGTTTTATTTTTATTAAAAAGAATTTTTTGCGTAATACAGAGGTTAAAATAGCCCTGTTCCGTGATTTCGTACCAAAATCTCAAATAGCTTTTTAGAGTTTTTCTTTTTTTTCGAGTAGGTCTGTATCTCAGTAAAATGCGTATTAATTAGGTCCTTCGTAAGTTCGATATTAACAACCTTAATACAATGTTATCTGTCAGTTTTTCAATTTTTTTTAATTATTTATGTCATTTCATTATTTAATCACAAGTCAATATGGTGACACTTGTAATTGTCTGAATCTCAATTTGATTCATATATTTATTATTTTAATTTCATTTTTATCTCAAATTTTTTTAAAATTTTGTATTTTTATTGTTTCTAAATTAAAATTAAATTTAACTTTTATATAAATGGTATAATGATATTTTTATTACATATTTTTAACAATATTAAGTTTATTTAAATTTATTTTTTACATTAAACTTTATTTAAATTTTATTTTAAAATTTTAAATTTATAGATTGATAAATTTATATTTCAAATATTTATATAGCATTATATATCAATAATTTTTATACAAATGTTAGAGTTGGTTTAAAAATAAAAACTTTATAAACTAATATAAAATTTTAAAACAATTTTGTAAGTTAAAATAAATATATTTAAAATTTTAAAATAAAATATAAATAAATTTCAATGTAAAATATGAATTTAAATAAATTTAATATTGTTAAAATATTTAATAAAAATATTATTATAATATTTATATAAAAGTTAAATTTTGTCTTAATTTTGAGGGAATGAAATTGACTTTATTTTTAAATTTAAAACTGAAATAAAATCAAATAATAAATATGTAAACCAAATTGAAATTCATATCATGACTTCACGTGTCACCATACAAATGTAATACGTAGCACAATACTAACATATATTATGACTTCACGTGTCACCATACAAATGTAATACGTAGCACAATACTAACATAGAAAATGACGAGCTCACGTATGCATTATCTTGATGCTATTAAAACCAAATTAATGAAAAAGATTTATTTATACGTATTTTTAAAAATATAGATCTAATTAAAACTAATAAAACTTATTTTGAGATTTTAGTACGAAAATAGTATTTTAACCTAATATAATTGACCCTTCCCTTCTAAATACTAACTCGTGTCCTTTTTTTTATTTTTTCAGGATGACTTGTATATAACTTTTATCGAAAATAATAAAACTTTTCTTATGTATAACTAAAACATTTAATAGTTCACTGAAACACCCATCTTTTCTCATTGATGGTAATGACGTAGATTATTCTAGAAAGAAAATAAGTTTTTTTTAATACTTGTCTAAATAAACTTAAAGTTTAATATTTATCAAATGTTTGGTTGTGTTTAATTTTGAATCATCAAAATTTGTAAAGTCAACTTTTGATTAAAATTAGTTGAAAATAAAGTAATATGCACTTGAAAATTTTAATCTTTGAAGAACGTTCGAAGCAATCCATCAAATAAATCATATTTTCACCTATCATAAAACATATTTCTTAAGTTTACATTTATGGAGAGAATAGAATATATAATTCTCGATTTCACAGTTTAGAAATTTTAAAACAAAATGTACCATCACACAAATATATGTCATTGTATTCCGTGTATTATTCCTCTTTCTATTGTCCCGGATTTGGGGGTTGATTTTTTTTAATTATATCATTAAAAATTCTTTATTTTTGTAATTCGTATAAATTTGAAAATTATTATATTTATTTCTAATATCATATGATCATTGTTAACTATTTATTTATTTAACGAAAAGTTAAGTAATCATCCAATTTGTACCTATTAATATTATAATATTATGCCTATACAGATGCTTTTATAAAAACTTGAAAGATCGGGGTAAATGTACATGATGTTATTATCAACGTTAAAATGAATATTAGAAATTAAAATTAGCGATTACAAATTTGGAAAAAAAAATAAATATAGAAATTAAAATGAAAATCCATACATTTTATAAGAACTAAAAAGTTGCTTCAAATTTTACAAATATGAAAAACAATTTCTTTCTATAGAAATAAAAGTCAAAACTCACTCATTTTACTAAGATTAAAAATATAGTTATAAGCGCAAAAAGAAATGAACAATAAGACAGTAGTAACTCTATTCCATTACATTTTATTCTTCCCCCTACATCTCCTTCAATTTCAACGTTAACCAAAGTCTTACGAGAGAAAACAGATACATGTTCTTGAGGGTTGCTTAATTATCCAATGGTTTTTACTCTGAATCACCACAAGTTTATACTGCAAGTTCCCAAACATATTAATTTATTGCCACAAAAGCTCCAGAAGAAAATGTTGAACCTTTATGTCAATAGTATATAAATGAAGGAAAAAGAAAGCTCAAAGCCAATGTCTTAAGGTGCGTGATTTTAGATACTAAATGACTGTACACAAATGGGGGGAGATTGTTCCCAGTGAAATTGCAGTGGAATTTCATCATCTAGGAAGTTGACTACAGGCTCTAGATGACTAATCTAAATGACAGATGTTCCTCACTAGAAACATAGAGAGAGACACAATCAGCAAAAGAACACTCCAATCACTCACCGGTATACCTTGGTTTCCGCTTCTCAGCAAATGCAGCCAATCCTTCCAGTCGATCTTTAGTACTCAACACATAATCATAGTAATCTTCTTCCAAGACCAAAGCTGATGTTAGATCAGTCTCAACCCCCTCATTAATAGCTTTTTTAGCCATCCTTATAGCTACTGGACCCTGTTAACATGAGCTATTTTGTAATGTACTTGTAACATGAGCTATTTATACTTTTCTTAATAAATCAATTTCTTCAAAAGAACAAAATGGAAAACCAACATTTAGAAGTATCAGTCACGACCAATTTATTTATACATGCACATTCAACGGCACAATGATCCACGCATTTCTAAATGTCACAAAACACAGCTATGTCATAATACCAGTTTCAGAATGATATATTTCTGAGGGAGATACCTTTTGATTGATATCCCGAGCAACTGCAAGTGCCTTTGAATAAGCTTCACCAGCAGGAGCACAGTAATTAACAAGACCTGTATAGATAAACTTTTAGGAACCCATCGTGCTGTTTGTGGAGGAATAAAAAACAAAGGTTATGCTTTATTTGTGAAAAAAACAAAGAAGTTACCAATTTTTCAGGTGAAATTTTTTGTATTCGTTATTTTATAGAAAGTCGCACAACAATAACCTTTCTCTTTGCTTTACTGGAGTTCAACAGGAAATGGCTAAGTGTTTGCTATGAACACCCATAACAAAACAATAGAAGTTCAATGGACATAGACTGTTGCTTCGTAATGTCTTGAATATTCTTTTCAAGTGAAATATAAGTTTGCGGAAACAATGAGCATAGTGTATTATCCAAATTGTCCTCCTCAAAATCTCTGTTTTGATGTCTTTACTGAATAGATAAAGAAAGGAGCTGAGTGATAATCAACATACCCAAGGACAGTGCCTCTTTGCCATCAACCTTTCGACCAGTAAATATAATATCCTTTGCAATTGCTTTTCCAACCAATCTAGGTAGTCGCTGAGATCCACCTGCCCTGTATCAATAATGACAAGAATATCAAGCTGACCTTACTACAAGCATTGATCAAAATATTAAAAACAATTCAAATTCACCATTACATTCATATTTGTCTACATATTTCAAATATACTCCACAATGTATCTTGAGATTTAATCTTTTTACTTTATTAGATAATAGAACTGAAGAGATACATGGCAGAAATAGATGGCGTCAAAGACACATTATGAAAAAGGCTGAAGAAAAATAGTATGAAACATACGCAGGGATTATTGCAAGTCCTGTCTCTGGCAAACCCATGAGAGAATTTTCACCTATACCATGAAAGAACAAACAAGTGAAGAAAATGTCTCATACTGGCGTCACGTTCAGAAGCAACCAAACAAATAGAATCCAATATAAAAAAAAATACAGCATATTTAACTACCACATATTCGAATATCACATGCAAGAGCCAACTCAAGTCCACCACCAAGAGCTACTCCTTCAATAACAGCAATAGTTGGAACACAAACAGCCTGAATAAAGAAAAAAAATGATTATCCTAATTTCAAGGAGTAGTATAATTGAAATGGGAAAACAGAGATGCTATATGACACACATGAAGTACAGACAGAAACGCGATAGAATCCAGTTAGAGATTTTTCATCACCAATATTTCTTAGTACCACCCAAAGACGGACTATAAATGAAAGAAAAAGAAAGTTGGGTCAGCTCTTGAGCTATATAAAACCCCCTCCCCCAAATCCCCCAAATGATAAAACAATAAGAGAAAAGAATGTGAAACAGAATAGAAATATAGAATTAAACACCATAACTTGTTTCATATCTTATGTGGATAAGTACACAACACAAATATTAGAATGCAACCCAATAATGTAATCCAGTAATTACAAAAAAAAAAAATATGAATGATTTGAACTAACCTCTAGAAATGAAAATGTGGAGCGAATAGAATTCACAAAAGTCTTAGCCTCTGATTGACTCATTTCCCTGCGCTCCTGCAGCCCAATAAACACAGAACCCTTAAAGGCGAGGATGACTTTGCTCCAATAACATGATATGTAAATTAAATCCACACTACCTTGCCTAACAGCAAGAACCCATTCCAAACTGGATCAAACTATGTCCAATAATTATGCTTTGAAAATTTTTAGTTTATGATCACAGTCACTACAGAAGGAAAAAGAATCACAAATATTATAAACACCCAAGCCTTCTTCCTTTGAAAATTGAATAACAGGGAATTTAACAATTAACCTTTAAATCGGCCCCAGCACAAAATACCCCAGGAACTGAACTGCTGATTATAGCAACATTAGCGTAAGATTTCTGATTAATCAACTCAAAAGCATGACTCAGGCCTTGCAGCATCTCTTTCCCAATAGCATTTCTTACTTTAGGCCTATCCAAGCTAATTTGGACAATCCCTGTAAAAATAAATGAAATGAGACTAGAATAAATTGAAAAAAAAAATGAATTTTATATTTGTAATGGTGAATGGAGTAAAAAGGATAATATACCGGAATCAGGGCCGGTGAGTCTGTGAAGCTTGACGAATTCAGATGCGGAAGTCTCAAGAATAAGATTTCGACGGGTCTGGTACTGGCCGTGGTGCTGATGTGCGATGAAATTGAGAGTGAGATAGGGTTTGCAACTTTTGGCATGGAAGCTGCACTTGGTTAACACTCTCATGGCGCACATTTTCTTCAGTTAGATGATCCACTTCTTGGGACAATATGGAAATCGACCAGTTTCGTGTTTGATCGTCTCGATATCAGGATAACTATAAATTAGTGTTTGCTTAAACTTATATTTTACTTTATTTCTCCTTAAAAATAGAAACCAAGTCAAACCAATTTCTTAACGAAAATAAACTTCTAAAGAAATAGTTTATTTAAAAAATAAAGTGAAATAATAATACTTTAGAAAAAAATAGTTGGTCCAAGACATAAAAAAAAAATTAAATTACACTTTTGATCCTTCTATTTATCAAGTAATGTCAATTTGATCCTCAAATTATTTTTGTGTCTCAATTTGATTCTCATTTTCTTAGAAATAATTCAATTTAGTCTTCACCATTAGTTTAATCAGATGGCGTTAAAGTTGACGTCACATGTCAATTTTTGGATATTTTTTTTTTAAAAATTTTTAAATTTTTTATTTTTTACACGTGTCACTTCACAGTTATGTCGCATGTTAATATGATTCAATTTGGTCCCTGTATTTATTTTTAGCTTTTTATTTAGTCTCAATTTTTCTAAAAATGAAACAATATTGTCTCTCCTTAAATTGACACTCAATCTATTTTTTTACAAATTTTATGGTGAAACTTAATTTGTTTATTAAATATTTCTATAAATATTTTAAATTAACTTTAAATTCTATACAAAACATTAAACTTTGTTTTCTGTTTAACTTGAAATTTAGTTCCTAAACTTATATGTGAAAAGTTATTTGATTTTTAATCTTCACTAAGTTTGTATAATATGATACACTTGATGCCTTTATATATGATGACGACAAAATTGTTAATTGTTGAAATTAAGTTTGGAGTTTAACTTTGTTTAATAATAAAACTTAAAAAAAACTTATTTAAAAATATTTGTACAAATATTTAATAAAAATGTCAATTTTAGTAACAATATCATCATAAGATTTATACAAAAGCTAAATTGAGTGTCAAGTTAAAGATAAACAATATTATTTCATTTTTACAAAAGATTGAGACTAAATTAAAACCAAAAATAAATATAGATACAAAATTGAATCATTTTGACACGTGACACAATTATGAAGTGACACGTATAAAAAAATTTAAAACAATTTAAAAAAATTTAAAAAAAAATTGAAAATTCAAAAAAACCATAAATTGACACGTGGCATTGACTTTAACCCCGTTTGGTCAAAATTTACGGCAATGACCAAATTGAATCATTTTTACAAAAACAATAACCAAATTGAGACAATGAGAAATTGGATGACCAACTTGACACTACTTAATACAAGGACCAAAAGAGTAATTTAACTAAAAAAAATCAAAAGACAAGTTGAAACCACAAATATTATTTTCTTTTATCAAAACAACATGAATATGGTAAAAAAATTGTTTATGTAGCATCTTTAAAAGTGTAAAATATCCAAATTACTATATATACCGTGAATATGTAACCTCCGATTGTTATTGTCATTGCAATAATGTTAGATGAATTTTTTTTTTAATTTTAATTTTTAATATAGTTCATGAAAAACTATATTTTGTAACTCTAATTCAACATGATATTTGTAAAACTCACTTTTTATCTCAGGATTTTTGGGTTAGCTTTAGTAAAAAGGGTCAAAGTCAACCCACTTGTTTCTTCATTTCAAAAAAACCTTTCAGTTTTCTCACTCTAGATCTTTCCCTAATTTTCTCTACTCTTTACGATTATTGTTGTCATTTCCTTCTAATACTGTTACTACCACTCCTTGCAACAAAGATTGAAACTAAGACCTTTGCGGAGTTCTTGTTGGAACAAATTGAAGTTCCTTCCTTCCCTTCATGTAAGTAAACCCCAAACCTTTATTTCTTTCTTCTTTTTTCAGTTTGGTTGTGATTGGTTCAGTCTTAGGGTCTTCATTAGAGTCTCATTTTTGTCATGTGCTCATGTTTTTTAGTTCTTTAGTTTGTTTCTGAAGCTATGGTGCTTCTTCTATTAGGACTCTCTCCCTATAGGTTCGCCTTCAGTTTTGAGGTAAGGGAAGCTAGGGTTTTAAAAACTTTTTTTAAGTTTGTAACATGTTTTTCGTCTTGAATCGTGCTTAAAATGTTAGTTCGATGCTTGTAGTTGTGTTTATTTTTTTTTTTTTTGGATTTTTGATTTTTACATGTTGAAATCAAAGAAAACCTGTTATTCTAGCTTAAGCTTAAGTAAGAATTTATAACTTAAGCGAGAATTTCTCAGTCTAGCTTAAGCGATAATTGCTGCAGAATTTTAATTCCTTATGTTAACTTGTGATTGACCAAATTAATGTTAAAAATATAATGTATGGAGCTATGCATGAGTGATGTGACATATCTTTTACATGTGCTTGATGTTTTTAGTTTGGGATGATAATTATTTTGAGATAACATGTGGAATGTTGATGATAAAAGAGTTTCAAGGAAAATTCTTGGTGATGGTATGATTAGTGTATGCCTTGATATAGAAGATGTATAAATAAGGAAGGTATTATGAACTCTAATAATCATTTACACTCATGTAGAGTAGAGTGATTATGTAATGAGAGTGACAGGAGATCCTAATCCTGGGAAGTGTTTGAGCCCGAGACATATTGGGATTTACCTTGTGATTGATTAGGTGATAACCCCTTGTGGCTAGACTCTACAGAGTTTAAAAATCAATGCAAGTGCATACTTCCTTAGAATTATATATCAAGCGCATAATTCAGATATCTGAGTCAAGAGTCAGTTGAGTGTTTAATTGAGTGAAAACTTTGTGAGTTAATGTTTCTTTTCTCCATGTATGAGTTTCTTGGGTGATATACTTATGTAACTATATCTACGTATGAATGCTTAAATACACTAGCTTACCCTTCTTTCTTTCTTTTTGTGTTTCTTTTCTTGTTGTGTTTTTCTTTTTGCAATGATCATCAAATGTTGCTGAGTAGACGTGGAGACTCCTGGTAATAAAAGACGGTGAAGATGTTACTGTGTAGTTTAGGCGTGTTGGTTATTCCTCTTTTGAGTATCTTTTGAAAAATTGGCTTTATCTAATTTCTTACTATCATGAGTAATCTTTTGCCAATATATTTTATTTTTTAAAACATGTGATTTTTATTTATTAGAATTATTTTATTAGATGGGATGTCACGGTATTTCTTTATAACAAATATTGTTTTTTAAATTTATATTTTATGAAAAATATTTTTTATAAATGTTTATGTAACACCCAAGATTAATATATTTACTTTAGTGAAGAAAGCATCTCACATCTGGTATTATGCATAAAGGAGTCATAAAGGAGTGATCATCACAATTTATTGAAAAAAAGTATAAAAAAATTCTAAAATATAAGAATGGTCATAATAAGAAAAAGGTATAAATACATATTTGGTACCCAAATTTTTTCGGAAAGTTTAATTTGGTACCCGAACTTTATGAATGTTCAATTTGGTACCCCAATTTTCTAAAGAGATTCAATTTGGTCCTATCCGTTAAGTTGGAGTTAACACCGTGTCCGTACAGGATACGTGTCAAGCCATGAAATTTTTATTTTCTTTTTCAAAAAAAATATTTTTTTTTTCAAAAAATTTTAAAACTGCCACGTGTCAGTTTATCATCGTGCCACGTGGCAGCTTACAATCATGACACATGGCAGTGTAATAGTTGTTTTCAATTTAGTACCCCAATTTAAATTTTTGGTTCAATTTAGTACCCCAATTTTTTAAAATCATCCAATTTCGTCATCTTCCATTTGAGACCAAATTAGTAAATAAGCTTAATTACAACCTATATATACATGTTACAATAACTTTTTCTAATATATACATGAAATCATTTCACTTTGTCGCAACCGGAATCACGACGGGACGACGAACCAAAAAAGAAAACAAGTTTGAAAAGAGATTGGGAGTCGCCACCATAGTTATTCTGGAAAACTATGAAAAACCATAACAATAAAACTAGTCTGCGAAAAACCAGATTTTGGATCCGGGAATCGGTTAAGCGTAGGGAAGGTGTTAGCACCCTACCGCGCCCGCCCGAGGGCGGTACCTTTAATTAAAAATGCAAAGTTGATGTGGTTTTCAAAATATTAATTTCCCCAAAAATAATAAGACAAAAATGCTAAAAAAGAAACAAAGATATTTTTTTTTTAATTTTTTAGGCCCGACAAGGATTGACCTTGGTCCTACGTATTCTCATTCAAAATGAGAAATCAGGGTTACGTAATTCTTTGAGAGAAACGATTTGGAAAACAATTGAGAAAATGATTTGATTTTTTTAGAGGTGAACCTAACAAGAACTGGCATTGCTCCTACGTATCTCACAGGGAGAATCAAGGATCACGTAGTTCTTAAAAAACTTGTTTGTTTGAAAATGTTGATGTTTTTTTTTATATTTTTGGAATTTTATATTTTTTTGTATTTTTGAATTACATGGAAATACGTGTCACACGACGCGGAGGGTCGGACAAACACTGAAAGAGAAAGAAAACTATTTTTGATGTGTTTTTTTTTTTTTAGAAAATAAGTGTCACACGGTGCGAGCGACCGGACAGACACAATGAAATGAAAGAGAACATTTTTTTTTATTTTCTATTTTTTGCAATTTTTTATAATTTTCAATATATATATATATATATATTAAAAAAATAAAAAATAACAAAAAGATAAATAAATAAAAGGATGAAATTATTTAAGAAAAATAGAAGTGAAATACAAAAATATGAGATATGAGAGTGCATGAATAATTAGTGAGGGTGTGTGCATTAAAGATGGGAGTGCAGCAAGTAAAATAAGGAAAACAAGCCCAAAACAAGTAAAGCACAAACGGGTTCTGCAGTCAGCAAAAGCGGTGGTGTCATCAGCAAATATTGGGAGGTGTATGTATAGTAAAACAGGGGTTGCAATGAGTAAGATAACAAACAAACCCAATGGATTGTGTGATCAGGAAAACTGGTGGTGCAGGAAGTAGTCACTAGTGGCGTGAGTAGTGAAACATGGGGTACGGGATCCTAATGATGGGAATGCACGCAGCGTAAAACAGGCCCAAAACTAACATGAGACATAGAGCGTGGGTTAACAACAGTGGGGGTGTAGGAAGAAAAAGAAAAGCCAGGTCACTTTCATTTATTCTCTAAAAAAACAAAAACCCTAACTAAAGTCGAAGCTCTCCCCGCAGCCTCTTCTTCTCGACACCACCAACACAAACGCAGGCCCTGGGACGCGCGTCTGCACGACCTTAAACGCCGGCGACGCGGCCACCGTCGACGGAGCTGCCGGTGCTCGTGCCGCCGTTTCGACTTCATTCTTTTCTTTTCGCGAGTGCTCCTTGGTTCTCGTCTTCCGCGTGCGAGGCTCCTTCGTCGCACCTCCGTAGCCAACCAAGATTTGCCGCCTCCGTCGTAGCTGGCCACAGGCACCACCGGAGACACAAGCTTACACTAGCGGCGTTGGCGTCGAGAACCCAGGGATGCTCGAACTTCGCTCACTCTTCGCACCACCGCGACCAAGACCGCCATCACAGCGTCGTCGTCGTGAACTGGGAGCAGATTCTAGTTCAGTTCTTCCTTTCCTCACATCAGCGTGGCTGAACCCTAGTTTGCACGCAATCCGCATCGGCGAAACTCTGACTCGCCGGCGGCAACGCCGCCGGCGATGGTTTTATCTCACTCACCTCACTGTTCTCTGTTTCTGATTTGTGCTAGGTTGGATGAATGGGTTTGGGTGTCTCATTGTATCGGTGGGTCGAGGATGATGAATAGAGGTTCCCCGATTTTGGTTATTTTTGTGAAGGTTGGAGGTTGATGGAAGAGTGCGGGATAGTGATGATGATTTTTGTATCCAGGAGTGTATAGGATACGAAGGGGGTGTGGGTTACAGGTTGGTGAGATCGAGAACGAAGTTCATACTGTGTGTGAATATGCGCTATCGGTGGATTGTTCGTGAGCAATAGTGAAGCGGAGAGGGTAATGGTAACATGTGTATTCTGGTTGCAGGGGTTCTGATAGCTTTATTTTATTTAGATGCAAGACACAATCGTATGCAAATGGAGGCGACGACAACTCCCATGGGATCAAGAATCAACAACCAATAGAAAATGTAGCACAACACAACACCATATACATTCAAGCATTTAAAAGTCAGATGATTTTATGTTCATTAGAGCTATCGGTGCTTACCTGTTGTAGATCTCTTTTATGCCTCTTGCCGTTACTTCTCAGAGGTGTTACTCCTCCAACCGGTTTCAGTGCTTTTTTCTTCCACCTCCGTTGCCTTTCCCAACTCTCCTCTGTTATCTCTTATGTTCTCCCCTTTTCTTGCTTTGTTGCTCTCCCTATTTGTGATATTGCGAAACTGTATCCTTTCTCCAGGGAGTCCCCCTTTTCAAATGGCTTTCCTCTCTTCTATTACCATGCGAGTTTCCCCTTTCATCATACTCTGCATAACATTCTGAGATGACCAAAAGCATAAGCCTATGACCAAAAGCATAAGCCAGGATGCCTCCCAGCCACCACCCTATCAGTGTAGCTACGTCTGCTGTCCGCTGCCGTGACTGTCATTGATGCAGCCGTGACACACATGCCCACGATTTCCTTTTGAGTGTCAAAACCTCAAGAGCAGAGCAACGTGTGAAGATCAACAATTTTCTTTGCATGAGAGTGGAAAGGGCAGCAGAGATGGAGCGGAGGTGGAACAGCCAAAGTTGACTTCAAATTTTCACCCTCTTTCTTTTTTTTTTTAATATTTTTTTCAAAAAGAATAAAACAAAATAAAATAAGAAAATGAAACAAAAATATTAAAATTTAAATTAAAAGTTTAAAGACAAAATTAAATAAACTTAAATAAAATTAAATAAAATAAAACAACATAAAATTAAATAAAAATTAAAAAAAGGGATGAAAGTAAAAGTAGGAATATATCTATATACAAATCAATGTTCACTTTTTTCTATTTTTCCCTTCTCCTAATCGTTTTAAAGGAAAATTTTTTTATTTCTTACCCGGACGAAATTGGGTGTTGACACACTTAAATACTTAAATTATTTTATTTTTTACATTTTAACATTTGTAATTTTTTATACATGAAATTTTTTACACTTGTCATGATTAAAATAATTTGAATATTTAGGTGTAGTGATTTAATGTATAAATTCAAAATAATTATTTTAACATGTTTATATAAGTTATAATTAAGCTTATTTACTAATTTGGTCTCAAATAAAAAATGACGAAATTGAATATTTTAAAAAATTTGGCTATTAAATTGAACCAAAAATTTAAATTAGGGTACTAAAAATTGACATGTGACAGTTTTTTAAATTTTTGAAAAAAAAAATTAATTTTTTGAAAAAAGAATTAAAAAAATTAAAATTTAATGGCTTGACACGTCGTGTTAACTCCAACTTAAGGGAGAGGATCAAATTGAATCTCTTTAGAAAATTGGGTACCAAATTGAACATTCCTAAAATTTGGATACCAAATCAAATTTTCCGAAAAAGTTTGGCTACCAAATGTGTATTTATACCTAAGAAAAATTATTTTGAATTTTTTTAGTTTGAATCCGACAAGATTGCTTCTACATATTTATTCTCGTTCAACCCGATCTCTCCTTCCGCTCTCCAATTCGCGTTTCAGCTTCTCCGGCGAACCTCGATCGGAGACGTAGTTCGCTTCAACGGCGCTCCGCCACCGTTCGTCTCCGGAGGCTGGAGGCACCACTGGAATCCCAGCCCAGATCCACGACTCAGAGCTCCTGTTGGACTATTTCTTTGCGGCGCCGTGACTCTCTTCCTTCCGAGCGACGTCGCCGGCGTTTCGCCTATTACCACTGGCGCCACCATTCACGTCTTTAACACTGCCACCATTCGCCCTTCCGGTGATCGAACCCGAAGCTTCATCTCCCGTCCACTGATTTAATCTCCTCCTTCCCTTCTCTCGTTCACATTTTCTTTTTTAACTTTTCTTGTGTTGTTTTGATTATTTGGTGACCTAAATGGATGCTTCACAATAACATAATAAAGGCAGTGAATGCATTTAAATGTTACCTTAGATGAAGATGGTTAGCTGGGCGTGCTCTCTGTTTTCAGCTTTGTTGTGAAGAAGATGTTGATGAATTTGTGTAGTGTTGATGAGAATTCTGGATGAATGCAGGTGCTGTGATGGTTGGAATATAGATGAAACCGATACCGTGGTAGGAGAAAGTGATTCTGTATGACTCTGTGATATGTTTAGTTAGATGGAGAAGTGGATTCTATGGAGGCGCTGAAATTTTGGAGATGAATAGAGTACATACTGATCTTGTCTAATGATGTAATATATGATTCTGGAAAAAAAAAAAATTGGGGTGGAGAATGAATAATAATGGAGATGATGAGAAAGGTGAAACGTGATGGAGGTTAGATAATGGAGGTTCTAATGGTGAATGGATGATGGTGGTGCCTAATTGGGTGATGAATCTGTGGTGGGTTGTGAAAAAAAAAATGGAATGGAATCCCCTATGGAAGCTTTTCTTTGGCGTGTTGGTTATGATTGTGTACGATGACGGAGATAATAATGTTGAACATTAATATGTTATGCTTTTGGATTCGCATCAGTATCATTTATAGGATACAAATTGAGGTGCAGATGGTTATACAGATTAACGCCGGTTTAAAAGGATGAATTTGCAATTAAATTGTACATTTTAATACTTTTTAAAATGCATAGGAACGTAGAAAAAGAGAATTCATCACAATAAAATTATTTTAAAAATTTAATAAATAATTATATTTTAAAAAGTAAAATTGATATTTTAAAATATAAAAAAAAGTCCTTTATATATATATATATAGATAATTATTATAATAATTAGTATTAATAATAATATTATTATTATTCAAATAAATATATTTCGTAAATAAATTAATTATACAAAATAAAATAAATTTAAATAAATGTGAAGATATAAATTAAATAATTTATATTATAAATTATTTCAAGTTATTCTTTAGAATAATAATAATTTATTTTAAGTTATTAATGATAATATCAATAAATTATATTTTTAATTTTAAATAACATTTTTAATTTTATTTTAATATCATTTCGTCTATTTATATAGAAGGATAAAATGATAATCATACAAATTACTCAATTAAAAATTATAATTTATTAATTTTTATCACTCACATCATACACAATTTCTCATAAACTTTTCACTCATATCCATTTAAATTATAACATATTTTCTATCATTCAAACAACTTTATTTTTACTTACAAATCAACTCTTATCAATGTAAATATACTCCTCCAAATGCATATCCCAATCCAAACACAACGTAATGAGGTGAGTGAGGAAGCATATGATAGAGTTTATTTCTTCATGTGTGGTAACGGAGGAGGAAAATGTCCCTACGTGCATGGAGCAGTGTGAGGCCTGTAGTGCGAGTGTATATTTGTTGTGAGAGGAAATTTAGGAAATAGGCAACACAATATTTTGTAATTTTTGGTTTTAAAGTCAAAATTATTATCATTTTTTGAAGAAGAAAGATTCTAATTTTTGAATTTTAATTAATTTTTTACTAACTTAATTTTATTAAATTTTAAATAAAAGATTAATTAATCTTTTTTTGAATTTTTTTGTAAGAAAATTATATCATTTTTTTCTATTTATTATCTTTAGATTAATGAAACACTTTTTTTTTTAATTTTATTAAAACAAACTTTATTCATCTAAACAAAATTAGGTATGAAGTTTCTTCAATGTATTACAATATTTGTCAATAATTTATACAAGAAACTTTATGGAATACAAAACAAACTAACATAACTTCCGCTATTTATATCCTTTTTAAACCGAAAAAAAAGAAGTTAATAGTATTTTGAACAATTATGTAATAAAAATCATTTTATTTAAAGTGTTAAATACATTTATGATTCCTTAATTTTCGGTGAAAATTAGAATTAGTATTTTTATGGAATTTTTGACTAATTTAATTTTTTATCTTTAACAATGTATGAATTTAGTCATTTTAATCAAATTTTGTTAAGTTTATTTGACGTGTCAAATGCGTTTCTCAGCTAACATTAAAACGAAGTCAAACTGTGTAAAAAACTCAAATGCTATTATGAAACACGTTTGAAACATTAAATAAATTTAATAAAATAAAGTTTGAGACTAAATTTGGTCAAAAGTTCTAGTGAAGGTTAAGGGACTAAAATCATATTTAATCATTGCTTAAACATAACTATTAGACTACACAATTCACAATATAATAAGCGTTATCAATTCATCACATCTATAGTTTTAACATAAAATATTATAGACTTAATTTCGGACTTATGCATTGAATCAAATACTTATGAAGTTTTACACCTATCATATAATCATGATTAAAGTGTCATAATCAAGCCAAATTTCCCATGTCTCAATCATATACTGTTAAGATAAATTCACTTATAGCCTTGTGAAAAAAGGGGTCTCTAACATCAAATTCCATTGTAGGAATCTCCTCAAACTCTCATCGCCTAAACTTCATCATTTATATGAGTTTGTGAGTTTAGTAGAGTTATGATGACTTTACAAATTGATTTCCTACTCTATGCAATATACACAATCTAATTATACCAATAATTTCATTTCGTTGCTACTCCTCATTCATATCATATATCTACCAAATCCTCATATTTGCATGTATTGTTGTGTATTTCAACATTTTAAATCATATATTATTTAATTAAGCATCATACAATATCCACATCATCTATATACCAATTTATTTCATTGTATTGGCATGCTTTTATTCTCTTAAAACACTAACCATTCAATAGTATAATAATTCATCAATGATCATTCACATTCCAAAACATATATACAAAATATCACACTTAACATACTTGCTTAGTAAGTTTACTTACTCGCTTAGTGAGCTACTTGTGGGATGACACTCGTTCAACAACTAAATGACTTGCCCAACAAGTCAAATATTGGAACAACTAAACATGCATAGCGAGAATAGACTTGTCTATCCAAACCTCTCATGCATCAAATTCAACTCTTGCTTAACAACTCATTCCCTCGCCCAATGGCTCAAGCCTTTGGAGTTGATTTAATCAAGCTCACCCAGTGAGTGAATGATCCTGAGGCTCTCTGATATTAATATTTTCAAATCTCGCCCAACTAATATTTAGCTCACCCAACGAGTCTGCATAAACCAAACACAAAAATCTGCATAACAGACAATGCCTTTGACTCTAATAAGTGTTGTCATACTCTATTTATTTTAAATGACTCATTAGGACCAAAGATGTCACCCCACATATTCACACTACATTTCACAACTCAATTTTCAGTTCAACAAATTCATTTAGAAATCTTAATTTAGTCGAATTACACAATCAAACAAATCAACAATTTCACATATACTAATTCAAGAACTGTAAACTCATATCATTTTACATCAATTCAAACAAGATAAATCAAATGTTTCAAAAAAATATTAGCTTCCTTTACCTTGTTTATACAACCATTTAACTCATAGTTATTCATTGAAACTCTATTTCTTATAAGATTCTCTACCTGCCTACACAAGAGATCCTGCATCAATTAGAGATAAGGTGAGTCTCAATGCATGTGAGTGTATTTTAGATCCCACATTGACTAGATAATTGGGTGCAAACCTCTTCTTATAAGTTGATTTTGTGAAGTTGGGTTAGGTTTAAAGTTCACTTCTCAATATAATATCAAAGTAATATGTTAGAATCTATCATAGTGAAATTTGTTGTTTGTTGGGATTATCGTTCTACTCGCTATTGGATCGCTATTGAACCACTCATTAATGTTTAGTCTCACACTAGAGATGTATATGTGTGTTGGAGATCTTACATAAACTAAAGATAAGATGAGTTTACAATATATAAGTAGGTTCAAGCCTCATCATACAAGCCCATTTGGTAATGTTGAGTTAGGCTTAGAGTTCACTTATGATTATAACCACAACTAAATAAACATTTTCTTTGAGCTATTTTTAGTCACATGTATAGATTTTAGAACCACATGTGCATCAAAATGTTAAATTAACTGAAAAATATAGCAAAATGTGAACTTACTTTGTTTGAGATTTTGATCAGTCATAAGTGTAGACCTCTCTGCCATTAAATTGTTGGTGGTCTATAATCGTCACACATACGATAAACGAGTTTAAAAGGTTACAAGCCAATTTTGTGATGTTAAATTAAGTTTAAAGTCCATTAATCATTACGATCACAACTAAACAAACTTTCTCTTTAAGCTATTTCTAGTCACATGCATAGATTTTAGAACCACGTCTGACTAAAAATAATAAATTAACTAAAAAAAATAACAAAAAATAATCTTTACTTTATTTGAGATTTTGATCTCATAAGTGTAGACTTCTCTACCAACTATTGATGGTCTATGATCACACACACTAAAGATAAACTCAGAAGATTAGATAAGAGACAACTTAAAAAATATTTATAAAGATAATAGCTTTTATAGTTTAATAATTTAGTATTGTTATTAAAATACTACGACTTTTAAATCATTTTCTAAATGATTAAAGTTTTCTAAAAAAATTCACAAGAAGTTAGAAATGAAAACATTAAAGTAAACAAATAAAAGTGTGATATTATATTTACATGTTTTATAAACAGACCATAAGGGTGTAACTTTTTTATTTTTCTAACACATTTAGAACTTATTGTATTTTAAATTGGTTTTATTTTTAGAATTATATTTAGTTACCAAAGAACTTTATAATCTTTTAGTTTATAAAATATTGTCACTCATTTGAATTAATTTTTATTTATTTATTATTATTTTTACACATGAATTAATAAATGTCATTTGATATATATTTTTTAAGTTCCAATTAAGAAACCAACGCTAAATATTCATCCCATGATTTGTTTTTTCTCAAGTTAGAATTCACTTCCTACTACCGATTGAATAATTTTTTTTAATTAATTCATAAAAATAAAGAAAGGGTTATTCATATAATTATAAATGTAAATGTATATTTACAATAGATATGAATATAATATATTCAAACATAGTTAATTTATTTATAAAAAATTATAAAATAGCATATATATATATATTATATAATAATAAAAAAATCTTATTCATAAGTTAATAATATATTTAAATATACATTTTAATTAGCTTGTTGAAAAAAATAAGTTATAATTTAAAAATATAAAATTATTTTTTTATAAATACAAAAATTAAGTTAAAATGTAATTGATACTTCTTTGTTATTTAAGTGATAAGAATAAAATCATATTGATTTTAAATTTAATTGATTGGAATAAAATAATATTAATTTTTATTTGTAGAAAAAATTATGTGTAATGCTCATGCCACTTGTCATCCATGTATTTAAATTTTAGAAATGAAAAAAGTAAAGTAATATAAATTATAATTTATCATTCATAAAATAATAATTATATACTTTTAAATTATAAATTGTATATTTATAAATTATTCAATTAAAATATAATGAAAATAAAAACTTAAAAAAGAAAACGTAAAACTATGTTTAGAATTTGATTTTTTTAGAACATAATTTTTAGATTGGAATGGGTAAATAGTTTAGTACTGATTTGTATATTTTTTTTATAAAATTAGTTTAACATGGAATTTCTTTTTCAAAAGAAAGACAATCTAATAAAAAATGTAAAATTAAACTTATTCTAGACTCAATTCCCAATAGTCTTCTTTGAGAATTGAAATGCCCTACTTGAAGTGAATGAGAACTTGATAATATTCACCTTGCCTAACATCTCTTCATTTTACTTCTCTTCTTCACAAACAAACCCTTTTCAATCAAATTCTTTGGAATTGGGATTTCAATCCAAGTGGGTTTCTATTTTTGGTTGTTGGTTTCCAACCAGCATATCAACTGTGAGAACCCTACTTTGAAATTTCCCATATTTCATGCTATTTGTAGAAAAAGAAATGATTTTGAGAAACTTTGATGCAGCAATGTTCTTCCCTGACACCACTGCAACTAAAGCCATCAATCCTTCTTTGTGTAATTTCTCATCAGGCAAGCTGGGAATGCAAAACCTGTTGAAGATGGAGAAAAACACAATTATTTGGTATGAATTGGGAAAAATGGTTGCCGGGGTTGGAAGCTTCAGAGGAATATTGTATTTGAATCCATCAACATGTTTCCCACATTACATCCAACAACCCAGACGGCGGGCCAAACAATAGTGGTAAATTTGTTCAACTTTCATTGTTTTTTTTTTTTAACCTTTCCAAATTTTTGAAAGGTCGAGGAATGAAATTGGTCCCAAATGTCTTAAGGGAAGTCTGCTTTGTGTTGTAAGTTTTGTTTATATTTTCTGTTCTGTATTTCATTATACAAATGTTAATTATATGTTATGAACCTTGACTATTAGGAAAATCCTGCTTCTGACTAGAATGAGAGCATACATAATATATATGGGATAACTAAGGCTAAACACAGATTCTGAGAAGAGTCACCTATAATATTAGTCATCTAAAAAGTTAATAATGTTGGCTTGAATTATATATAAGTAAATATAACTCTGAACTCAAACAAATCTTGTATGATTGAAAATAGTCCTAAACTCAAATTCTAAGATTAATAATGTTGGGACAATTTTCTTTCATTTCCTAATGATATCCTGGAGAATCTATCATGCAACACATCTCCATAGGAAATGTACTAATGCAAGGGTTAAATGTGGTTTACTCAAATCCTTTTCTTGGACACACTATTGAAAACTCTATGGAGGAAATTAGTTCTTGGACTGACATATAATCTAGATTATTAATTTCTAATTACACACAATTGACTCAAAACAATATATAGTTTCTTCTAGTCTAACAGACTACTCACTTGATCATTTCACAATTTTCTTTTCCATCTATCCCTTTTACTCTTTCCACAATGAAAACTACATAGTTTTTATTTTCCTGATGCAATCAATCTATTATATTACCTCTCAATTATCACTAACCAATTTTCAATCATATAATCAAAACAAGTAGCAACTTCATAGATTATTTGAAAAGTTGATCTTTAGAGGCTACATAGATTATTTAACTACTAGGCAATTTTTTGGTAATTCTTTTACTTCTAATCTCTAGCAACTGTGAGCAGCTAGATATGCTAGAAGATATAACTAAACTTATATGAACAGGACTGTCTTAAAGGAGTTCTTCTATTTCCTTCCTTAATGAATAATTCTTTTGGCCTCATTCTGAAAAGTTTAAAAGATGTCCCATTTTTCTAATCAAATCTTAGTTTGTGTCAGTTGGAATTACATCTAATTTAGAGTATGTACAAAAAAAGGGTGTCCGGAAAAGTTCCTCTGTTTCCTATCCTTTATATCAATAACAATTTTTAAGGGACAAAAATGGGGCAAAGCTTGAAAAGAAGGACCTCATTTTGATCAAATTGCAAGTGATGTTACCTTGGTTGCACTTTATCCGATAAAATGCTAAAACATAGCTTAAGAGTTAGAATATTTATCTGCAAGTTTCCCCTGCGCATCAAATTGTAAGTTTGTTTTACAATTTTTAGCAGTCTAACTTTGTAAGAAAAAGCTATGCAACAGAACAGAATATTCTTTGTACATGGCATAATTGGTTACATATTTTTCTTATCTAATCCAGGGCGATAAAAATACATCTTATAACATATCTGCAAACGGCAGTATAATTAATGATTGTTTTAGACAATAAATGTGTGAAACGCATTTGACAAGTGTCTAGTCAGCAAAGACAAGGACCACATTGTCCCAGTTGGCATTTTGACATTATTAAGATTTTTTTGGTGCTTTACAATGCTATTTTCTTGACATTGTAGGGAAGTTCTATTTAACCGCAGAGTGGAAGCCCTCTTCAACATCAAGATACGGTAGGTCTACCCTTGCCTGGTACAATTATCATATGAAATCCAATTTCAATCGATTTCTCATTTTAGACACTGGTTTTCAGATCATTTTGCATTGATGTCTAGGTTTCAGACCAATTTCGCATAGCGGTCACTGGCTTTCGGACCAATTTTGCATTGCGGTCACAGGCTTTCAGATTAATTTCCCATTGTAGTCATTGACTTATTGGGCAGTTTGAATTATTCAGTGTCTCCAACTCTTGCTTCCATTATTACTTCAGATTTTCCTAATCTAGTCTCCTTTGGTATCAATTCCCCTATTCTTGTTAGAAAATGTAGCTTGAATTCTTTTATCGATTCTGATATTCACTGCATTTTTTATTATTTGAAGTTGTAGAAATGTTTCATAGATTTATATACCATTTTCTACTGCAGTGATCACTGGCGGCGCATACTTAATGAATCTATAAAAATCGCGCATCAATAATTTAGGGCTGATTTCTATACCAAAATTGAAGGTATGTTTTCTCCTTTATGGTAATTTATCCTCACAGAAATTTATACAATGGTTGATATTTGTGGAATTTAATTATCACTTTGCATGTCTGGCAAATTTGGATCTCCTTGATTGAAGTGTAGTGAATGACAACTTATGCATGCTTGTTTTATCTGGTTGATGTTCAAATGGTGAATGACAACTTATGCATGTATGCTTGTTTTGTCTGATTGATGTTCAAATGTTAAGATCTGTTTTGGTATAGATTTTACCATCAGAACTTATTTTGTGAAGTCTAGATACTCAAAATGCAAAAGAATGAGTTTTTCATGCATTTTTTGTACCAATATTTCCTGAAATGAATCCAAGTAGTATAGTATCCATTAATTTTCTTTAAAAGATTAATTTGCCTAATGCATCTCCATTTCTCCAAGGATACCAATCCAATAATTTATGGATACGACTCATAACACAGCACTGTAACTACTATAGTTTTTTAACTGTTTAATGGAAACCCAATAGTTTCTCTGATTGATAACAAATGAGTCTTCTAAAGGATGAGGTAATACTTATCCTTTTCAGATTCTATCTTCCAAAGAACATTTTTTTTTTTGGTTTTACAGATCCAAACTTCTTTTTGACATCACTAATATTTTTTATGACATCCGAACCTCAATGGGTACATTGCATATTTTTTGTCACATGTTTATAGTAAAAAAAGTATATTTTGGTATGGGCAGGGGAAATATATGGGACTATGCTTACTTGTTATGACCAAGTGTTTTCTGTGAATTGCAATCTTCATCTATTTACTACTGATATATTTATCCATTAATTAATTAATGAGCAATCAGTATTGTGAATGCTTCTTTAAAAGTATTATGCTCTTATGTTGGATATATTTAAATTTTTTGTCGATTTATTTGTTTTATCAATTTTTTAGAAAAAAAATCTTAATATCCGAATATCCATATTGCCCTCATACCTTGTTATATATGTGGACTTCCTAGAACCTTTTTGATTTTCAGATTTTCAAGCTTCTATTAATTAAACTGGCCCTCATTGTATTGGGTATTGGATTTTCTTCTCTCGTTAGCATTTCATTTCCTATTGAGTTTTTTTTTTTTTTTTTTTTTTCATTTCATAAACTTTTTATTCTTTAATGTAAATTTTTAAGATCACTGGAAGAAAGAACAAATGGTCATTGGTGTCTATTAATTATCATAATGAGCTGAGATGGAAGTTTCCGTACAACAAAGGTGGATATTTTTTTACTGTTTATTTTCTCACTCCTGATAAATCGATCAATTAGGTATGGTGATAATAGTGAATATCCCATGAGACAAAACTTGGTTAGAAAAGATTAACTACATTGGAAATCCATGAAACAACTTGATCTGCTTACAATTTATGTTCAATGTGCCATTGTCACTTGTCCTGGTCGTAAACTTGGTATGAAGAAGCAGATTATGTTTTTCAAGCAGCAATTTATCAATAACTTAATATGGAGAAAATAATATTTGTTGGTTTCCCCCATTATTATGTTGAATGAACATTTGGTCCTTCTGTCAATGTTCAGTTTTCAATGTTTTTGTGCAGATTCCGCATAACATACATCCTGTGTAAAGTTTTTACTTTTTATAGATTACTATATTACAGATAATTACATATTTCATCATATTTAGTTTTATGATGAATTTCTTGTTTTATTAGCGTAGAAATGAAACATAGTTATGCTGGCTTGTTAGAATAAAGTCCCTTTTTAAGTTTTGTAATTCTGTTACATATATTTTCACGCCTTAAGTTGATACTGTGGGACCATAGCTATCATTGAATAGAACCAACATGGTGTTCACCCCGAATAATTAGCTCAAGTGATCTTAAAACTGACTCATACAATTATGATAATTCAAGGTTCTGCTTTACAAACTCAACAACAAGAAGGAACATGTCATCATGCTCTCCAAGAGAGTTAGAGACTAAATTGTCACAATCAAGTACGGATTTGATTGCAAGAGGAGGACAGGATGGTGGAAATACAATATCATGCTCTGAAAGAGCAGTGGAAGCTGAAACAGTGGACGTTGCTGTGAATTTGAGTGCAAGTCATGGACAAGGTGAAACCATACCATTAGGCACTCCAATAGCAATGGAAGCTAAAATGATTGTCTCAGACGAGGATTTTAATGCTGGAAACACCACATTAAGCGCCCCAAGTGCAATGGAAACTGTGAATGTTGAGACAAGTGGAGGGTTGAATACAAGACATGGACAGGGTTGTGAACAAGATGAAACCATAAAATTAGGCACTCCAAATGAAATCGAGACGAAAATGATAGTCTTAAGTGAGGATTTGACTGTTGGAAAGACCTCATTAAGCACTCCAAGAGCAATAGAGATTGTAACTGTTGAGTCAAGTGTGGACATGATTGCTGGAAAGACAACCTCATGCACCACTCCGAGAGCAGTGGAGTTGGAATTGGTGGATGCAGGTGGAGATTCAGTTGCAGAACAAAATCAGGATCATGGACAAGGCAACGAGACAAAATTCAGCATTTCAAAGGAAAAAGAGACGGAAACAGTGGTCTTTGGGGCTGATTTGATGGCAACGCTTAAGCCAATCTTTGGAGAAGCTGGAAACAGAACATCAGGCACTCCAATAGCAATGGAAGCTAAAATGATTGTCTCAGACGAGGATTTTAATGCTGGAAACACCACATTAAGCGCTCCAAGTGCAATGGAAACTGTGAATGTTGAGTCAAGTGGAGGGTTGAATACAAGACATGGACAGGGTTGTGAACAAGATGAAACCATAAAATTAGGCACTCCAAATGAAATCGAGACCAAAATGATAGTCTTAAGTGAGGATTTGACTGTTGGAAAGACCTCATTAAGCACTCCAAGAGCAATAGAGATTGTAACTGTTGAGTCAAGTGTGGACATGATTGCTGGAAAGACAACCTCATGCACCACTCCGAGAGCAGTGGAGTTGGAATTGGTGGATGCAGGTGGAGATTCAGTTGCAGAACAAAATCAGGATCATGGACAAGGCAACGAGACAAAATTCAGCATTTCAAAGGAAAAAGAGACGGAAACAGTGGTCTTTGGGGCTGATTTGATGGCAACGCTTAAGCCAATCTTTGGAGAAGCTGGAAACAGAACATCAGGCACTCCAAGAGCAGTGAAGAATGAAATGGTTGAGACAAACATGGAGTCAATTACTAGATGCAAAAGGGTTTGTGAACGAGCTGGAATAGAAAAAGGTCCATCATCACCTGAAGGAAAAGCTACAGACAAGAAAAGAGATTCACCTTTTCCTGAAAGAGCAAGGTCATCTAAACGAGGTGGTAGAAGAGGCATGCAGGGTACGTGGAACCAACCTACTCAGAAGAGGGCAAGAATAGGAGAAAAAAACAAGGAAATTTGTGATCCTGGACCAACCTCAATAATGGAAGAAGGTCCGTTATCATCACCTGAAAGACAAGCAGCAAACAACAAAAGAGGTTCGCGTTTGCTTGAAAGAGTTAGGTCATGTAAACGAGGCACGAAAAGGGGCATGCAGGGTACGTCAAGCCAGCCTACTCGGAAGAGGGTGAGAATAGTAGAACAAAACAAAGAAGTTAATAATCCTGGACCAAGCTCAATAATGGAAAATAGTCCATCATCACTTAAAAGACAAACAGCAAACAAGAGAAGAGATTCACCTTCATCTGATAGAGTAAGGTCATGTAAGAAAACCACTTTTCTATGGTTGATAGACTCTAAGATTATTAAGGAAGATGAACCAGTAAGCTATAGGAGTGCTACAATTAAAAAGGCATTAGCAGGAAGGATTACTAGGGGTGGAATTCTCTGCAGCTGTTGCCAGGAGGAGATATCAATGTGGACCTTTGAGAACCATGCTGGAAGTACTCTTAAACAGCCCTATAAACATATTTACATTCACAGAAAACGCCAAACCCTCCGAAAATGCTTGATTGATGTTTGGCAACATGCCCGGGAACAAAAGCGTCGCGGAATGCATTTGTATGTGCCGAAAGAAACTGATGCAGACCAAAATGATGATGTTTGTTCAGTCTGTGGTGATGGGGGAGACTTAATCTGTTGTGACAGGTGTCCTTCCGCATATCATCTATCTTGCATGAATATAGAGGTAATCAAATTAATTTTACTTTCCTTTCTGAAAAGGATCTGTTCATATTACATAGAAGCAATCCTTCAGGTGTAGATATATTTGATGCTCTACATAAATATTGTAAATACTTTCCTTTTAAACTGCAGACGGTTCCCCAAAATGATTGGTTTTGTCCATATTGTGTATGCAAACACTGTGGGCTGGTTGTGGACCTGGTTGTCGAGAAAAAAAGATACTATGAGAAAAAAGAAGGCTTCAAGTGCTCCCAATGTGATAAAAAGTGTAAAATTTCTTGTTGTCCGTTTAGCTTTGTTTACTTTTATATCCTTTTCTGTTGAAAGTGGGTTGCTTTCCTATCGAGCATTTGGTTTGCTGAAACCCCCTCAATGCATGTTTTCACATTTGTAGATCATTGGGAGTGCTTTGAAAAATATGAAAAAGAATCCTCAAAACAAATTAAACCTTCAAGATCATATTGTGGGCGAGGTTGCGAAGGGGTAGACACTCTTTCTCTTTGATTTGTTCATGAAAAATCAAATACCGAATGTTTTTTGTGTTTCCATCACATTTATAATTTTCACATGTTTTGATAAAGATATATGCGAAAATGGGAGTATATCTTGGAATCAGAAATGATTATTCAGCAAAATACTCTTGGAGGGTTATCCGCCTCATGGAGACATACAAGAATTCGGCATATATGAATCTATTCTTAGAAAACAATTCAAAGGTTGCAGTTACTTGGATGTTAATGAATGAAGCTTTTGAGAAAATAACTGACAGGAAAACAGGCATCAATGTTGTTCGAAGTATAGTTTACAGCTGCAAGTAAGCACATATATCGTATTATTCCTTTTTTTATTGCAGGACTTAGTTTTTTCAATCTCAAGGCATGCAATTCATTACTGCTGTCATCGTGTTCTTGTTATTTTGTTCATTCATTGCTTCTAATGTTATTAATTAATGTATAAGCAGTCGGGCATTAACAATTCAACCTTTTGATCCTCTGTTACATCATTATTCAGGTCAAACTTATCCAGGATTGATTTTAGCCGTTTTTATATGTTTGTTCTGGAGGAAGATGATGCGATAATTGCTGCAGCTTCTATAAGGTATTCTTTTTATGTTCATTAGTGATCTTTTCGACATTTTCAGTTATTGAGTTTGTGAAAGCTCTTTGTAAACTAAGTAACGACCCTTCTGCTCTGATGCTCTCTGCGTTTGACCAGTCAGTCACAGGCATAACTTTAGTGTTCACGGTTCACCCTGTGCCTTCCTTATGTATTTAACAAAGATTCAGATTCATATTTTTATTGATTTTTTTCTTCACGACTATAGGTTTCATGGCTCGAGGATTGCAGAAATGCCACTTATTGCAACAGAACTGGCATGCAGGGGCCAAGGAGTTTGCCAGGAATTAATGAGGGTAATTGAATCGGTAGGTGATTAACAAAATCATAAAATTTCCTGTTACATAGTCATTCAATCATTTGGTAGAGATTCATAGAAATATTTTATATGCACAATTTATAATGGTATTTGGTGTTCACTCCCCATTCCAGTTCCTGTGCAATCTTAAAGTCGAACACTTGATAATTCCATCTGCTGTGGAGACTTGTGATATGTGGAAGCGCAAGTACAACTTTACTGAGTTGAGTGAAGAGCTGAAGAAAGAAATATCCTCCTATAAAATTGTAATGTTCCCTTGTGCTGTAAGACTGTACAAGGACTTGTCAGCAAGCATAGCAGGTGAATTTTTCTCTTTCACTCTTTCTCATTCTCCTTCTCTCCTGTGCCAAGCTTCCTAACCTTTCACTTATATTCCCATTTTACAGACATTAAGAATGACCTGGAACCACAAACAGAGCATGCAGAGTTTACTGCTAGTCTTGAACATGGACTCTCTCACCAGGAAGATTAATAGATGGCAAATAGTAGGTTCATACTCTGTGCCTGATTGAAGTCCCTTCCAAAAATTATTGGTGTCTATTAAGTGCTACCTGATATTCATTATTGAACCAAGATGTATTGACGGGAGTTTTCTATGTTTTTTTCCTTGATTGGTAAATTAGACTTACTTTTGGACTAATAAGGTATATTTTAATAGGTTAAATATGTTTTTAGTCTCTAAACTTGGACGTAAAATTGAAATTTGTTTCCTTCTCAAATTTTGATATATTTTGGTTCTTAAACTTAAAAAATCAATGAGTATAGTCTTTTTCACCAAATAACATTAACTTTTTTTTGTGTGTTAAATGATGTTTTAAGATGACATCTGAGTTGAAATGTGTTAAATAATATAAACATCTCAAATGTCAGCTTGAAACGACTTTTAACACGAAACAAAAATTCATGCAATTGTTTTAAAATGATTATATTTATTTATTTTTAAAATTTAATGATCAAATTGTATCAAAGTTTGGAAAATGGACGAATTTTAATTTTGTCTCTCAGTTTAGAGACTCAACATATTTAATCGTATTTTGTTTTATATAAACATTGTTGATCAAAAGCAATATATTTGTGACTCTAATACTATATGATCGGTCTATCATTTGGAACACTAGCCCTTCATGGTTTCAGAACTTTTGACAACGTGGCCCAGGATTTAAAAATTTGCAGTTCAGTTCACTCAACTCAACCCAAGTCTCTGATATAGGATTTCAATTACAACAATGAAGTCTTATCTCATTAATGATGTAAATTACATTGGTAGCTATTGACTTTAAATTACATGATCTCTCCTTAGCTCTGCTAAAGACTAAATCTTAAGTAGTGTTATCCACTCGTTTGAGAAAAATCAGTGATAGCTGGCACATCAAAGGAAGTTGAATTCTGCACTGAGCATAAGTGAAATGCAAGAAAAAAGGATAGGAGGCACAATGAAAATGAATTTGCCTTCGTTTTTATGTCTACTCATTTTGATAATTTGGTTTCTGTAGTGTTCAACACCATCAAACATAAAGATAGGGTGACTGAAAGGAAGTTTACTTTTTTGTTCATCACACCTTCGTCTTCCTCAAATTAATTAATTCAAATTACAAACAAAAAAGTTAGGAAAAAAAAAAAGACAGTAGAATAAAGTGACGAAAACTTAAGCAAGGACAAAAATTTAAAATCATCCAAACTTGTTACCAGTAAGAGATTACTCCATGATTGAATGATTGTCTACTTTACTGGATTAATTGGTCTAACCACAATTACATTCATGATACTACTATTTTTATTGTAAGTTCTATGAAGATTAGTTTTAAATGTCACCCTCAAAACTCATTGTTATGTTATGTCTTATTCTAAAATAAATATTATTTTCTGTCAAATTAGTGTAATTTAAATTTAAATTTATTAAAATAAAATTACGTAAAAGGTAAGCTATATTTTATAAGAAAAACATTAAGGGTATGTTCTTTTGTGAGGAATGATTTGAGGGAGAATGAGATAATTGATTCGAGTTAATTTAAGAATGAAATTTATGTTGTTCTTTTGAAGGGATTTGGAGGTGATAGCGGAGTGAATTTGAGAATAACTTTTTTGAAAGTTTGTAAGGGATTTGAATGATGTGATTAATAAAAAATTTAATTTAATAGATAAAAAGTTAGATTACCTAATTGTCCTTAGTGTTAAAAATAATACAAAATGATATTTAGATAATTTGTAATTAATTTTTATTATTTTTTTCATTATGAATAAATTTATTAATAATATTTATTAATTAAAAAAACAATTATTATAATATATTTGATTTGAAAATTGTAATATTTTAATTTTCAAAATAAAGAAAAAAACTTAAACATTTGAAATGATATCATTAATAAAAAAAAGTCAATTCCAAAAAACAAATAGTGTAAAAGAAACCATGCATCAAAACAGAAGAGGATACAAGTGAAATGGATTCGGTTCTACAACTTTTGTATCAAAAAGTGAATAGATTCCATTAAAAATGGAACTGGTTCCATTCACCGGTTTTGGTTTACTAAGCTCTTTATATCTCCAACCATGCATGTTCAAAAGTGGTGGAAAGAAAGAAATAAAAATGTTGGAAAGAAGGGAAAGGGTAGAGTATTTCAGTAAAATAAGTATCACCACTCTCAAATCTCACATACCTAGCAGGATGGTGTTAGTAGCCAATCTATCAAATCATCGGTCTTTCATTGCTCTCAAATCGATATAAAAGAATGCAATAAATTTCTTAAATCATTACTTTTAATCTCCTTTGAATAGTAATCAATCTAAAAAAAACACAACCTAAGGAACACGGCCTAAGAAAGATAAAGTCGAACTTTCAAAACACGATTTCTGCCTAACATTTCAAAATAAAAAAACAATCTTATATTTAAATTTATAATTTTTATTTGAAATAATCTTCGCTACATTTAATTAAATTAACTAACTTCTATTTAAAAAAAAAAATAATAATACCAGAAAACATAAAAAGTTAAACTTAACAAATATTCTTACAGAAACTAAATGTAGTCATATGAAAAACCTAAAAATAATTTTATACTAGTTATAAGCACATATACTATTTTAATTTTTGCAAGAAATTACAGGAACTAATGTTTTAAAACCTTTGTATTAATTATTTTTGAAATAATAATTAAAATCCATATATTGTCAAGTCACAGTTAGCTGCACAATCTCTGCCACAATCTTTAAAGATAATTAAGTTGGTCAAGTAATAGAAACTACTACACATAGAAAAAGTGTAATATTTAATTTGACCAAAGTGTTTATAAAATATTAAGAATCATACTTCATTATCTATAAACAAGAATTTTCTGTAGACAATGATACTCTTCATTAAATACAATGCTATTTGAGTTGAATAAAACTATTATACTTAAACTGAAATAACTCTTCTCATTCATTAATATTATTTTATTAAGTTTTCCAAACATATCTAAAGAGAGTGTGAAAAAATATAAAAATGTATAAACATGTAAACTTTATGTGTTCATACTTATCTCTCGTCAGCGTCCAGCTTAGAACAATTTCTCAGACTTTGTGTAAAATAATGTGTACTCGGTTTCAGAGACTAAGAATGAGTAAAACCATTTATGAGTAATTTTACTTTAGTGTAGAAAACTATTTTTAAAACTCAAGATTCAAAATTCCTTTGACATATAAATCAAGTTTAAAAAATTTATAGTATACTATGTTCATACATACTTACACGATTTTTTTTAATAGCTGTGGGATCATTAAGCAATTTTTTATTTTGACTATTTATCATATTTAATTAAGATTAGAACAAACCTACTTCATTTTATATTGGTATATTGACTAAGCTTTAACTTTTTTTTTATTTTTTCTTTTTAAATTCAGACTTGATTGTATGGTGAAATAAAAGAAAGTCCACGTAAATTGTTTAAAATTGGACAGATAAAAAAGAAAAAACCACAAACCTGTCTAAAAAATGGAAAATCAAATAACATTAAATTTTCTTGTAATAATATTTTTTCCTCAATCAAATTACTCAGTTCGAATTTCATGTTGAAAATAAAGAAAAAAGGCAAATTTCTCATTATACTTAAATATAAATATAATGTTATATATTTAAAATTAATTAACAACTCATAAACTATATTTCCTTTAAATATTGTTTTTATGATATAATTATATTATACTTATAATATATTTATATCTATCGAAACCCGATATTAAATTTATGTTACAATTTTTAATTATGAAATTTTATAGTTTATTTATGATATAAAAGAAAGTTAAAATTATAAGTACAATAAAAATTCTATAAATAATATGATAACAGCTCTTATTAGTTTATAAATTTTCATTGTAATAAATTTGTAACAAATTTTGTTATTTTCTTTTACAATTATTTCTCAATTTTTTTTAACAATCTTATAATAATGAAGATTGTAAAAATCGATTCAAAATAAATCATCCATAACAATATATAAAGAGGATTCCCTCTTTTGTGTCTATTTTTTAAAATTTCAATTTTATCCTTTAAAATTTAATTATTTATTAAATTTTAAAAATTTGACCGTTATTTTACAAGTTTTTTATAAAAACGTCTATCTTTACTTCTTCTTCTTTTTTTCTATTTATTAATCGTTATTCTCTCATCTTTTCTGATATATTACTTTATTTTTAATAAATATAATTTTATTTTATATATTAACTTAATAACATTACATCACACATATTTAAAAAAATACATGCATAGGCGCAATAGCACATGTGTTTACGCTAGTAAAATATTAATTGAATTTAGTTTAAAATTGTAATCAATTAAAATTTAATCAAGTATTAATAATTATTTGATAAAAAAAAATGCTAAACTGAACCACAAACACCACAAATTCATAATCCATATCTATATGAAGAAAGAAATTGCTGAAATGAAACATCAACTAAATTAACAATTTGTATCCCTAAAATATCTATAAAAGAGACAATTAAATAAAATGTGCTTTCAATCGTAACCTTATCAATATGTGGATGAAATATATATATATATATATATATATATATATATATATATATATATATAAAAAATTATTTAAACAAGGTATCAGCAAATATTGTTCATCAATAATAACATTTATAATTATCTTGCAGCATATTGGCAAATAAATACATTGACCAAATTCTTTTGAACGTTGACCACTATATATTCAATCTTAATTTTAAGGAGACCGAAGCAAATTGAATGAATCATGTGTGCATCATGTGACACAAAGTCACACACATGCAGCAAGTTACTTGGTTTATTGAATTAATATCAAGTATTGCCCAAAGAAAGGGTTACACATTAATTTCTATTCAATTTATCATCAGAAAAGGAAATGCAATTAATTATTATTTATTAACCCTCTCTTTACTCCTTAATCAATCCGATAACCTGTTTATACCATTCTTTCAATACTTTCATTTGAGAGATACCCACACAAATCATCTCACTTTTTTAAGAATTTTGAAATTTGGTAATTAGTAAAACCATAACCTAATATTCAAAGTATAATATATGCGAATTTGACAAATTCTTTTTTTTTTTATTCTAGAAGAAATTTTTTATCCCATTCTCATTATTAAATATAGTAATGAATATGACAATTTTATCTCATCTCAATGGATATATTTATATTTGTCCTTTTATTGTTTTAAAATATCAATTAAATAATATTTTTATAAAAATAAAAGTTGTAGTAAAAAAAATATATTCAATTATTCAATGTCAAGATAAAACACATTATAATAAAACACATTATTGGAATAAATACAATTGCACATTTAAAATTAAGATATTTTCATATGAAATATATATATATATATATATATATTATAAAAGAATAAAAGTAATTAAATATGTATCTAAAAAGTTATTTATGCGTCTTAAATATCAGTTGAGAAAGAGAGTGAAACAGTGTAAATAAAAAGAAAAGAATGACTTTTGAAATGAAATAGAACTAATAATGACAGGAAATCATGTACATATAAGTTGTTAAATAAACAGATAAATAATAAATGTGACTTAATAATTATATATATATATATATATATATATATATATATATTATTCTTGTATTTAATTTAAAAGTTTAGATATTTCGATGTAAAAAAATTCTATGATTTGACATGCGCACTCAAATTTACACTTTTAAAATCATGCCTTCTAATTCTTCAAATGTTCATTTATCTTTATTAGTCTTACAGATTCAATGAACTTCTTGTTGTAGAGTCAAATCGAAATTGACTTTTACTAATTTCAGAGTCTGACTTGTTAAAAAACTTTGACAATTAATACCAGATGTATATGCACTAAAATGAAAGAAAGTTACATAACATTATATCTTTGATTCACGTCTATGCTTATATATGAATTTAACTTATCCTTTCGAGGAATCACCAATAAGAAAATAAAGATAATTAGGTTTGTAACAACAAATCAAATCTTTGAAAATATAATTAAAACATGTACATGTAATGAATGTATTCCATAAATTTATATGAAGCATGTCGTGTGATACATGTGGACACACGTGAAAGTGTGGTCGGAGAAGCTACTTAGAAACTGGAATCGCGTTCTAGAACATAACAAGGTGGAACTGTGTTTTATTCTTCCTTTGCTCGTCTTCTATTATAATTCGTCTTCTTCTTTGATCCTAACATTAAGTGGTTGACTCAGTTTCTGTTACAGTTTGAGTTGAGAACCTTAGACTTTGGATTTCATCGATTAATCTTTAGACAAGTGTCCTAAGTTGTAAGGTCATGGTCCTTCGTGGTCCTTCACACTATCTCTTCACCTGTCTCAACTTAGAGCACCAATCAGATCCATAATACTCATATAATGAATTTTAAAAAATAAACAATCAACTTTGTGCAAAAGCTTTCAATTTTAAAATATAAAATAATTATTATTCACTTATATTTTTACTCCTTCTCATTCGTATATTTGTATATAAATGAGAGATTAAATGAAAGAAAAATGAATATTAAAATTGGTGATATTGTTATTATTAGTATATCCACGTTTATCACTTTAGTAATTTTATTCCATATTTGATTTCATTTCACGTTTCTGTTTTTGTTTGGTTAATGCGATGGTTCTTCATTTACTTAGTCCAATTCCTCATTCTTCTATAACTTTTTGTCACGCGGTACATGCTCAATCTATGAATATCAAAAAGAAAGATAGAAAAGAAAAAAATAGAGGAAAGAAATAATTGATATAACATAAAAGGAAGAAATAGTTTGAAAAAAAGAGGATAAAAAGAAAGGGGATGCTTTATTTATCATTTGAAAAAGTATATATTTATTTGCTAATGATAATTATTCATCACATATGTTTCTGCTTGTGCAATAGTTTATGTTCTTCTTTTGATAATGTTTGGTTATTGTAAACGTATTTAAACAATTAAATATATTTGGATAGATAGTATTAAAAGAAAAAAATATAGATGGTATTTTTAAGTAGTTGTATTGTTATCAGCGAACTTATAAGAGAAGTTTTTAATATTATTAATATATGTGTCTGTATGTTAAGATAGTTTTTAATATTATCAAACCAGAGCATTTCAATATAAGTGTAAAAAGAAAACGAGAGTTTTGATGCCAAATATAAGACAATTTCATCTTTATCCTTCATTTTAGTTAAGGCTTGTTTACTTTTTATTTATTTATTTATCAGGTTTGAATGAAATAGTATAGCAAAATAGTTTGCTTTTTAAATGGACTTGTGCAATTGAATTATACTAACTAGATTTTTAATTTACGTAGATTATTACTTTTGTTATATTCAAGAGTAAAGGGCGTTTATATATGAGTAACCAAAAACAGAAGATCATTTTTTAAATAATAATTATTACTCATTTGAACCTTTTTTTATTGATTAGTAAGTAAATTATTTTTAACAGATAAACTAAAAGGGTTAAAAAGAAAAAGAAAAGATACAAAATAACTCTTTTATGATAACTATTAAAACAACTAATTGGATGCGATATTTGATATTTCATTTCATATATATATATATAGATGACTCTTGTTTTTAATATAAAATATTACACCATTAAATTATACTTAAATAATAAAAATTAAACCTAAATATTAATATTTTTAATGTGATAATTAATTTAATATTATATTAATTAACCAACATTGACTCAAAATATTAACATTTTTTGTAAGGACTAAAAACTCTTTTAACTTTCAATTAAAATACTTGAGATTGAAAGAGTGGATGTGCATAGGTTTTTAAATAGTAATATAATTACTTACTAGTATTTAATCTAAACCATCAATATATAGTTTTACAATTCTTTTTACCAATAAATAATTAAATAATATACTAAAACATTTCTGGAATGCTCATGAACGACAATAAAATACCTTTTATAAGAAAAACAATAATTATATACATCTGTTCACAATTCATTCCACCCAAGATAAAAAAAACACAACAAATATACTTCTTCAAAACTCGATAATTCACATGGTGTATAAAATACAAGATATAAAAGAAAAGTATACCCAACAAATAGATGACTCTAACTTTTTTATATAAATACATGATGTCCCTTACATAAGAGATGCAGTGAATCTAACATCATGAACCACAATAAAATTTGTTTTACAGGAGAAACAATTTATATACACCTACTCACAATTCATTTCGTCTTCCATAATACAACAATATACTTTTACATATGTAACTTGATAATTCCTATGGCGTAAAAAATACAAAATATAAAAAGTGTGTCACTCCTTTATTTTCATATAACCAAAATAAAAAATTTCATTATAGTCTTGCTCACTCTCTTTTAATTAATCAATGTTACACTTATCACCTAACATATTTAAAAGTACACTACAATTATCGTATCATAGACATTTTAAACACAAAAGGCAAAAATCCCGCCATATTTATGTCCTGAATGTTTAACACTATATGTATATATAATGGTTAGTAAACACGTAATAATACAAGAACTTTTAGAATATTATAACCTTTATTTTCCTAAAAAAAAGTTAACATTATTATTTTATTCGTATTTAATTCCTTATCCATTTTTATTTTACTATTGAAGAAGTAAAAGAAGGTGGCGTTGCTCATTAACAAAATGCAGGAAAATAGGGAATATGAAGAAATAGACAACAAAAACAGTTAAATGGGTAATATATGTATAAACTAAATAAACTAAATGAATATCTCTATCATGGAGTTGATATTGGACATTTTTATTATTGAAAATTGAGAAGCGTGTTCAGAGTCCCTGCGTGTTTAAGGTGTGCTTAAGGTCGCTTTCGTTTTACACGTTAATTGTCGGTCGGTGGTCTCTCATACTCAATGGAAAAATAATATTTCATCAAATCAAATATTCTCAGATAAACACACTTTCTTCGACTCTCACTAATGTGAATCATATTTTGACTTCAATGAAAAATAATAATTTATAATTAATGAAGAGTTCTTATCTACCAGTACATATTTCTCTGCAAAATAAAGAAAAGAGAGGAGTGCAGTGAAGTGTGAGAAGTTTGAAGTTATGGTTACGATATGAACATGAGAAGCATGGGTTTTGCATGATGCATAAGAGGAACAGTAAACGATAAAGCAGACCATAATTTCTGGGTGTCAACATCTCCCATTCAAAACGATTCATCCACCCAATTCAAAAAACAATATGCAGAAAAAAGGAGATGCAGGTGTTATTATTACTCATTACAAAATTAGCTTACAAGAAAAAATATATATAAAATCGACAATATTTCTTATTTAGTACTTAGATTTAGATCGATCTAATGCACACAATCAAGTTTTTTAGTAAACGTAATTATTAATTTATTTGTCTATTCATATTCGTTGACCACGTTAAAAGATATAATTTAAGAAAAAAATACATATCACCCTTTAACCTCTCCAAAATATAGTTTTATATATAATATAGATATATGACTACTTTTATATTTTACATAAGATCCATATGCAAACATTTAAAAACAAGGTAAAAGTCAAATCTCATACATTTATAGTTTTATATTCAAAGTAAACACCCCCTAGAGGCGTATATCATTTTAAAACATGTAAAGAAAACTATTAAAAATCTCAAAGTTTTACCTTTAATAAAGCTGGTTTTCTAATATACATTTATTGGATGAGATAACCGTGTATTACTTGGATGAAGTTAATATACATTATACATAAAAGTAAATTAAGTTTTACTTTTATGATAATTGAGCTTTAACATAATTTAAATCAGTGGCGGAACTTGACCAAAAATTGTAGGGGTGTCAAATTATATTTGTTATATATAATTTTTTTAATTAAAAAATAATAATTTTTTTTAATTTAAAAAAATTAATTTTTTTACATAATTTTTTTTATTCAAAATAAACATTCATGACAATAGAATCTAAACAATATAACAATAATATATATGAAAGAGTAACATAAAGTTTATCATCAACAATAATATAAAACAAAAGTTACCTTTATTCAGAGTGCTCTTTTACGCTCTTTCAATGACTTAAAATCTTCAATAATTGAATCAGAGCTGAAGCTAGTTGCAATATCCCTTTCAATATAGATTATCATAGTGCTTGCTAAAAATTCAGCATCCATCTTATTTCTCAACCTGTTCTTGATTATTTTCATTGCAGAAAAAGATCTTTCAGTTGTAACTGTAGAAATTGGAATAGTCATGATAAGACGAAGTAATCTATCTATCAAGTAGTAAACTTCAGACTTTTTTGTTGTTGCCAAACATGTACATAACTCTTGCATTGTTGATAAATTCTTCAAATTTGAATCTTGACGAGCATCA
>Ga0214542_1001491_pt1 | contig 48007 bp, 22 predicted proteins | sample CNSS1metaG_FD_160096 | JGI IMG/M metagenome (GOLD analysis project Ga0214542, IMG submission 160096) | Root nodule microbial communities from cowpea collected in UCLA plant growth center, Los Angeles, California, USA - CNSS1 | ecosystem: Host-associated > Plants > Roots > Nodule | place: USA... | reverse complement strand
ATATACCTGTGCGTGTTAAATATTACTGGTTTGATTATGATTGGTCCATGTCAGTGCGTAATTCCTTGGGGTCTCTAGGTGAGACTTTCAGGGTCGCGCTTCAGTGGTCGAGACTTAATTCCATGGCCCTGTTAGTGGGTGTCCATGGTGGTGCCCTATCTATATGGTATGGTAAGGATTCAAGGTAAGGTTGCATCCTAACGTTCTAAGGAGTCAGTTAGTCTCACTTAGAGCGGACTGACTCCTGTGGTGAAAGTAGCAAGAGGCCTGAAACTCATTAAGGGTTAACCTTGTGCGTGAATGAATTGATTCATTGTAACACTTATAACACATAGCTCGGGGGTGAGCAGAGGTATCCACCACAAGTGCAAGCATCCGCTGAATCCGACCAGATTATATGTATCCGGATGAGTCGAGTCGAGTCATAGTGTATTGATTTGAAAGGTCATAACATGCTTATGTAATGTGTGTATATTGGACTGCGAAAGTATATCTGATTGCATTGATGAAATCTTTATGGCTCTAGCTTACCCTTTTATTTGTTTGATATATTTGTATGTTGTTCTTCTACCTTTGCGATGATCATCAATTTATTGATGGGAGCAGATGCGAGAGGTACTCGTGGTCAACAGAGGAGAGATGATTCCGCTGCATAGTCTACTCGAACTGGAGTTCTTTTATTTGGGCTTTCCTTTACGGCCACGACCTATGTTTTGTTTTAGCTTTTGGGTGTATCATCAACTACTGTCGTTTACCTTTGTACCTGTTTGGCATCGTGGTGTGCCTTTTATGTTTGAACTTCCTTGGATACTTGTAAGGAGTAGGGTTTAAACTTCGGGGCCGCTTTTCTTTTATTAATTGGTGTGATGCTTCTTTTAATTATATTTATTAATTAAATGGGGTGTTACATAAGCATCCTCAGCAGCCTCCATCTGCTGCATCACCAACTGTTGTTGCTCAAGCGACGCTGCTTGTCGTTGTATTGATGCTTCATGTTGCTGCATCATTGCCATACTCTGTTGTGTCATAGCAGCTACCATTGCTTCTATTGCCCTGACGATATCTAGTACATCACCCTGAGAGGATTGTGAAGTCCTACGAGGAGGTGCCATAGTACACTGGCACACAGGAAAACCATAGGTTAGGCTTGATAAGACATGAGTTTAACTGAAGGCATTCAGAATGATACTGATAAGTCATTATTTTCCTTCATTCCACTAGCCTTGTGTATCCATTTGACAGTTGTTCAGTGCTTAATTGTTCATCTTTAGTGTGTTTTCATCTGTTGGGTTTTATTGGGCCATTATTCTGAATTTGGGTTAATTTTGCATTATTTGGCCTAATTTTCGTTTTTAATTATTTTTAGGTATTTGGGTGAAGCAATTTTGGAGCTTGGACATTAATATTTAGTTTAAGAGACTTGCCACATCATTGCCACATCATTTCCACGTCATTTCCACGTCATCTGAGTGAATGGGCTAACATTAGAGGCCTAGGAGTGGCATTTTTGTAATTTTGAGTGGCAAAATGGCATTTTTGTAATTACAATGGCAAGGGGTGATGGGACCACGAGAATTAGGTCTCTTTTCCCTGCACTAGCCGCACACTTCATCTTCTACACTTCTCCAACCACCATTTTCGTGTTCCAAGCTTCCATGGAAGTGCTTATTGCGATTTCTCACGTTTTTGCCTAGTTTTTACCGTTTTTATGCACATTTGACAGCACCCATTCAGGGTTTTACGTTTTGATTTCGTTTTTATTTATTTGGAACAACATCCATTGATGGGGTTTTCTATTTTTATACCATTGCATCGTTTTCCATTCAATTGAAGCTCTTAAATTCGTCTTTTGATGTTGAAATTACGTTTGGAGAGTTTGAAGTTAGGGTTTTTGGTTCTGTTTTTGTGATTCCAAATTTGAAGAGTTTGTGTGCTCCATTTTCCATGTCTAGCTAAATTCGTGTATTGACTCCTTGATGAAAAATGCAATGAAGCTTTGAGGTTGTGCTTGTTTTGTGAAATCTGCCATGTCTCTTTGTTCTAAATTCGGGAATGCATGTGATGAATCTGTTTGTGCTTAATTTACAGAGTAATTGCATGTGTTTGGGTTAAGTTATGTTCATGCTTAATGTATGTAGCTTGGCTGTCACGAATTTAAGGATGTGTGCATTGCTTAATTGCATAATGAAGCTGGATTATAATTTTTGCTTAGTGGATTATTATCTAGTGGATTGAGAGAAGTTCGAGGTGTTAATTTGGTGGCCTATGATAAGTGAAATTGTGTTTGAATCAAGGATGTCAATACGGTTTTAATCACTGTCGCATTTAATTTAATCTATTGATTAGCATTCTGAATCTGTCTACCAACCCCCATTGTGTTATTGTGTTGTGTTTGAATCTGGAAATTTGAAGCTTTGGACAAAAATATTGGTCGTTGGGAGATGACTTGGTTCAAATGTCACATACTGCATTTTAAGTGTTTTAATTTGGTAGGGTACGACATCTATCAGACACAGAAAAAACAAAGCAGACATCCAAGTCCACAGACTCTAAGGATTGACTGCTCTGATACCATGAATGTAACGTTCCATTTAATAAATAAACTTACTTAAATGACATGTCACATAATATAATAATACGAGCAAAGATACAGAGTAAAGACTCACTCCTTAAAGATATCCAAGAGTTAAAAAAAGGAAATCCTGAAACACACCACGAGGCCAATACAAGACAAGGTACAAGGTCTATTGTAACCAGAAATGCAGCACTAATCAATAAAAATACATGGGCCATAGCCCTAGAAAAAGACATGAAGAGCAGGGCCCAAGTCCAGTCGACTAAGCAGCGGAACCTCCATCACCCTAATGACCACGGGTAGTTCTCGCATTTGCTCACATCAACAGGTTGATGATCATTGCAAAAAGAGAAGAACCGCATATATAGAACACACAACAAACAAACAGAAGGGTAAGCTAGAGCCAAAAGTAGTTTTATCATGCAATCAGATATACTTTCATAGTCAAATATACATACATCATCCAAGCATGTTATGACCTTCCAATCAATACACTAAGACTCGACTTGACTCATCCGAATATGTATAATTTAGTCGAATTCAGCGGATGCTTTCACTTGTGGTGGATTCTTCTGCTCACCCCCGAGCTAAGTGTTACAATGTTTCAATCCCCCCCATAAAGTTAGCCCTTAATGAGTTTCAGGCCTCCTGCTACTTTCACCATAAGAGTCAATTTGCTCTATGTGAGACTAACTGACTCCTTAGAGCGTCAAGATGCAACCTTACCTTGAATCCTTACCAAATTATATAGATGGGGCACCACCATGAACTCCCACTAACAAGAGTCATGGAATTACGTCCCGACCATTAAAGCACTGCCATGAGGTCTCACCTAGAGGCTCATGGGATTACGTACTGACCACAGACCAATCATATTCAAACAACCAAGTAATATTTATCATGCATATATATATATATATATATATATATATATATATATATATATATATCATGTCAACCTTTATAACCAAACCTCTTTCATATTCCAGGTCAAACCCATACCAACTCATCATCCTTCATCCATGAATATAGAATTTTATCCCATATCAATACCATGCCACTTTCATAACCAACCATTTCATGTTCATTACATGCCAAGGATTTTCCAAGTTCATCATTCACAACTCATACACCTTCTCACTCATGCATATCCATTCACCTCATACAATTATATAATAATCTAAATCAAATACATGTCAAGCATCCAAGAACAGAGAAAATATCAAACAGGTCGCATTCTCGCCCAGCTTCTCGCTCAGGCAGAAAGGCCTGGCTTAAGCAAGAGGGACTCTCGCTCAGGCGAGAGCTCGACATCAAGAATAGTGGCCTTTAGCTCCTTCTCGCTTAGGCGAGGCTTCCCTCGCTTGAGCGAGACACTCGCTTGCTCAAAACCAGGGTAAGTCGCCTACGCGACAACTTGCGTGAAATGGCCTGGGCGAGCCTCTATTAATCTCGCCTAGGAGAGACATGCTCGCTTGGGCAAGAAAACTAGTGCTCACCATTGTTCTCTCGTGCAACAATCACACCAACGCACCCAAACGGTTCAAACAAGCATTCCAACAACTCATATTCACACACAGTCCATCCCACATGAAATAAACATACAACAAGTAGATCTCACAGAATATACAGAAGGATTTAGCTTCCCTTACCTGTAAATAAGCTAGCACAAGACTCCTAAACCAAAACTAGCGAGCACAACAGCTTCGAGGTTAGCTCAGCGAACTGGGGATTAGTGGAATAGAGGGGAAACTAGATCAATAAGGGAAACTTCAATTGAAACCAAGACAACAAAGCTAGAATAGGGGAAAACAGTTGGGAGGTTAACTTACGTGAGTCAATGGAGTCCTTCTAGCTCAACGTAAGAGAGGAAGCAAAACCCTAGTAGAGTTCGCAACTGCTCAAGAGAGGAGTAGAGGGTTCTTTTTTTTCTGAAATGAGATAGATTGAATGGGTTAGAGCAGGTTTGGGTCATTTAGCTCACTATGGACCAACCCTTAGGCCCATGAGATTTTAGAGCAACCCTTAAAGATTGGGACTGAAATAAGAGAGCCTTACAAAGGCATTAAAGTATTGTACGACATTACCGTATGGTATGAAGTAATATATGAACCTTTGTGGATTTAAAAATCATTCATTGTTAGATTTAGACGAAATAAAATTTGAAGTGTATAAAAATATATGGTATATTGTAAAAAAATTTATTTGATATCATATTTATAATAACAACAATGTGTTATTTGTTTTTGTATAAATAATAAATTAATAAAATACTTGAAAAGCAAGTTGTAATATTATATATACTTGATGGATATGTTCAACGTAATAGTTATTGTGTTAATTATGTTGACAATAATACTTTAGTTAAAAATATTGAATGTAGTAGTATTATATAATATATTTTGTTTATATGAAATAATTTATTAAATATTGATTAATTTTTTTTCTTTATATTTTCTTTATACTTGTCAACTCTTTTTCTCATAAATACAAAGTTATTCAATATTTTTTACTTTAGTGTATATCCTTGAATGCTAATTTAAAGTTTTCATAATCAAAGTTGTATTTATTTACTGTTTATATCTTATCACTTGATTCTCAATTGTCAATGATATCTATATATGTGTGCAAAATGATATGATTATCCTTTCAATCTTTCACATACATAAAAAGTGTAATATCATATCTTTTTAATAAAAAGTAAAATATTTTATTGATAATGTTGGTAAAAAAATATTAGCAATTGTAGTGAATGATAAGTTTAGATTAAATAATTAATTTATTAAATTTGAATGAAAATATATAGAAAAACATATATAGTAAAGTACATATAGAGTATATAAATATTGGTGAACAATTTGTATTCATTTTTAAAGGATAATATTTAATTTGTTTTTAGAAATACATCATAGAGGAAAAGGTGAGATAGTATAGGTTAGGAAAGTATAGGCTGAACCAAGAAATGACAAGAAGGGAGACAGATTGAAAGAGTAAAAAGGTAATCATAGTTTTTTGTATTTTTGAGTTTAATCTTATCTTTTCACTTTATTCAGTTAAGATATACATTATGAATTTGTATGCATTGGTGAGAACAAATATGAACCATAAATTACTTTTACTATAATGACTTAGATTTAAAGATGACAAATCTCCTTACTTACAATTTTCTTCTCCCATTTTCTATAGAAATCTCATCACACTTATATTCTTCATTTACATTCATAAATCTCCTCACACTTATCTCTTTCATCCACATTAATCACCTTTACTCATATTTATCTCTTTCATCCACACTCATCATTTTCAATCACACATTCATCCATATTTTCTTCTCTTCTTTTTCTTCCACAATTTTCTCCTATTCTTTTTCATCCATGTTCTTGTTGGGAATCCAAGTGTGAGTCTAAATCTCACATTGAGTAAAAATGAGAAAGTTGAGCATCATATAAGGATGAAGACCCATAAATTCATCACCTTAAGGTTTTGAGTTAAGAGTCGTGTCAATCCTTTATGTGTGGGTTGGGCTCATACCTCATTGATGTTGTATCTCCCTAGTCAATCTCTCTCGAAAGACCCAATAGTGGTATTAGAACAAGGTTCGTGTGGTGACCAGCTTAGACGAGGTCTTGTATCGAAAGTCTTCCTGGCAGTGGGTCAGGTAAGCATGTCTCATTAAGAAGAACGGTGATACAAAAAAGGGGTACTCGATAGTTAGCTCGAGAGGGAAGGGCCAATGTGAAGGGACTCACACTTGAGGGGGAGAAGTCTAGCAAAACCTTCCACTAATAATAATTAATGGGTACACAGTAAGTTTTGTTGGAGATTCCAAGGATCAATAGAGCATTATTTTCTTCACCAACAAGGTGGATAACAAACCACAAAGAGTACTACAAGGAACCTCAATATATGAGATAAAGAATAAAACCTTTTCTCCAAGGTAGTTTCTCTGCACGAACTTGCAGAGGATAAACAAATTGCCTTTTTCTTCTTCTTCCCTTTCTTTGATGGATTATTTTATTTTCTCACCAAAGGCACTCACAACTTTTGTCTCCTCACACTATTTTCTCTCACAACAAATTTGATCCAAGGGTTGAATATTTAAATTGTATAATAGGCTAAGAGCCCATAAAAACCTCCATTTTATTTTTATTAATTAAATCAGTATGGGCCCAATTAGCTAGTGACCCACTTGAAAGTTCCTCACCTCATTCCTTCCTTCATACTCATTGTTTTCATTTACAATAATCTCCCTCGTAGTCATTAATCTCTTTCATACATTATAATTTTTTTCCATTTTTTTTATATTTATTGAATATGGAGGTATTATCTAAGAATTATTTTTCAATTTACTTGGCCGACACAAAATTAAAAAATTTTGAAATATAGATACATTAACATTGGTTTGGTTCATGTTGAACTATTTTAATCAAAAAAATCAATTTAAAAATTAGTGATTAATTAACATCAATTAAGCCAACGCTACTTATATTCGGTCTCAAAGACTGACATAAACAAATTAGTGTTCATGATATTAGAATCGCATGCACATGCCACACAAATTTGACACTAATAATCCTTATGCATTAGTGCATATTTTCTCATATGGGATAATCATTATTAATAATTTTATTTGTTAAAAACTATCCCCAATATGATATTTTCTACTTATTTTTTCATAAACTTATTTATTTATATTGAGAAATATGATACAATTATCTAAGATAAACACATGGTTTATTTATGAAATTAAAAGTTGTAATGGAAAGAGTCGATAATTAGCATATATTTTTTATTTTGACAAAATATGATTATGTATAAATAGAGAAAGAAGAAAATATATGCATTAAATATGATTATGAAATTTATGGATTGTCTATTTAGTTATTGAGCGTTACTCAACTTGATTACTATTAATAATATTTACATTATTTATATTAAATATGTAACCCTTGAGTTATACCTTTTGGGTTGCCTTCAAAACCGCCAGGCAACTCATGCTAATTCTAGTGTATTCTGGATTCTAAAGAGGAACCGCCTAGCGGCATGAACTGGTCGCCAGGCGACGCATGCCTATTCACCCAGTTTTTTGGGTTTTTGTATGATCCGTCTGGCGGTCATGAGCACCCGCCAGGCGACGCGAGAAATTTTGGCTCGATTTTGATGTTTTTGAGATTTTGGTTGTTTTTATCAAGGAAAAAGGGATCCTTATATGATAATGGGAGGTTGGATATTGATAATTGTTGTGATGCAAAGTAAATCAAGGTGATTGAGTAAAAATGGACATGAATGTAATTTAGGGTGTGAAAAATTGGGGATTTGAAATTATGAATGATGGATACCGAACTAGCTTGAGAATCTTATTGTTGCATTTGATTTGATATAACTCACTATTTGGAGGTATGATTCTGGCCGAGTCTTAGAATTGATCAGAGTACAGTGCATTGGGCTTTGGGGCTTCCCAGGTGTAGAAAAAATCTAGGTTTTACCCAAAATCATATGCACTGCCTAGCAGCACAAAAATTACCGTTAGGCGCCAGCATAGTTAAAATAACACTACATGGCTGAGAGGCATTGTTGTGGGAGCGAGATCCTATTGGGTCAAAAATTATCTAGGAAGGAGGTTGGGAGAACTAGTATACAAGGAGCTGTTGTGGTTGTATATACATGAATCAATGGCAGAAAATAGTTCTACTATGGTTTGGTAATTGGAATAATTGGATATGAGAATTGGGTGGACTATATGAACTAAGACAGAACCACGAATAAGATTTATCATAGAATGGAACGTAAAATTTGGAGATTCTTTGTAAATTGATCAAGTGGACTTAGGGTACAAACTAAGGGTTGGTGATTGACATTGGAGATGCAAGAGAGTTGGTTGGAAATGTGAATTCTAGTCATTTAGTAATTAAGAGTGGAATTCAGAGTGAGATATGAGATATAAGGTTGCTAGAATGGAGTCCTTATGTTAGGCTTAACTTGCAATTGAGGTTGAAGGGGATGTGATCCCAAAGGGAAATGATAAGAGTGCATTGGTGTTGGATAAACTTGTGATCAAGTGGATTAGTATAGTGGTAGGAGTTCATAATTGGGTGAATCCAAGGGAGCCTGCTAGAATTATAGGGAGTGGTACTTGGTTCTGCAATGCGAAAAAAAACTAGTAAAACTCGTTTACTAATGTGCCGTTTGGCGGTGGGAGTGGAGCCGCCAAACGATAGCTCCAAATCCAGAGAGCTACTGGTACACATGGCACTTGGCAGCGAAGGTGGTTCCGCCAAGCGATACTTGTAACGACAGAGGCATCAGAGGCGCAAGGCACTTGGCGGTAGAGAAGTTTCGCTAAGCGGTCTGGAACTGGCTTTCGCTTGGCGGCTTTGGATCAACGCTAGGCAATAATGCACAAGCAAGACTTTTGTATGCTTTGAATGTGCGTGGTCTACACGGCTTTCAATGATACCTTAAAGATCGACTTGCTAGAGTGTTCTTTGAGTTGTGACTTGGAACAGTATCCCTTGAGTTAGGGCTCGGGATAGAGGATAAACACGTGGCATTCCTTGAGTTATAGCTCGAAATGGCATCCCTTGAGTTGTGACTTAGGATGGCGAATGTACACAAGCATTCCTTGAGTTGTGGATCAGATTGGTGAGTGTTGCCATTGTGAGTGTGACTGTTATCGCTCCTACGGAGGGCCTTCACTCGATTGAGCAATCACAAGTTGTAGCCAATAATGTGTTAATCTAGTGTCGAGAGTATGAACTATGGTTCGTATTGAGAACTCCACCTAGCGTTATGTAGTGTGGTCCATAGCATGTTTCCCGCATGTGTTCTACAAGTTGTGGCTTGTAGGTGTGGTAGAAAGAAGTATCTTGAGGTATTCATATAAAGACGTAGAACATGGATAACATGGTGGTGGCCATGTAGCATAGAATCAAATGATAGAGTTCCTTTGATATGTGTGTGCATATATTTGAATTATATATATATATATATATATATATATATATATATATAGTGTTTGGCGATGATCGTGTAATGCGTTACATGGGAGTAGATGATATTCCAGGTGGTTCTGGTGAGGCATAGAATCGGAGAGAGGCTAGTTGGGAAAAGCTTTTATAGATTTTTATTATCACATGGATTTTCTTTTATGATTTTGTAAACAGTATTTTACTAGACATTGAGTTTTTAATGGTTGTTAAAATTTATGGATTTTGAGTATTGGTAATTTAATGAACAGTTTTATTTCCCGCGTTTTGGTAAAAGACATTATATTTGTAAGACCCGAGAAATTTAAATAATTAAATAAATAATTATTTAATAAATGCAGGTACTAGAAGCCTGTATGGCAATTAATGTTAATTGTTGTGACGTGAAAAAGTATTAGCTCAAATGGTTGAGAGTACTTGATTGTGTGAGAGGACTTGGGTTCAAGTTCTATGTATGCCAATTGTATGATATTTTATTTTGTGCATTATTTTAAGGTTATGATTGAATATGAGCAGTGATAATGTAATCCTAAAATTTTAGGAATTGTCATGAAATATGAATTGGTTGTCCAATTGACTTTGTGACTTTGTGATTAAGTGGTTGTGGGTTCAAACTTTGCTAAGCATGAAATTAACTTCTTTAACTTTAGCTAATATAACTGTGGCATGAATGTGAAAGGGTTGGGAAACCCTAGAGACAATGGACAGCCAAGGGAGTCTGGGAAAAACAACTCATAATGGACCATGAAGTCTAATTATAGACATTTAAAAGCCATTTTTTGCATTAGAAGGGTTTTAGAGACTGAAAAACATAAAGTGCTGGGAGGAGGACGAAATTTAGAAGAGAAAAGTGAGTTTGGGTTGAGAAAAAAGCTGAAATTTTTTATGGAGAGCAAAGGAGGGTTCTTGGATAGCACAAAGCTAAGGTTAGAGGATCAATTGGAGCAAGGAATTTCAGGTAAGGGGAGCTATTTTTGTGTATGTTGTTATACGCATTTTTTAGAGTCATATTTCCATAATTCTATGCTTAATTGATATGGTATTTCATGCTTGTGTGATATAATGTGAGGATTGTTGTATTGACAATGTTTAATAAGCCTCTTGTATATTTGGGTATGAATATGATGCGGGCATTTGCATTATATGACTGTTGTTGTTCAATCTCAAGTTGTGATGGTTCAATGGTGTTTAAAGCATGTCCATAAGAATTATTATTGTCTTAGAATTGTTTGGTAATGTTTTGATTGGGGTTTGGCTTAGAATTCTGGTTTCTGTGCGTGTAAACAGGGAGAATGTCTGCTATTCTCGCCCAAGCGAGTAAGGCTCGCCTAGGCGAAAATAGCAGAAACTCGAGCCTGGTTGTACTCGAGCATCTTGCTCAGACGAGCGTATCTCGCCTAAGCGAGAACTCATGAGTATTGTGTGGTTCTGTTTGGGCACCTCGCTCAGGCGGAGAGCCCTATTTTGGGCGAAAGATCATCTTGCCCAGGCGAGAGGTTCTCGCTTAAGCGAGAAATCGTGCAAGGTCTTGTGGTTATGCTTAACTCGCCGCTTAGGCGAGAGATTTGGTTTTAGGCGTAAGGCGATCTCACCCAAGTGAGAAGAGGCTCACTTAAGCGAGACTTCGCAGTGAGCCACTATAGCACGCTCGCTCAAGCGAGAAAGCTTAGCTTAAGCGAGAGAGGCTTGGTCGCTTGAGCTAAGGCTTCCAGCCCAAGCAAATTTAGTGTAGTTTGTGAGCGTTGCTTTTACGCATTGATGCCGACATGGATCGGGAGATGTTGTGCCATGAGTGGGTAGGTTCATGGATGGTGGTTAACACGTGATGGTATGAACAGGTAGGTTCATATCCAGTTACTCTCGTGTGGGGATACAAGCAAGGTAGGTTCGTATGTTCTGTGCTCACACTTGAGAGATGTTACGTGCAAAGAGGTACGTAGGTGATGGATAACGTGTGTTGGACTACGGGTGTGCAGGTTCGTAGAGTAGGACTACGAGCGGGGAGGTTCGTAGAGGCAGGACCATGAGTAGGCATTAATTCATAACACGATTGAAGTGTGGTAAGCATATTGATTCCAAGGATAAAAATCCTCGAATGAGAAAAGGAGCTAAAAAGACAAGATAACCTAATCGAGGAGGTGTAAATCACAAGATTCATTTGACATAATTAATAATTTGGTTTCAGAAGAACCTTTGTTCCAGAAAACCCTAAGTTCCAGAAAACCCCAAGTACCTGAAATTGTTGAAAATGATGAGATCTCAATAAATTATGTCATGAATAAGATAATATGAAACCAAAATGAAGTCAATGTTGACAATGCTTTAGCATATAATATAACGATCAATGTTATGAGTGACAATGAGGATCAAGATTGTCAACAAAGAAATGATTGGCCAAATGGAAAGATGAAATAAAAGCAAAATTAGATTTGCTTGTTAAACAAAGGTTTTTGGACCTGTAGTCCGCACACCTAAAGTTGTAAAAACTCATTAAGTACAAATGGATTTTTGCGCAAAACAATATTATAAAGAATGATAATTATATGAAAATCCTTGAAGGATTTAATTTATCCAACAATGCAAATTCTAAAGTGGATTATTCAATGAAATTGAACAAGTCCCTTGTATGGATTAAAGCAATCAAGGCATATAATTTTCCTTGTAAGTACTTGTTAAAAACATATCCTTTTATTTATATGAAAATATTGAAAAATGAATTTCTCATAATTATTGTTTATGCATATAACATAAACATCGTTGGAACTCCTAATGAGTTCACAAAGGCAATTGATTGCTTAAAGAAAGAATTTGAGATGAAAGATCTTGAAAGTATAAAATTTTGTTTAAGATTCACTAGTGCAGGGAAGGCAAATAACAACAGTTATTTTGAATTTTTGGCTTCGGGTTCGCACCCGAGGCATATACTGCCGAGGTAAAAAGACTCTCGTTTATGCCTCGATTATTAACCTAATGCGGAAAAAGTAGTTACTGCCTCAGTTTCCTCCAACTGAGGCCAAATTGTGTATCAGAAATAAAAAAAAATATTGTCGATGGTGTCAGAACAACCTCTTCGACGGTGCAATAGTAGTGCAGCGGCGATGCAGGTGGAATGAAGGGCTGCGTGCAATAGAACCTTCGTGATGGTTGCTTGGAGAAGACGAAGAAGGAGCGGCGCCAGAACAATCTCGTTGACAGTGAAGTGGCAGCGCAGCGGTGCAAGTGGAACGACACAACAGCGGCGTTGGCGAAACGGCGCAGCAGTGGCGCTGGCAGAACAGCGCAGCAGCGACGTTGGTGGAACGACGCAGCAGCGGCGTAGTGGAGTTGCTCAAAAATGAAGAAGATGCAGCAGCGGCCACAGAACCACCTCCTCCACGGTGCAGCGGCGGTGCAGCGATGGTGAAGCCGGAACGAAGGCTGGGGTGCAGTGGAAGAAGAAGAAAAGATTTGGATGCTGTGTGGGGATGCTCAGAGAAGAAGAAAATCGAGATGGTTTGCGCGGCTGCGAAAGGATTTGGGGTTTTTTTAACCCTACGAAGCCATACTGCCTCGGTTAATTCAAAACCGAGGCATATTGTCTTATTATATGCCTCGATTGGCAATAGACCCGAAGCAGAAAGGTCCCTTAGTTAATGAAGAATTTTCCCTTATAATTTTAAAAATAATGAAGAATCTTCTTCTAATTTTAAAATAAATTAGAATTTTCCTTCTAATTTTAAAAATAATGAAGAATTATTCTTCTAATTATAAAAATAATGAACAATTTTCTTTCTAATTTTAAAAGTAACCAAGAATTTCCCTTCTAATTTTAAAAATAACAAATAATTTTTCTTCTAACTTTAAAAATAATAAAGAATTTTCATTCTCATTTTAAAAATAATGAAGATTTTTTCCTCTAATTTTACAAATAATGAAGAATTTTATTTCTATTTTTAAAGATAATGAAGAATTCTCCACCTAATTTTAAAAAAAATTAGAATTTTCTTTCTAATTTTAAAAGTAGTAAAGATTGTCCTTTTAATTTTAAAAATATTGAAGAATTTTCCTTCTGATTTTAAAAATAATGAATGATTTTTCTTCTAATTTTAATAATAATGAAGAATTTTCCTTCAAATTTAAAAAATAATGAAGAATTTTCTTTTTAAAATTTAAATTAAACAAAAATTGGTATTAAATTAAACAAAATTAACGAAAGTTAGGACTAAATTGAACAAATTTAAAAAAATTAAGACTGAATTGAATATAAAACACATGACACTTAGATTGACTTGACAAGTGGTAGTAGCACTGTCATGTATCACAATGTTAACTTGACATGTGAATATTTTTTTAAAACTAAAAGAATTAAAAAATTAAAAAAATATAACGAACTAACACGTGACACACACAATTCATCTTTTGTTAACAATTCAAAAACTATTACAAAAAGGGAGCAAATTCAACAAAATTGACGAAATTTTTGACCTTATTGAACACATCATGGTCAATATATGATATGAAATAGACAATTACAAATTACAAGTCATATTCTTTGAAAAATCTAACTTACACCTAGTACACAAGTCACTTATGATTATTTTCGCAACGATATAGCACAAGTATACAAAAAGTCACACTTGACTATCTCAGGTATACAATAAAAGTTGTTCCATATTACAAGGAAACTCTCATAAGGAGAAAATATATATATATATATATATATATATATATATATATATATATATATATATATAGTAAAATTTGGTTATTGCAAAATATGCAGTTGCATTTTGGCCATTATAGCTAGAGCGGTTTTGATTTGGCATTTACAACAATATGATTTTTATTGAGCTGTTACAAGATTTTCATCATGAGCCATGAGATTTTAACCCATCTCCATCCCTCCTCATTCACACCTATAAAAAGGTGGTTTGTTGCTCTCCAAAAACACGCACTTACTCACATCTCTTACTCTCTTGAGTCTCTTGTGCTTTGTTCTCCCTCTATATCGTTCTTCTATTATCATGGGTTATTCATATTTTAAAGAGTACTTATCTTGCCAATTTCTGTGTGTATGTGGTTGTGGGTGTGTATGGGTGGGTGTGGGTATGTCTGTGTGTGTGTGTGTGTGTTTGTGTGTGTGTGTGGGGGTGTGGGTGTGGGTGTATGTGTGTGTGTGTGTTAGAGAAAAAGTGAACAACTTTCTATTTTTATTGTTAATTTTATTAAGTGTTTAATAAAATAAAGTTTAAAGCATGAAGAAATTATGTAAGACTCGGGAAAATTAAGTAAATAAATAAATATTTATTTAATAAATGTGAAGGAAGGAATCTATAAAGTAATTAATACGGAGAATTATGACAAAGGAGCAATAGTAGCTTAAGTGGTTAGACACGCTTGGTGCATTTGAGGGGGACTTAGGTGCAAGTCTTGTGTATGACATTAATGTAATGTTTTAATTAATTAATTTATTGTGAGTGCATATATGAACACGTGGCATGATGTTATGAGTATATGTGTGCATGATAGGCTAGCGTGAAATAGATATTTTTATGCTTGGATTATTTTTTGCTACATTAGTAAGTGATCAAGAAACCTTATTTAAATCATTTTTTTTTATTTTTGGACATTAATGTAGTAATTACTAGGGTGAAAGCTTAATGAGTGACTAAAGGTGGTGTATGAGAGAAGGTATTTTCGTGTGGCTACCTAAGAGGGTTTTCCAGAACACCAAAACTGAACCAAAGGGAAGTGTTTGAGGGGAGAAAGTGCACTCAAGTATAGAAGAATATACATAAGGCAATTTTGGGCCAAGAAGGGACGTTAAGAGCACAAATGGAGCAGGAAATCCAGGTTAGGGGAGCTGCCATTTCTTGTTTTAATGATATTATATACAATTGTGTAATATATATTGATTCATGAAAGTTTTCTCTTGAACCAAATTCATCGCTTAACTTCTTGACCACGGAGAAGGTCAAGGTGATACAAGACCGGATGCGGGCAACTTAGAGCAGGCAGAAATCTTATGCAGATAAAAGGAGGAGGCTGCTTAAGTTTGAGGCAGGTGACCATGTTTTCCTCCGTGTTACTCCCACAGCAGGTATTGGTGAAGAGCTCTAAAGTCAAAGAAGCTGACTCCTAGGTTCATCAGACCGAAGCAGATCACTAGGAGGAATGGACCAATGGCGTACGAGATTGCTTTGCCACCTCACTTGGCAAACTTGCATAATGTCTTCCATGTGTCACAACTGAGGAAGTACATTACAGATCCTACACATGTACTGGAGCAAGATGATGTCCAAGAGCGCGAGGACCTGACAATTGGAGTTGGACCAGTGAGAATCTTGGATTCTCAAGTCAAACAACTCAGAGGGAAGGAGATCTGAACTGTGAAGGTTCTCTGGGATGAGGTAACCCAGGAGATGACGTGGGAGATGGAGGATCTCATGAGGAAATCTTATCCTCACCTATTCCCTGGTAAGTTCTCTTTTTCGAGGACGAAAACTTTCAAGGTGGGGGGTATGTAAGATCCGTGGAAATTAATTAATTTAATAAATAATTAATTAATAAATGCGGGTAGTGGGAGCCTTTATGGCATAAAATTCTAATTTGTATAACGTGGAAAAGTACTGCGATGTAAAAACTCTAAAATGCACTAGTGATTACAAATTGAGTATTTAAATACAAGTCTTTTTATACATCAAGAGGTTTATATAATTAAGATACTTAAAAGGTTATATATGGACAAGTTATATCATTTTTGCACTTCAATTGTAAGGCGATAAAATGTTGATAAATGTCTTTTTAGACCTCACAATGATGAAGAACTTCTTGGTCAAGAAATATCATATTTTTAATGCTATAAGAACACTAATGTATTTTGTTTATTATACTCGACTTGATATAGTATTTGTTGTAAATTTGTTAAGCAACATATAATTTTTCACCTATAAGAAGACATTGAATTAGTGTAAGACATATATTTTGTTACCTTAAGGGTACTTTGAATATAGTCTCATTTTATCTAAATTATTTAAAATCAAATGAGTTATGTAGATGCAGGTTATTTATTTGATCCTCAAAACAGTTGATCACAAACAAGAGATTTCTTCATATGTGGTGGCACAATGATTTCATGGCGGTCTGTGAAATAAACCATAATAGCAACATTGTCAAATCATGCAACTTTTAGCATTACATGAGGAAAAATGGAATCAACAACCATATATGAAGACAACAATGCACGTATTGCTCAAGTGAAAGAATGATATATTAAAGATTCATTTATAAAGTCTTTTTCAAGGAGAACTTTCAGCAATTGGTTCACAAGATTGGACTTTGTCATCTTAAATACATAAGTTTACATGAGAAGGAGAAATAGAATATGTGATGAATAATATTATATCTAAGAATGAAGAATAATGTACTTTTTTTTCTTGACTAAGTTTTTATCCCAAAGGATTTTTTCTAATAAGGTTTTAATGACACACTGTTCTTTGATCAATGGACACTTAATGAGGAATATTATGAAATTTATGGATTGTTCATTGAGTTCTTGAAAGTTATTCAGCTTGATTACTATTAGTATTGATAATATTTACATTATTTACATTAAATATGTAACTCTTGAGTTGTACTTTTTGAGTTGTCTTCTATACCTATAAATAGAGACTTTTCTCTCCTAATAATGATACATAAAAAACTAGTCTTTGATGCTTTATTCTTTCTCTATATTATTAATTTTATTTTATAACATTTATCTCTTTCTCAGCCGAGGTTTTACGAACTTTTTCCCTCCTTTTATGAACGCTGATATTTTTCGTATAAGAACGAAATATAATCTGTTATATTAATATTCTCTTTTTTCTTTTGACCAAGGGAAGTTTCCACCTTGAATAAAATGGAGAAGCAAATAATTGTCACATGATTCTTTTCACACTGCTATTGAACATTTTTCTTTTCTAGCTGCCTCGTCTTTGATTGCTTATTCAAATTTTCATCTATAAACGTTTCCTGAATTTCAAAGTAATTACCTTGTCTAAAACAACTCTATTAAACAAAAACTTGGAAAATTTGCACGGTTACAGTTACGTCTCAGAAAACCAACGACTCTATCCATTAACGCCCTCACACGCCTAAATTACCATCATTCTGGGTTTCATTATTTTATTATATTATTATTTGGTGAAAATGAGAAGATTATAAGGAACTGGGAAAAAAAATTGTTATGTAGAGAGATCTTCATTGACTTTGAAATCGAAGTTGGATTTCAAATGGATTGGGATGGTTGATGATAAACATGAGAATTTGTGTTAAATGGATAGATTAAGAACCAAGTGAATTCAAAAGATTAGTTTAATATAAATGATAGGCTAACTAATAACTATATCATATTAAGTATTTCATTTAATATTGTTACATTCTTTTTAAGGTTCAATGGTTCTGTGGTTTCACTCTAGCAATACTCATTCAATGATAATCCTTTTCTCCTAACTTTACTTTTGGGTTTTGCACCTTAATTTAACATATAAATAGTGCTTTACATATACTAACTCTTGATAAAAATAAATATCAATATATTAAGCTAATGCTTATCTAACCTAAGAAAAGATAGAGTAGTTCATGCACCTCCATAATGCTAATTCAGAATGTAAATTTTGTATTCTAAAATATAATTTGAAATATATTTTTTATTTTGTATTTCAAAATATATAATCTAAAATATTTTTTTATTTAAAAAATATAATATTTTGAATTGTATGGTCTAAAATTTATTTGTATTTCAAAATATAATTTATAATAATTTTGTGTACTATTAAAACAACTCATATTTCCTATCAATTTTGTTTTGAAATTTTTGTGTAGGAAATACTTATAAATTTTGTTATGAAAAAAAAATTGTTGGAAATTACTGTCAATGTTTTTGCAAAATATTTTGTATAAAACACTTTTTGTGAATTTTATAATTTTGTAGGAAATAATTACCCACGAAGGAATTATCTGTCAATTAAAATTCTTAGAAAAAATAGCAGGAAAAAGTTTTTTCTTACAAATTTTTTTAACAAATTTATAAGAAAATTCTGATGTAATATGAGAATTTTTAGTAGTGATATTCCGAAAGACATAAATGAGAATGCATTCTGAATCTAAAATACAATTTTTTATAGTCTGAAATAAAAATTCTATTTCAAATTGAACGATCCATAATTTTTTTTTCAAAATATATAATCCATGTACCTTTTATTTTAGGTATACAATCTAAAATATAAAATAAATAAAATTTGGTGGATGTGAAGATTAAAGTTATGAAGGTGCAGAAAGAAATTATATCGCCAGGATTGAAGCAAGGACTATCATGTAAGCCCCAAAATTGAAAAGGTTCATAACAAGGATAAGATCAAAACAGATAAATACTAAAATTAGTATCAAGAACATATATTTTAATCAATTATTTACTATTTTACTTGTTATATATAATTGAAATAAAAACAAATTAATATATATATATATATATATATATATATATATTTATATACCCACGTGGACATTGGTTGTTTAGGTGGACTTGTTCTTCCATTCATTTAATTTGCGAAATATTCACCAAGTGTACTTTAGAAGGTAATCTTAGCTCTAAGTTTTATAGAAGAAATTTTAATGCGGCACTTTAATTCTTATATTAAAAGCATCTATTTCTAATTCAATTGCGCTTTTGTTCATCATTAAGTATTAAAGTTGTTGTATTTGATGATTTGATACACAATATTTACTCATTTTAGTATATAATAATATAATTTACGAGGTCGTTGTATTAATATTGTATAATTTTAATAATGTAATTTAATTGTTAGCTATTAAATGTTACTATAGCATATTTAAGGTTTTTGTATTTTCGATGTTTGACAAAGACAAAAAAAATTGAATTAATGTTATTTTCATAAATATGTTTTTTTTTTCTTTTCTGAATCATAGGAAAAACACCTTCATCAGCCTTGTTCTTCTCAGTCCGCATCGTCATGTTGTTCTCTATTGAGTTTAGGCACACCATCTTTTCATTAATGTTTTTAATGTCTTTATATTTTCTATAAGTGGTAGCCTCCTTGATGATAAGAAAATTGCTGACAATGGTGAAGAATTAACATTAGAGAGACATTGACTGTTTTTCATAGAGTGTGATATGTTCACTATTTGGAGTAAGTGAAATATCTCCTTTCAAGAAGATGTCGAGCTGGTAAGGCTCAATTTCCTTATAGGGAAAAGAAAAGATAGGTTTTCCATCTCAAATCTCAAGTACATGGAAATTTGGTAAAGTTGAAGTTGCTTCTTATAGAATTTGGATATTTTTTTTCCATTTTTCTATGTTACTTTTAATTGTGTATTCAAAATATACGATGAACACTCATCAATTATGATATCTTAAAATATATTAAAAAGAATTTTAATATACCAACATTAATGTATTTTTGATATTGAGGAGAGGATATTACAAAAAAATTTATGGGAGAATCTATATTTCATTATATCTCAATGTCATTTAAGAGATTCTATTGAAGAACTCTTTATGTTTTAAGTTTAAATACAATTGGTCTCTATTTTTGTTTACTTTGTTCAATTTGGTCATTTTTTTTAGTGTTCAATAAAATTTTAATTTTCACCAATTTTTGTTCAATTTGATCATTTTTTAACGACGTTTAAATCGTTAACGAAAGATGAATAGTGCATGTCACGTGTCAATTCGTGGTTTTTTAATTTAAAAAAAAAAATAATTTAAAAAAAATGCTTTTCGTGTGTCAAATCAACGTTGTATCATGTGGTAGTGTTAGTGTCATGTGTTAAGTTAGTGTCAGTGTCATGTGTCAATTAGTATAAATGTCACATGTCTTATATTCAATTCATTCTCAATTCATGATAATTATGTCCCTCTCCAACCCTCTAAATTGAGACCCATTTTAATTTTTATATAAAATTTATACTGAAATTTTTATTAAACATTTATTTTATTATTTTTAAACCAACTATAACTATATTATAAGATATAATTATTAAATTTATGTTTGATTTTTACGAAGTGTAAAAAATAGGGTTAGAGTTATTTTAAAAATAATGAAGAATTTTCCCTTATAATTTTAAAAATAATGAAGAATCTTTTTCTAATTTTAAAATAAATTAGAATTTTCCTTCTAATTTTAAAAATAATGAAGAATTTTTATTCTAAATTTAAAAATAATGAACAATTTTCTTTCTAATTTTAAAAGTAACTAAGAATTTCCTTTCTAATTTTAAAAATAACAAATAATTTTTCTTCTAACTTTAAAAATAATAAAGAATTTTCATTCTCATTTTAAAAATAATGAAGATTTTTTCCTCTAATTTTACAAATAATGAAGAATTTTCTTTCTATTTTTAAAGATAATGAAGAATTCTCCACCTAATTTAAAAAAAAATAGAATTTTCTTTCTAATTTTAAAAGTAGTAAAGATTGTCCTTTTAATTTTAAAAATATTGAAGAATTTTCCTTCTGATTTTAAAAATAATTTTTCTTCTAATTTTAATAATAATGAAGAATTTTCTTTCTAAAATTTAAATTAAACAAAAATTGGTATTAAATTGAACAAAATTAACGAAAATTAGAACTAAATTGAACAAAATTAACAAAAATTAGGACTGAATTGAATATAAGACACATAACACTTAGATTGACTTGACAAGTGGTAGTAACACTGTCATGTATCATAATGTTAACTTGACATGTGAATATTTTTTTAAAACTAAAAGAACTAAAAAATTAAAAAAATATAACGAACTAACACGTGACACACACAGTTCATCTTTTGTTAACAATTCAAAAACTGTTACAAAAAGGGAGCAAATTCAACAAAATTGACGAAATTTATAACCTTATTGAACACATCATGGTCAATATATGATATGAAATAGACAATTACAAATTACAAGTCATATTCTTTGAAAAATCTAACTTACACCTAGTACACAAGTCAGTTATATATATATATATATATATATATATATATATATATATATATAGTAAAATTTGGTTATTGCAAAATATGCAGTTGCATTTTGGCCATTATAGCTAGAGCGATTTTGATTTGGCATTTAAAACAATATGATTCTTGTTGAGCAGTTACAAGATTTTCATCATGAGCCATGAGATTTTAACCCATCTCCATCCCTCCTCATTCATACCTATAAAAAGGTGGTTTGCTGCTCTCCAAAAACACGCACTTACTCACATCTCTTACTCTATTGAGTCTCTTGTGCTTTGTTCTCCCTCTATATCGTTCTTCTATTATCATGGGTTATTCATATTTTAAAGAGTACTTATCTTGCCAATTTCTGTGTGTATATGGTTGTGGGTGTGTGTGTGTGGGTGGGTGTGAGTGTGTGTGTGTGTGTGTGTGTGTGTGTTTGTGTGTGTGTGTGGGTGTGGATGTATGTGTGTGTGTGTGTGTGTCTGTGTGTGTGGGTGGGTGGGTGTGTGTGTGTTAGAGAAAAAGTTCAACAACTTTCTATTTTTATTGTTAATTTTCTTAAGTGTTTAATAAAATAAAGTTTAAAGCATGAAGAAATTATGTAAGACTCAGGAAAATTAAGTAAATAAATAAATATTTATTTAATAAATGTGAGGGAAGGAATCTATAAAGTAATTAATACGGAGAATTATGACAAAGGAGCAATGGTAGCTTAAGTGGTTAGACACGCTTGGTGCATTTGAGGGGGACTTAGGTGCAAGTCTTGTGTATGACATTAATGTAATGTTTTAATTATTTAATTTATTGTGAGTGCATATATGAACACGTGGCATGATGTTATGAGTATATGTGTGCATGATAGGCTAGCGTGAAATAGATATTTTTATGCTTGGATTATTTTTGGCTACATTAGTAAGTGATCAAGAAACCCTATTTAAATCATTTTTTTTTAATTTTTGGACATTAATGTAGTAATTACTAGGGTGAAAGCTTAATGAGTGACTAAAGGTGGTGTATGAGAGGAGGTATTTTCGTGTGGCTGCCTAAGAGGATTTTCCAGAACACAAAAACTGAACCAAAGGGAAGTGTTTGAGGGGAGAAGGTGCACTCAAGTATAGGAGAATATACCTAAGGCAATTTCGGGCCAAGAAGGGACGTTAAGAGCACAAATGGAGCGGGAAATCCAGGTTAGGGGAGCTGCCATTTCTTGTTTTAATGATATTATATGCAATTGTGTAATATATATTGATGCATGAAAGTTTTCTCTTGAACCAAATTCATCGCTTAACTTCTTGACCACGGAGAAGGTCAAGGTGATATAGGACCGGATGCGGGCAACTCATAGCAGGCAGAAATCTTATGCAGATAAAAGGAGGAGGTCGCTTGAGTTTGAGGCAAGTGATCATGTTTTCCTCCGTGTTACTCCCACAACAGGTATTGGTGAAGAGCTCTAAAGTCGAAGAAGCTGACTCCTAGGTTCATGAGACCGTATCAGATCACTAGGAGGAATGGACCAGTGGCGTACGAGATTGCTTTGCCACCTCACTTGGCAAACTTGCATAATGTCTTCCATGTGTCACAGCTGAGGAAGTACATTACAGATCCTACACATGTACTGGAGCAGGATGATGTTCAAGTGCGCGAGGACCTGACAATCGGAGTTGGACCAGTGAGAATCTTGGATTCTCAAGTCAAACAACTCAGAGGGAAGGAGATCTGAACTGTGAAGGTTCTCTGGGATGAGGTAACCTAGGAGATGACGTGGGAGATGGAGGATCTCATGAGGAAATCTTATCCTCACCTATTCCCTGGTAAGTTCTCTTTTTCGAGGACGAAAACTTTCAAGGTGGGGGGAATGTAAGACCCGTGGAAATTAATTAATTTAATAAATAATTAATTAATAAATGCGGGTAGTGGGAGCCTTTATGGCATTAAATTCTAATTTGTATAATGTGGAAAAGTACTAGCTTAAGTGGTTGAGAGTACTTAATTAGAGAGGACTTGGGTACAAGTCCTATGTATGACATTTTTGTGTTATTTGATTTATTATTATTTTTAATAATAAGCTTGAATCATGTGAATGATAATATAATCATAGAATTATATTAATCATCATGAAACATAAATTGGTTGAGTGGTTGTGCATTGGATGACTTTGGCTTGGTTAGGGGTTCAAACCTTGGTGAATCCAAATTAAACTTTCTTTTTGCCAAAATTTCCTTTGGCATGAAGGTGAAAGGGCATGGAAACCCTAGTTGGCTAAGGAGCAGCCAAGGGTGGTTGAAAAACATATTATAATGAACTATTGAATGGTAATTAACATTACCATTAAGCCTCATTTTCGTTTTGATCATTAACCATCATTAAGACCCAATTAAAAGGCCATTTAGAGGTAAGAAAGAAAGTTTTGGTGGCTGCCATTAGAGAGGACCTTGTGAGGAGCGAAAATTCAGAGAGAAAAGTGTGGTTCTGGTGTGAAAAGAATAGCTATTTTGGGAAGGAATCAAAGGGAGGACATTGGTGCTCAAGGGAAGACCCATAATTCAAACTCTAGGCAAAGGCATTCCAGGTTAGGGGAGTTTTACGCGTTGATTTCTATGTATAAGTAAGAATTGCATCATGAATATGTGATGATTATTCATGAATCCTTTCTGTTCTGTGAAATTTCGTGTTTCTGAAAAATTTTTCAAAAACAGCCTAGCGGGCTATGCTTAGCAACTAGGCGACTCATTCATGGCAAGCTAATCCTAGGTTCCTGGAGGGGAACCACCTGACGGCAAAGTCCCAACCGCTAGGCGACACAATGCTGATACCCATTTTCTGGGTTTTTCTTGATGAACTGCCTGGCGGTGACGAACAACCGATAGGCGACGCAAGTCAGGTGGCTCAGTTTTGATGTTTTCTGGGTTCTGGGTAGATTTTAATCGGTGGAAAAGTTACTCAGATTATTAATCGATTAAATGGAAGCGAATGATTATGAATTTGTATGGTAATACAAGGAAATTGAATGAAATGGGGTATGAACTTAGGTTAGGGTTTGTCAAATTGGGGATTTAAGGGTTTATTAACGTTGGATACTGGATTTGTGTTGAAAATCTGTAAATTTGAATTTGGTTAAAGAATAGGTACCCTAGGTAGCCATGATTTGATGCTGAAATTGAGTATGATCAATGCAGGATGTTTGGAAGTTTTTGGCATTCGCAGGTGCAGTGAAAAGCTGGAATTTCCTAGATTTTCATGTGCCGCCTGGCAGCACTTTTGTTACCGCCAGGCGCCAACGCAGTGGATACTTCACTGCGGGGTTGTGATGGTGGCCATTGGGTTTGGGTTCTTATGCAGTCCTAAATGGAACTGAGAGGAGGGAAGTGTTGATGTTTTGAATAGTTAATGGGAGAAACCTAATACATGAACTAAGGTGGTCGACTTAAACTTAGAATTGATTGGATATATTAGAAAAGTGATGCACCAGGATCATAGAAGGGAGTAGTGAAGGAGGACTGAGGATGAATGTCGTCTAATCTATTATGATATTAGTTATGTTGAGACTTAGTTTAGGTCAAAGAATGATATTGGTTATGTCGTCTAATCTATTGTGATATTGGTTATCAAACACCAGAACTATGCAGATACTGATACGGCGCCTGGCCGAGGTGTTAGACCGCTAGGCGATAACGATGAATTTAGAAAGGGTTGGAACGCGTGGCGCTTGACGAGTAAGAGTGTTTCGCCAGGAAACACCTGCAAACAGTGGGCACTAGAGGTGCTTGGCGACTGGCGGTACGTGTCCCCTGCCAAGCGGCTTGGAAGTGTGATGCACTTAGCGCCTCGTGATTTGTGCCAGGTGATGGTGCTGTAGCAGATGTGCATTGTGCTTGCTTTGTTGTGCGTGATCTATAAGGCTTCTATGATACCTTAAAGGTCGGCTTGCTAATGTTCCTTGAGTTGTGGCTCAGAACGTATCCCTTGAGTTGAGCTCGGGATAGAGGTTAAGCACGTAGCATTCCTTGAGTTGAGCTCGAAATGACATCCCTTGAGTTGAGCTCAGGATGGCGGATGAACATGAGAACTCTTAAGTTGATCTCGGGTTGGTGAGTGTGTTGGTTGTGGCCAGACGGATGGGTCCAGATAGATTGCCCTCCTTAGTAATTAGTTGACGGGTTTGGTAGTCTTGGGACGTTACGAACTATGTTCGTATAGGGAATTCCACCTGGTGTTACGGTGTGTGATCCGTAGCATGGTTTCCCACACGTGCTCTATCGGTTGTGGCCAATAGGTATGGCAACAAGACATCTTGAGGTAATCCCTAGAAGAAGTAGAACACGGTTCACATGGTTGTGGCCATGTGGTATGAAATCAAAGGATGAAAATCTTTTGTTGTGATTGAGAGATATATATATATATATATATATATATATATATATATATATATATATATATATGTATATATATGTATATGATTTATTCTGTTAGCTCACCCTATTTGCTTGTGTTTGACAATGATCGTGTACGCGGTACACGGGAACCGATGATGTTGTAGTTGGATCCGGTGAGGCTTAGCGACGGAGTGGGGATAGCTCGAAAGCTTTTATGATTTATGGCTTTGAAATAAATTGTAAACACTATGGATGTTTTATACTATTTTGAGTTTTATAAATTATGGAATTTTGTACTATTCATAGACTTAATAAAGTTTTAAATTTCCTGCGCTTTTTTTTTTGGGAAATGATGCTTTAATAAATGAAGTTGACGTAATATTTCTTTACTTTTATTTAAAATTCGTAATATCCTTATGGGATGTTACAAAGCATAGTTTGAGAGGGGTTAGATTGGGGAAAAAACTTTATGATGTTTTCTTATTTTATGGATTTTAAACATTTTGTAAACATTTATTTTACCAGACTCGAAATTTGTAATCAACAATTATAGTTTGTGGATTTTGGTTTATTGCGGTATAATAAATGTTTTAAATTTTTCCGCATTTTGGAAAAAGGAATTATCATAATTGCAATTTTATACTTATTCCCTATTTTAATTATTTAAATTAGTAATATCCGGTCAGTATGTCACAAATTACATCTGGTAAACATTTTACAATTACGAGTGCATGAACTTCATTTGATAGACAATAAGGCACCATGCATATTTTCATTACATCACATTAATAATTAAACAATAAGTATATTCAAATTCTATACTAACATGAACTTAAATAGTATTCCTAAAGTTTAAATTTGGGATGTAGGGAATGTTTTCACCAATTCTATACTAACAAGCTTCACTCTAATCTCTCTTGAGATTCATAGTAAAGTTGAAATGTTTGCTAACTTTCTTAACACAAACATATGTCAACTTCAGTATCACTATCTACCCAATACGGTGTGCGCTTTTATCACTCTTTAAAGTAAAAAGTTATGCAACCTAGGGAGACAAGTACTTTTAGTTATCAAGAAGTTGCGTAAAGAAGTAGAAAATGGATTGCAATTCATATGCCTATTCACTCCTTGAAGAAAAAGAAAAGCATAATAACCATCATTTGTAAGTGCTAAAAATGTGCTAAAAAATGTTTGTGTCCTACAAGTTTTGTAAGAACATTCTTTGTTCTAACAAACTAGTAGATAGCTTAAATCTTGTATACATAAAAAAGACGATACCCTATTTAGTTGGCACAAATCATGATCTTTTTTATCACAAAGACATTATATTTGTCTTGAGCCAAGAGTAGTTGGTTGAAATAATACTTGGGTTGAGCTAGGAATGACTTGTTGAAAGAATACTAGGTGAAGCCAATATTGGCTTGTTGAAAGAATATTTAGTTAAGGCGAGAGTGACTTGTTGAAAGAATACTTGGTTGAACTAAGAGTGGCTTATGGAAAGAATACTTGGTCGAGTCATAAATGACTTATGAAAGGAATACTTGAATGGGGTAAGTCAGAATTGGTTGGGAGGTGAAAGAACATTGTATTGTACTTCACAATGATAGTCTACTTAATGGTCTTTGACTGGTTGGTTAAGAACTAAAACTTAATTTGTGTCTCTTCTTTCCTAAGGTGTCTTTGAGGTGTAAAATATGATTTGCATAACATGAATTTGGCGTAGGAAATGTTAAACTTAAAGAAAAACAAAATACTAAAAGAAGAAAGAGGAAAAAAGATAAAGGATAACTCACTTCTTTAGAGGAAAAGATAGGCGCAAAGGAAAACTACCACTTAAATTTAGAAAATTCATGATAAAAGGTGTGTAACTCTTGAAAACATGTGAAAATGGAGAGAATTTTTATTCAATTAATGAATTATGCTACAAATGAGAGGCTATATGGTTATGTAGGCTAGTTAGAGAATAAGAAGAGTTTGAGACTTGTTTGGTTGATCCATACAGTTTTCAAACAAGGCCTTTGAGTGTAGGACTTGTTTGATTGGTGCATATAATTTTCTAAAAAGACCTTTTATTTTTTTTAGAGTTGGTCTCATGTTAAAACTAAGTGTCATAAGATTCTATTATAAAGCAAGAAAACACATTTTTCCACATTTTTATTTATAAGGAAATTAGAGGAAATACTAAAAAAATATTTTTAATATTATCTTATAATATTTTATGTATTCTCCTTGTTATTCATACTCCATATTCGTAATGTTGTCTTTTAAGCTCTTCTTCTTAATTTTTCCTCCTTTTAGCTTTTGTAGAACATCCATCTTCATATAAAATAGATGTTCTCCTATTTAAGATCTCACTAGTTTGGTATTTTGTTGAACCTTAATAACTTGAGAGTTGGATTTGGAGAGTGTAGTTATGTTGATATCCCTATGATATAATCTTTCCTATTTTAGCATGAGTACTATTAATTCTCCAAAATTACTATGTTCGTTTTGTATGTTTACATACAAAATGTTTATAGATATCATCATTCAGTTCCTCAACCCACTTTTGCTAAATGTGAAAATTACAATAAGTATATGACATTAGGTTTAGGCTTAACATCTTAATATAGCCAAATACAAAAGTTTACTGTCACCAATACAAGATAACTCCAGATAATATGAATATTGAATTGAGAGCTAAAAGGGTTGAAATAATTTCTTAAAAGAGCTTGCTTAGTATAATGTTTTGAAACAACTTTCCAATATTCTTTGTTTCTTTTTTCATATATATATATATATATATATATATATATATATATATATATATTGTCTTAATAGTATTTTTTTTAAATAGTGTCACTAGTGCAAAATTATATTTTTACCTCGTCTTATAGGTCTCGGTTGGCAAGGAACCGAAGCATATAATGGCGCAGTGGCATTTTTGCAATTCCAGACAACTTTTATGCCTCGGTTCAAGTAAAACCCGAAGCCAAAAGGTGTTATAGGCTTCGGTTCAAATAAAACTGGTGCCCAAAGGTGCTTATATGCTTCGATTGAACAAACCTGAAGCAAAAAACGTGGCTAGAAATTTCAAAAATGCCATTAACCATTGCGTCTTTGGCCTCGGGTGGCACTGAACCGGGGCCAAATAGCGCTATATGCCTCGATTATCAATTGAACCGAGGCCATATAGTTTAATTAGAGCACAAAAATGCGAACCCCTCTTCTTCTTCCTCGCGCGCTGCATCTCCTCCATCTCTCTCTACAACTGTTTCGGCGACACCACCACACGAGCCCCCCTTCTTCTTCCACCATCGTTGTGCTGCCACCGTCGCGTCTTGCCTCTGGCCACGCTGCTCCGGCCAGTCGTCGCTCCAATTGGACAGTGTCTCTCTCTCTCTCTACAACTGTTCCGGCGACCCTCCACCACCACGCGAGCCCCTCTTCTTCTTCCACCAACGTTGTGTTTCCACGGAACTGTCTCGCCTCTAGCCACACTGCTTCGGCCACCATCGTTGCACCTCTTTTTCCTGCACCTCCATTTTGTGCACGAACATTTCCTTTTTTTCTCGCAATTGTCGCGTCGTAGTTCCTCCAAGGTAAATTTCCAATGCATTTTTGTTTTGTTTTCCGTTTTGTATATGTTAATTTTCAATTTTAGTTATTGTGAGTGTTAATTTGCATTGAGATTGAAATTGTTTGGAGTGCTTTGATTAATTTTGTGAGAGAATTGAGTCTCAATTTAAGAGTATTAAGTCTTCAAATGTAGAGCATTAAGTCTGAATTTAAGAGAATTGTAAGAATACTATAATTAAATAGGTAATATATGATGTTAAGAAAATTGTTGTTTTTTCTTTTGTTTGTTACTTATGACTTTCTTTTGTGTTTTTTGAATTGCATCATCTTCCATTGTCATCTTTTTACGCGCTCCCAGGTTCCTAATTCTAATATTTTTCTATGATGCCAATATGTTATTTTCTTTATATATGTGATTAATTATTTGTTAAAATATGTTGTTTGCTTTTCTTATATGTGAGTTAACCATAGTTTCCCGTTTGAGATTCAATACGAAAATTATGTATTGTCCCCAAGTTTTCATTTTGAATAAGTTATATTTTCTTAAAAATTAATATAAGGGGATACAATACTAATAATTTAAATGTATTGAATCTTGAATTGTCTGATTGGATAGTTTAAGAAGATTAATCACTTTCTAATACTTTATTAGTGCATATATATTTTGAAATACATATCTTAAAATTCATGAATATTTGTCATTTGTGTTTTGTATTGTGGTTTATAATCACTTTCATTTCGTGTATCCTGAAGGCCAATGCGAAATGTTGGCAAAATTTCATGAAATCTAAGATATGTATTTTAAAAGTAATATGTACCAATAAAATAAAGAAAGTGAATCTTCTTAAATGGGATAGGGTCACACCTTGATTATGACGTGAGCATTGATTCAAAGATTACTGAGATTTTTCACGCAATTTCAGTATAGATCGAGATTGAATTAATTTACCATGTATCAGCGCTCAGTATAAGAATGGAGTAGAAGAATTTATAAAATTTGTGCAACGTTATGAGGGGAGAAGTGATGATGAGGTGAAGTTCAGATGTCCTTGTGTCAACTGTTTGAATGGGAGAAAATTGAATGCAACTCAAGTTAGGGAACATCTTATTTGTGATAGTTTCCTTAGAAGTTATACAATATGGACATGGCACGACGAATTAATAGACATTCCAATTATTTCTCGAACTGAACATGTTGTCCATTCCACCATGAAAGAGCGACAACAAAAGCGATGTGAAGAGCGAGTAGAAGAAGACAATATGGAGGACATGATACTGGATGTTGGCATAGAAGCTTTTGCACAAGCGCATGTGTATGAGACAATGTCTACTGATGCGGAAACTCCGTTGTATGTCGGTTACACTAAGTTCACGCGATTATCAGCAATTTTAAGACTTATGAATTTGAAAGCGACCAATGGTTGGACAGATAAAAGCTTCATAGAATTGCTCGTGCTCTTGAATGAAATGCTTCCCGAGGGAAATACTCTACCCACTCGAAACTATGACGCCAAGAAAATTCTTTGTCCGATGGGTATGGAGTATAAAAGGATACACGCATGTCCAAATGATTGTATATTATACAGAAAAGAATTTGAAGATTTGAAAAAATGTCCAAAGTGTGGGTCATCACGGTACAAGCAGAAAAGAAATAGTGAAGAGAGTGGTCAAATAGACAAGGAAGGATCTGCTTTGAAAGTAGTCTGGTACCTTCCAATCATGCCCAGACTTAAGCATTTGTTTATAAATCCTAAACACGCTAAAAACCTTAGATGGCATGCAACTAAAAGAAGATGTGACGAACTCCTTCGTCATCCAACTGATTCAATTCAATGGAAAAATATTGATCAGGAGTTTCCCAAGTTCGGTGAAGAATGTAGAAATATTCGTTTTGGCTTAGCTACCGATGAAATGAATCCATTTGGTAATTTAAGTACAAACCACAGTTGTTGGCATGTTATATTATTCATTTACAACTTATCTCCTAGACTCTGCATGAAGAGAAAATACATGATGTTGTCTATGTTGATATCTGGTCCAAAGCAGCCTGGAAATGACATAGATGTATATTTCAATCCTCTAGTTGAAGACTTGAAGTTTTTGTAAGTTGATGGTGTTGAAATATTTGATGATGTTGCTTCTGAAACTTTCACTACAACAATTTATAGTTTAGACCATACTAAAATAGACAACGGCTAAATAAATGTAGCCTAAACATATAATAAACAACATTTTTATAAATGATGTATAAATATCATGAAAGTCCATGATTATATAATTGTTGATTTAAACTATGTGGGCAAAACTAGTAAAAATGTGGTCTAAAAACATATGTAAGGTATAAAATCAACATGTAAAATTGTTGTTTATTGTGAGAATTTTAAGCAACGATTTTAAAAATATTGTCATACTAAAAACCGTTGTCTATTACTTATAGCTACACTCACCTATACCACGCCTAAAAAATTGTGGTCTAATCTTTAGACCACGGTTTTTATAATTTATATCATAATTTTATGTTGTTGTCTAAAGTGATTTTTGTTGTAGTGTTTCATGATGCATGCTATGTTATTTTGCACCATTAATGGCTTTCCAGCTTATGGTAATTTGTCGGGGTACAGTGTCAAGGGACATAAAGCATGTCCTATATGTGAAGAAAACACTGCATCTCATCAGTTGAAAAACAGAAGGAAGACCGTGTATCTGCACCATCAAAGGTTTTTACAAGCTAATCATCCTTATCGAAGGTTAAAGAAAGCATTCAATGGACATCAAGAGAATGACAAAGCACCATCTCCATTAACTGGCATTCAAATTCATGAAAAAGTTAATAAAGTACATCATGTATTTGGTAAAACGTCCAAGAAGTCATCTGCATCGAGTCCTTGGAAGAAAAAATCAGTATTCTTTGACCTTCCATATTGGTCGAAGTTACAAGTTTTTAGGCATTGCATAGATGTCATGCATGTAGAGAAGAATATGTGTGATAACTTGATTGGTACACTACTTAACATTCAGGAAAAGACAAAAGATGGAGTAAATGATCGTTTGGATTTGGTTGAAATGAAGATCCGAGAAGACTTGGCACCAAGGGAGGTTGGTAGGCGTACTTATTTGCCCCCTGCATGTTACACTATGTCCAAATAAGAGAAGATAAGTTTTTGCTTATGTTTAAAGAGTTTCAAGGTACCTCACGAATACTCTTCAAATATTCAGAGTTTAGTGTCCATGCAAGATTTAAAGCTTATTGGCTTAAATTCTCACGATTGCCACATCTTAATGCAACAATTGTTACCTGTAGCTATTCATGAAATTTTACCCAAAAATGTTAGACAAACTATAACGCGTTTGTGTGCATTCTTCTCTTCAATTTGTAACAAATTCATTGATACTTTAAAGTTAGATGAACTTCAAGCCGAGATTGTTATCATCTTGTGTCAGCTAGAGATGTTTTTCCCTCCATCATTTTTTGACATCATGGTACATTTACTTGTTCATCTGGTGAGAGAAATCAAGTTTTATGGACCAGTATACTTAAGATGGATGTATCCCATTGAACGTTACATGAAGATTTTGAAAGGGTATGTGGAAAATCAATATCGTCCAGAAGCTTCAATGATCGAAAGGTATATTGCTGAAGAAAGTGTCGAGTTTTGTTCAGATTACATGGCAAAAGCAAAACCGATAGGAGTTCCTCAAAGATCATGGTTGAACAGGTGTTATATAAGTAATAGCATCTCAGGTGTGAGTGTGGTTACCAAAGATCGTGAAGAGTTTATGCAAGCACACCTATACATATTGAACAACACAGATGAGGTAATGCCTTACTTATTTGCAGACAAAGTCATTGTGAAAGAGAACAATCCAAGACAATAAGAGAAATGGCATTTGATGGAGCATAATAGAACATTCATGCCTTGGTTTAAATATGAGGTTTTGAAAGATTCGCAATGTTCTGAGACTTTGATGTGGTTAGCGAATGGGTTGAAATTTGATGTCATCTGTTGTATAGGTTATGAAATCAATAATTGCACATTCTATACGAAGTCTCTGGAAGATAAAAGCACAGTACAAAATAGTGGAGTCAGTCTTGAAGCTGAGTTGCTACAATTTTCTACATTTAAAGATCAAAATCCCGTAGTAGGATCAATGACATATTATGGTGTAATACAAGAGATATGAGAGGTTGATTATACCATGTTTACTATTCCACTATTCAAATGTAAGTGGAATGACAATAAGAGTGGTGTCAAAATAGATGAATCAGAAATGACTCTAGTTGATTTTCGAAAGGTGGGTTATCGAGACGAGCCATTTATCATGGCACAACAAGCATCTTAGGTTTTCTATGTTAAAGATCCTATGTCTGAACATTGGTTTGTCACTCTTCATGGAAAAAAATAGATTGATCCTAATGAAGAGAATATGAGTGATCTTAATATTGTTGTCATCCACCCATTTAAAAGAACGATAAATGTTGATGAAATTCATCTAGTTGATGATGTACATGCAATTCGAGAAGATCACGATGAAGGAATATACATATGACCAATTGTAACATCCCGTCAGGATATTACGGATTTTAAATAAAAAGTAAAGAAATATTACGTCAGCTTCATTTATTAAAGCATCATTTTCCAAAAATGCGGGAAATTTAAAACTTTATTTAAATAACTAAAGTACTCTGAAATCCCAAAATAAAATAATGAAGTTTTATCAAACAGGCCACAAGCCTTTACAAACTATTTTTCCAACATAAAATAATACAAAGATAAAACTCCCGAGCTATCCCCTATCTGCTGCTAAGCTCCACCAGAACCACCTGCATCAACATCATCTGCTCAGTGTACCGCGTACACGATCATCGCCAATTACAAGCAGATAGGGTGAGATTAACAGATAAAGCATATAAAATGGCATACACATATATAACACATTTATATATAGGCAACACATTAATCCCAAATGAATTCCATCCCTTTTAATTCATACCACCTGGCCACAACCAGATTATTTGTGTTCTACATCTTCTAGTGATTACTTCGAGGTGACTTGCTGTCATACCTATCGACCACAACCGATAGACCACGTGCGAGAAACCATGTTACGGATCATACACCGTAACGCCAGGTGGAGTTCCCAAATATGAACATAGTTCGCAACGTCCCAAGACTACCAAACTCGTCAATCAACTACTGAGGAGGGCAATCTATCTAGACCCATCTGTACTGGCCACAACCAGCACACTCACACCGGCAACACTCGCCAACCCGAGCCACAACTCAAGGGTTCCTCATGTTCATCTGCCATCCCGAGCCATAACTCAAGAGATGCTATTCCGAGCCACAACTCAAGGAATACCACGTGCTTTAACCTCTATCTCGAGCCACAACTCAAGGGATATGTTCTGAGCCACAACTCAAGGAACACCAGCAATCCCAGCTTTGAAGCATCACTATAAACCTTGTAGATCACGCCCACAGAATCAAGAACACCAATACTGCTACAATAAAATCGCCTGGCGGGGGACATGTAACGCTAAGCGCTGCCCGATTCCAAACCGCCAGATTGTATGATGAGTTGAACCTTTGCTCACATTAAATAATTAAATTTTGGGAATTTAATATTATTATTGCACTTAAGAAGTGATATTAGTTGCATCATATATGTTTCGATATTATTAAGTTTAATAATGCAACTAGGATTTAATTTAGGTCCTTAAGAGTGTAAATAGTGAATCTTTTAATTCATAATTTAAGTCCCAAAATCATAATTTTGGAGAGTAATAGTTTAGGTACTAAATGCACCCTAGTTCTCATGTTTACACCCCCTTTTTCAATTCAATTATCTATTTCTGAAAAAAGGAATTTCTGGAGCTAACTACACCCCCTGTTTTCAGGTTTACACCCCCTTCTGTAAATGAGATTTTCTATTTTTGTTCTGCATCCCTTCTTTTTACTAAGTTATACCCCCAAGGTCACTTAAACTCCAATCCACCAGATTTCACCATGTGGCAATCCTCCACTTACTAACTTAACCAATGAAAATATGCCAATCCTCAATCTCCCACTCACTAAAATAACCAACCAAAACATGACACCTCATCACTCTCTCTCTCCTTCACACAACCAAAACCCTAACCCTAATCTCCTTCTCCCTCACCATCACCCTTCCGCCGTCGGCATCCTCCTTGGCTGCCATGACTACGTCCGGCCACCGCTACTCACGCTGGAACGCAACCGTCCCGTTGCTCCATCACCAGAAAACGTCGTCACCGCTGCGGCACCGGTGAGGTTCGTAACTGCGTCTCCTTCTCCGTGCATCTCGCAGCCACCACCACGCCATGACCGCACTCGCAGATCTCGTTGCCACCACCACGCCGGAACCCATGGCTGCACTTTCTTCGCGCACGAACTGCCGGACTCCATGGTCGTCGTACCTTCTTCTTCCTCCCTCATCACGCTGCTGGAAACTGCCACGGTAGCACCATCTCATCTCGTGAAACTGTTCGCAACGCACACAGCCTACGCATGTTCAAACAATTCTCGTCGCCAGCCACGGTGTCACCGCGTCCGCCATGCGCTGTGGTCGACGTGCCATCTCGTAGTTCGAATCTGCAACAACCTCACCACCGTGAACCTATAGTTGTCTTCTTCATCACCGTGAACCTCGCCACTGTGAACCTGTAGTTGATACCTTCCATGGCAGCACCACCTTCAATATGCAGCTGCAACACTTCTTGACATCACCCACGCCTCTCCCAAAAATGCGAACCTATCACCATCTTTCCGAAATAGCCGCGGACCCAGCCTTCCGACGTTTTGCCGCCACCGCGTCAACCACCGTAGCCTTCGCGTAGCCACTCATGGCAGTCAAACCCTAATGGAGAGAGAGAGAGAGAGAAAGAGAGAGAGACCACCCTGACATGTGGTCAAACAGGCTATTTTTACACTATTTTTGGCAGATGGTTCCTCTACAGGAACCCTAAAAGGCCTAGACTAGAAAGAATCGTCTGGCGGTTATTCATCACCGACCAGACTATTTCTGGAAATTTCAAGAAACATTAAATTAAAAGGAAATAAAATATCAAGCATGATCATACCAAATTCAGCATACCAATCATAATTAAATGAATCAACACATGAAACTATCCTATTTAGCATGCCATTCAAATTTAAAATAAAGTAAACGTGTAAAGTTACTCTATTTAGCATGTGAATCAAATTTAAAATACAGTTAACACATAAGGTTACTCTATTTAGCATGCGAATCAAATTTAAAATAAAGTTAGCATGTAAAAGCTCCCCTAACCCGGTTTCCTTGTTTAAAACGCAAATGTTAGAGCTCCCTCTTTTATCACCAATGGTTTCCTTAGCACGACCTCAATTTAGCTCCTCTAATTCACTTACTAATCATTATTTTTTCTTAATTTCGTGCACCTTACAATGCTCTCAAAAATCCAGCCTCCAAACCTCTTTATTCTTTCACAATTTGTCTTTTAATGGTGTCTTAATTAAAAATAATGAAGGGAAAACGAAAATGACATTAAGACTGATTTTAATCGTCATTCAAAGTCACTTATGGACTGTTTTCTCAGCCTTCCTTGGTTGTTCATTCATCTAGGGTTTTCTCCACCCTTTCACCTTCATGTCAAAACTAATTTTAGCAAAAATGAAGTTTAATGTAGAATTACCAAGGTTCGAACCCACAACCATGCCAATGCCAATTCAATTCACAACCATTCAACCAATTCTATGATTATATTATCACTCAACATGATCAAGCATATTATTATTAAAAATAATAATTAATTAAATAACACACAATTAGAATACATAGGACTTGAACCCAAGTTCTCTCACATAATCAAGTAGTCTCAACCATTTAAGCTAGTACTTTTTCACATCATATAAATCAATAACTAATGCCTTAAAGGACCCCACTATCCGTATTTATTAATTATTTAATTATTTAATTTTCACGGGTCTTACACCAATCAATAACTTTATGTATGAATTTCATGTTCTTGTTAAAATTTAGGTGTTTTGTTAAATAATGTTTTATATGTTATTTTATATGTTGCTTATTAATGTTTTTTTTTATGTTTTCATTTCACATATACATGGCTAAACATCATACTTCATCAGAGGATGAAGCACCTACTAAGAGACCCACCAGATGAGCCACTAGGTTGAGACAACTCTTAATTAGAAGAGTTAGAGGTGAGAAAACACATGTTGATATCAACGTCGACACTAGAATGCCTAGTGATCGTTATACGGACGTCTTCAAAAGCTATTTAGGAATGTTGGCACGAGAGAGAATATCAATCCTTACTCCATCTTTTGATCATGTCACTGAAATTGATCGAGAATGATATGGCAGGATTTATTGGTAAGTAATATTAATGTTATTAACATTATACTTTGATTTTGTTGATAATATGCTAAATGTTATTGATGACATTTTCTATATTGCAGCTAACATTTGATATTTCAAATGTGGCGACGCTTAAACAAAAATTTTTGTCATCGGTGGCTGAGAAATTTCGTGGTTTTAAGACCAAGTTGACGTCTAGGTATGTCTTTGGATATAAAAAGAATGAAAATTCATTGTTGAAATACACTTGGATTGATGAAGACACATGGCGTCAATTTCTTGAGCTTCGGACATCTAAGGGATGACTGGTATGTTTATTTCAAATCATCAATAGCACAATTCATAATTATGCAAAATTTTAACTAATTCATAAAGTGGGTTTTATATGTTACAGGAAAAGAGAAAAAAGGCTCAAAGCATAAGTGCTCAAAATAAAAACCCGCACATATTATCTCGTGGTGGATATAGAAAACTTGAAGAGAAGATAATGTCAGAAAAGAAAAAATCTAGGCCCCCACCTTCTGAAGGTGAAGATACTGAGCCTTCTTCACCACCATCACCTCATCAAAAGTGGAAGTTAACCCGTCTACGCACATCGGGCAACTACACTTCTGAATCTGCATGAGAAATCTCAGAGAAAATTGTAAGATACAATTCTTATCTAAATAGCTCGTTCATGTTTTATATTGTATTTTATTTATAAATTTTTTTGTTACATTGCAGGATTGTTTGGTTGAGCAGAGCTCCCAAGGAGGATTCATTCCAGAAGTTCGTCATGACATACTTACTGCTGCAATTGGATAGCCTAAGCACCCTGGACGTGTGCGTGGTGTTAGATCAGAAATATCAAACCTGGAGGGAACACCATACAAGGAGGATTCATGCAGTCATGGTGCTGATTATGAAGAAAGAATGAAGGAAATGATCACTACGCAGGTGACACAAGAACTTATGCGCCAATTTGAGCATTATGGCATTCGTTCGCCAGTGGATCCTCCGCCAGAACTAGACCCACTTGTGCCTCCTACGGGTAAATTTGTTTTCTATAAGTTATGAATTGAATAAATGATATTTAATAAAGTAATTGAATAACATTAATAAATCATTGACTTTAACAGGAAGAAGCGGAAAAAGGGATTTGTTCAGCTCCACCTGGGGATGACATGGATGACACTCATCCATGTCAGCTATATATTTGGGATGGTACAGAGAAGACACTAGTGGCTCGTGGAAAAGTTTTTGAGGCAGCCACAATTCTTCATGGCATGGAGTTATCAGAGGATGAGGTTAAGGTCATGGTAGAGGAGGTTCTTGTGTCGTTTGCTTTAGTTCATGTGCCAACAGATGATGTATATATTGCGGCTCAGGCATTCCAATGTTTCCTCGCCTGGCCTAGAGATTTGGTTGTTTCTGAACCCCCGGTACAGACTCTTAAACCTACCAATATACTAAATTTTTAAGTTTACATGTTTATTATATTCAAATTTAAACTATATTTTATTTTAACTGAAATTGCATCAACATAGGAAAATCTTCAACCAAATAAGATTCCTCACTCTTTGGAAGATCCTCTTGGTGCATTACTCCAACTTGCTCAAATCATAGATGATAAGCCGATGCAGGTTCCTTGGGATTCTAACATTTTTGGGAGAGACCTTGAGATCCCACTTTACTTGCATTCCCAAGATGTCTTGGAGCTTGCACGGGGATAAGAGGAACTCAATATTACCATTATTCAGTTATGGATGATGTAAGTCTTTTAGTCATTATATATAGTTATTTGATATATTTATCTATTTACTTATATCAAATCAATTTTATGTTTAGGCATCTGTCTGGTATCACTGAAACTATGGGGCTGAATGATCTATATGGGTTTATAGACCCCTAACTCACTCATGAAGGCAACAAGTTTGATGACATCCAAGAATATGTGACCAAATGATTTCAACGCGGAAAAGAAATTTATTTTATCCCTTATGTTGTTGGGTAAGTCATTTTTGTTAACTTATGAATATAATCAATCATTTTAATGCATAAAAATGAATTTATTTTCTTATCAAGCATCATTGGCAGTTACTTGTGGTTTCCCTAAGGGAGAACCTTGCTGTGTGGTTTTGCTCTTTGCATCGCCCTCCCTTGAACCATCTTAAACAAGTGATAGATTGGTAAGAACCTCAATATCAATCTTATGAATATGACATGTTATATAAAAATATCATAATTTATTCCCTATATCATAGTTCAATTGCTGCACATAACATGTTGTTAGGAAGATCAACAGCTAAGGCAAAATGTCTTGTATGGTGTTCCCTCCAGGTTTGATATTTCTATCCATATCTTTATAATTGTTTGCTTAATTTTCTTCCTTAATTAATTGTAACATTGTTGATATAATGTAGTGTAATAACAAACCGACTCATATGAGTGCGGTTATTATATGATGCAATGGATGACAACCGTTGTGTGCGCTCGTATTACAACAAATTGGGAAACGATAATATATATTTGAATTAAAACGAATACTTTGCAATATTTCCTTTTTATATACTAACTTAACTTAATCTATTATTTTGTAAACATTCAAGAGTCCTGCCGCAATTCCCGCAAAGTCCATAAAGTTTGGTAGGATAGCATGTGCCAAATATATAATTGAAATGTACAATAATATTGATTAGGACATGTATTTGGATTGTAAATGATTTGTAATTGTCTTTTAAATGAATTTGAATTGTGGATGTGTTATAAAATATTTTGTTCTGGTCTGTGCTGGGTGCTGAACAAAATTTGCAGGTTTAAATGTGGGAATAACACCAAAACAGAAACAGTATGAAATAAAACACTATATTAGGCCTCGGTTCTGAAAGCCTACATATGGCCTCGGGTCAAACCAAAACCGAGGCCAAAAGATGATCGAATTTTTAAAATTAACGGCCCATATGACCTCTGGTCAAACCAAAACCGAGGCCAAAAGATGATCGAATTTTTTAAATTAAAAATTAATGTCACATATGACTTCAGATAGACTTGAACCGCAGCAGAAAGGTGGAGATATATGACTTCGGGTAGACTTGAACCGAGGCAGAATGGTGTTTTATGGCTTCGGGTCATAACCGAGGCCAAAAGCGTTTCCCTTTTGGCCTCGTCCCAATCTGCTTCGGTCCTAAAATCGATACAAAATATTGAAAACAACAGCTGCCAAAGCCCCTTCCTGCACTCGTGTGTACCTTGAGTTCATTCTTACTTTTCTTCTAGTTGATTTGTTGGTGATCGATAAACATTTAATGTTTTACTCCCTTCTATATATGATTTCTTTGGCAATAGACTTTCTTTTATCACCTTTCATTATTAGAGACTATAGATATATAGTGACACAACAAACTTTTCAAATTTTAAGTAGTTCTCTCAAAACACATTTTTCAATGAAAAATTTTAAGTAGTTCTCTCAAGTTTTAATCTTTAAAAACAAATATTCTTATTCAATTACTTTGTCTTTCAGTAACCTTTTCTGCACAAAATAAAAAGATAGATCAACATTCATTTCCTATAACAATAAATGATAAATAGTATAAGTTGTGCATATATAAAACACATATAATTACTATAGATTTTGAAGCTTATCGTATCTCCATAGAATAAGATTGGTTCTTTACACTTAAAAAAATAATAAAATTCAATGTTCAAATTAGTTATATTTTCATTGTATAACAATATATTAAAAGTGTAATTTGACTAAATTCTTACCATGATTCTCAACAAATCCTAACCCTATCTCTCCATCTCTCTGTCTCAATATATATTAATATTAATATTATAGTTGAGTTATAGTTTGGATCAATTTATTTAAATAAGTAAATGTAATCTTAAACTTATATTTATTCATCCAATTAAGAAATAAACTTAAATCAATAATTAATAAATTAAAAAAAAAATAAAACATCCTATGTTTATTTATGAGAGCTTAACTAAAAGTAATTAGTTAGATTCTCTAATAAATATTAATCATATGAAAAACTGATAAATATTTTATACTTTTTAGCCGGCACAACAAAATCATAAGATTAAATTACTCTTAGTCCTTGTATTTGTTAGATAGTGCAATTTGATCTTCAAACTTTTTTTTTGTCTTAATTTAGTCATTTTTTTTAAATGATTCAATTTGGTCATTACTGTTAATTTGACTAAATGATGTTAAAGTTAACGGTCAATTTCTGATTTTTTTGAATTTTTGTGAATTTTTTAAAATTTTTTTTTATTTTTTACATGTATCAAAATGATTCAATTTGGTTCCTATAATTGTTTTTAGTTTCAATTTTTGTAAAAATGGAACAATATTGTCCCTCCTAAATTAAGACTCAATTTAATTTTTGTATAAATATTATAATGATATTCTTATGAAAATTAAGTTTTTATTAAATATTTCTAGAAATAATTTTAAATTAACTTTTTGTTTTTAATTTTATTATTAAACAAAGTTAAACCCCAAACCTAAATTCAATAATTAACCATTTTATCATCATATATATAAAGACATCATGTGTACCATATTATACAAACTTAGTAAAGATTAAAAATCAAATAATTTGTCACACATAACTTTAAGAACTAAATTTCAAGTTTAAAGTTTAAAGTTTAAAGTTTAAAGATTAAAAATCAAAGTTTAAAGTTTTGTATAGAATTTAAAGTTTGTTTAAAAATATTACTACAAATATTTAATAAAAAAGTCAATTTTAGTAAGAATATCATCATAAGATTTATACATAAGAAAATTGAGTTTTAATTTAAGGAAGGACAATATTTAATTTATTTTTACAAAAATTGGAACTAAATTGAAACTAAAAACAAATATTTGAACCAAATTGAATCATTTTGACACGTAGCACAATTGTGAAGTGACATGTGTAAAAAAAATTAAAAATTAAAAAACAATATAAAAAAAATTGACACATGACGTTGACTTCAACACTTTTGATCAAAATTGACAATAAAAATCAAATTAAAACATTTTAAAAAATGAAAAACTAAGTTGAGACAAAGAAAAAACTGGAAGACCAATTTGACATTAATACAAGACAAAAAAAGTAATTTAACCAAATAATAAATATCAAATAAAATAGCATAGGTATACTATTATTACATTAATATTGCTAAAAAAAATTGAATTTCATATCTAATACTTTATACAATTGGGAACTAACAAAAGGCAAAAATTTCAATTGAATAATATATCTGACCTACTTCTCAATTCAAATTTTTATCTACAAAAGGTAAAAACGTTGATGTGTCAATCTCTCAACATTTTGAAGTATTAAAAGAATGGAAAAGAAATTTAAAATCAAAAGTTTTAATAAAAACTTCTTTCTCTCTCTTCCTCAGTCTTCTCACCTTCCTCAGTCTCAATTCTTTCTCTCTCTTTCTCATTCTCTCTGCGACCGCCTTCTTTCTTCTTTCTCTCTCTTTCTCATTCTCTCTGCGATCGCCTTCTTTCTTCTTTCTCTCTCTTTCTCATTCTCTCTGTCACCGCCTTCTCACTCTTTCTCTGTCTTTCTCTGTCTTTGTTTCTCCGCGTTCATCATGGTTTCATCTTCTTCTTTTCATGGAGTTGTTTTTAAATCGCTGAAAAAAGACTATGGAGATGGTTTCTATTTTTTTTTTAGCTTTGTTCTGATCATCTTTTTCTGTTCATCTTTTTTTTTCTTTACAGGCTTCAACTGACGCTTACAAAGACATGCATATGAGATTTGTCGTTCATCTGTCCATTTTTATTGTGGATATCTTATTTTTTTTTGGTTTCTCAAGCTAACTGGTATTGTTCTTTATGTTTTATACAAAGATCTAATGGTTTCTTTGCTTGATCTTATTTTTCAGGTGTGTAAATGCTTGAAATGAAGAGTACAACCACAAACATATTTTTTAAGTAGCAAAAAACCGAGTCTGGAGATGCTTTTTCTAATTTTCTTACATTTCATCTGTTCATCTTCTTTTGTTCATCATGTTTGTTTTGTTTACAGGCTTCAACTGAAGATTACAAAGACATGCATCTGAGATTTGTCGTTCATCTTATGTTTCTTTTGTGGACATCTTTTTATTATTGGTTTTTCAAGCGGAATGGTACGGTTCTTGATGTTTTTTACTTAGATCTAATGGTTTCTTGGCTTCATCTTATGTTTCAGGTGTTTAAATGCTTGAAATGAAGAGTACAACCATAATCATCTGTTTTACCCCCCAAAAACCGAGTCTGGAGATGCTTTATATTTTTTTCTGATCTTTCTTCTGTTCATCATGTTTCTTTTGTTTACAGGCTTCAACTGAAGATGAGTGTGACATGCATCTTTTCTAAACCACCAAAAAACTGAGTCTGGCGATGCTTTATATATTTTTCTGATCTTTCTTCTATTCATCATCTTTCTTTTGTTTACAGTCTTCAACTGAAGAGTACAAACACATTCATCTTATATTTTCCTTTGATCTTCTTTTTCTTTTGTCGATAACTTTTTTTTTTGTTTCTCAACCGAACTGGTATCGTTCTTTATGTTTTTTACTGAGATCTAATGGTTTCTTGGCTTCATCTTATGTTTCAGGTGTTTAAATGCTTGAAATGAAGAGTACAACCACAAACATCTGTTTTAACCAGCAAAAAACCGAGTCTGGCGATGCTTTATATATTTTTCTGAGCTTTCTTCTGTTCATCTTCTTCTGTTCATCATGGTTTTTTTTGTTTACAGGCTTCAACTTAAGAGTACAAACACATGCATTTATGATTTTCCGTTCAGCTTATGTTTCTTTTCTCGAAATCTTTTTTTGTTTGCTTTCTCAAGCCAACAAGTATGTTTCTTTATTTTTTGTTCTCAGTTGTATTTGATTTTTGGCTTCATCTTAAGTTTCAGTTTTTTTAATTCTTCAAATGAAGATTACAACCACAAACATCTTTTTTAAACCGCAATAAATCCAGTCTGTAGATGCTTTGTATTTTTTTCTGAACTTTCTTCTGTTCATGTTTTTTTCTTCATCATTTTTCTTTTGTTTAAAGGCTTCAACTGACGAGTACAAACACATGCATCTGAGATTTTGCGTTCATGTTATGGTTCTTTATGTTTTATTAATAATTGTAATTGATTCTTTGCTTCATCTTAACATTCAGGTTTTTTAATTCTTCAGATGAAGAGTACAACCACAAACATCTTATTTTAACCGTAAAATACCGAGTCTGGAGATGCTTTATATTTTTTTCTGAGCTTTCTTCCTTTCATCTTCTTATGTTTATCATTTTTCTTTTGTTTAAAGGTTTGATCTCCAAACTACCAACACATGCATGTCAGCTTTGTTCATGTCGTAATTTGTTTTTATTTTAAATTTTTTTCCATTATTTTTTGAAAATTTTCACAACTCTTTGTATTTTGTTCTTATTGCCACTTTCCATTTTTTACGACATTTGAATTTTTTTTAAATATTTTAATTTATGTCAAAAAATCAGTTCACAATTATTTTAATTATTTATTTATTTTATTATTTCAACCCTATTATCTTTTAATTCGTACTTTTTTTTCACTTTTATATTCACAATTAATTGCAAAAATTGTGATGCACGCTTCACCTTTAAGTACGGACTCTACCAAAAGGAATGACTTATCCTTTTCTCTTTCTATATATTTGCAACAGTAATGACTTTTCGTTTTCTCTTTCTATATATTGGCGACTACATACTGACAAATCTTATTTCTGTTGTGTGACCCATTATCTTCTCTTGAAATTATTCTTCATACCCACTCTTTTCTCAAACAATGGAATCCATGTGCACACCACAAGCCATACTTTTTGGCAAAATGCTTGGCGGATTCGTGACTATGTTTTTGAAAGACCAGGTATTTTTTTTATTCCTTCACATTCCTTTGTATTCTTTGTTTGTATTTCTTTATTCTAAACTTCCTTATCTTTCAAGGATTTTGGACACGTCGACCGACTCTTCATAATACGTAATATGAAGGACCTTGGTTCACAGTGGACCATTGTTGATTACGACAGGAATGTTCATAATGTTACGTACAACATGAATATTCACACTCCAATGATCACCCAAGGCTAGAATGATTTAATATCTTCTTATGCAGATGAGTCTGACAAATTGATTGTCTTGAAATATTTTGGAAATTCGTCTTTCCAACTACACGTCTCTAAACGTGTTTGCGACTCAACATTGAAAGCCAACTTCTTCAACCATCTTTCTATTCGTCGTCCTCTACATACTTCAAACTTAAAGCATTTTGAAGTTCAACTATCAACATACTACTGTCGAGCCAGCCACTTGGTTAGTTTTAATTTTTTTGGATTATTTATTTACATGTCTTCTTAATAAGTAAGATATTTTATCCTTTTTGTTGCAGTATTTGAAAATAGAATTTGCCACTTATTTTAAAAGCAGTGGTCTTAGATCGATTGTTCTACACGGTCCAAGGGGAGAAGTCGAATGTAAATTGATCATAAGACGTAATTCTGTTAAGATTGGAACTGGCTGGAAAACTTTTTGTAATCTTCATCAACTTTCTGCAGATGATCATCGTGAGGTTTTTTTTTAAGTTGAAGGTCACACAACAACCAACCATATCAAAGTTTTTTATCCATTAATCTGGTTTTAAGTTATAACATTTTGTATATTGTTTTTGTTAATCTTCTTATTTATATATATATATATATATATATATATATATATATATATAAGAAGATTTTAAAGTTGAATTATATTTTGTATGCACTTATTACATTCACTGTGTTTGCTTTTATACATTTACTGTGTATGAAGTTAATTGTTTTTTTTTGTTTTATGTTGACGAGTTTTGTAGATTTTTGTCAAATACATTAATCACTAATATATTTTTATAAAATAAATCTATTACATTTAAATCAATACTTTAAACAAAATATCAATTATTGTTAATTACATATAGAATTTTAATGTTACATGTCATTAAAAGACAGAAAATATTAATCATTATTTATTTGCAGAGAAGACATAAAAATCTTTAAATTTATAATTTGTAATATTAATTTAATTTAATATTACAATAAATAATCCTTTTAATTATTTTGAAATCACCTTGTCTATCAGTATTCCCCGCATTAATTACTACACTGCTCGAGGTAATGATGATTGAACTCTTCAATCATCTGCAACACTTATTCATTATTTCAACTGATTCAGCCGATTAAATTAATTACCATTTCGTTTTCCAAGAGACGTTTAAATTTTTGAAACGTTTTTCTCATTATGTTTTTCACTTCTCACGAGAATGATGATTGCACTGTCTGTTGTCGCGTCATACCTATCTCAGTCTCCAAACTCTTCCACTGTCTAGTATATATTTGTTTCATTAATATTTTTTGCAGGATGAAAGTAATTAACATTTCACAGATCATCAAATTTCCACTTATCTTCTCTGCTTCACCTTAACACCATTACACTACGATAACAAGCCATCCTCTGCCATTTCAAGAAGTTCTTATCCATTACAAAAAGGTATGACTGTTAAACCCTTCAAATTGTTTCAAGAACACCCTTTTATGAACTATACTTCTCTTCATCTCCTATATCTTCTCGCCATATTTCTTTCTCGCCATATTCTATGCATGTTTTTATAAGCAGACTTTTTTATAATCGATTTTGATCTTCATCTTCGTTTCATTTTTCTAAGAAGACGTTTCTATAATCGGATCGGATTATCATCTTTATTGCATTGCTCTAAGCAGTCATTTTTATAGTCGTTTTTGTTGATCTTTCTCTGATTTTTTTAAGCAGTCGTTTTTATATTCGGTTATGTTCATCATCTTTCTTTCATTTTTTAAAACAGACGTTCTTATAATCTGTTATTTTCATCATCTTCAGCAATTTGTTTTACATTGTTAAAGTCCGTTAAATTTATTTTTCCAAAAACAAACCTATCTTACCAATTTTACAGATGACCACTAAGCAATGCATCCTTGGTGAACAATCCATACTTGGCTCAAAGTGGAAGGGTGGATTCTTTACTATTTTCATGGAAGACCAAGTTTTTGTGAACTTGCTTCTTATACATTATTTACCATCATTGTTCTCCGATATCCTTTACTAATATTTTTTTTATATTGGTTTTATTTTCAAGGATTTTGCGTTCGTCAACCGTTTGTTTGTCATTC
>Ga0214542_1001490_pt1 | contig 48011 bp, 26 predicted proteins | sample CNSS1metaG_FD_160096 | JGI IMG/M metagenome (GOLD analysis project Ga0214542, IMG submission 160096) | Root nodule microbial communities from cowpea collected in UCLA plant growth center, Los Angeles, California, USA - CNSS1 | ecosystem: Host-associated > Plants > Roots > Nodule | place: USA... | reverse complement strand
AGTTGTAAAAAATTAAACTAAAACTTACTAAATTCAAAACAACTATTCTTTACTTCAATTTCAACTCAGAATAAATTTATTTTAGTCTAATCTCAATTTAAAAAAAAAAAAACTTGAAAAACCTAAACGCAGTTAGAAAATTCCTAAACTTAAGAAAATAAAACATTTTTAAAAAATGAAAATAATTTCATTTTAAATTATACGTAATGTTGACATCTTTACAATTATTAAAATATTTATTCTTAACGTACCGTAAACTTTGTCATCTATCATTGAAAAAGATGTATCCTTACATAAAGTGGGTAAACATAAAAAACGTGCAGCTATTAACTTGGAAAAAAAAATGTACAATGACAACTGACATTAAATTTATGTCCAGACACTGCCTTCCAATTCAGTGAATATGTACCAACTTTTCATCAAACATTTCTACCAAATTATGAATCCAAAATTATTGAGGAATATATGATTTTAAATGAGACAAATAAAATATTAATTTGTAAAAAAATTTAAAACGATTTCAATAAAAAAAATATGAAAATATACATAATTTATAAATGATTGAAACTACAGTGATTAAGAAGAAAAAAAATGGAAAATAATTAACCATAGATATCTTTAGTAAATAAATAAAAAAACTTATTCAATATGAAAGCATATGTTGTTATATTATATTGACCAGTAGGTCTTGCCTTCTGAGTAATGTTGAACGAAACAGCTGGCAATGGTATGGGAGAAAACATGCTCTAAGTCAACAAACATAAAATGAAACAGTGATAAAAGTACAACATGTTTTAATGCTCCACTAATCAAGAAACCGGTTTAAAATTTATTGATTTCATTATGGTTGATTTAAGAACGAGTTGTTATTAATAAACTAATTATAATAATGAAAAATTGAAAATATATTAATAAAACAAAGTATCACAATTGTACAATTAAAAATCATTTTATAAGTTTTTAAAATATAATATATATATATATATATATATATATATATATATATATATATATAAAATATAAAATAAAAGATAAAATGTTGTTATATTTAAAATGAAAATTTAAAAGTAAACCTTTAATAATATTTATCAATAATAGTAAGTTTATATATAGATTATCATAAATATTTTGTTATTTTTCATTTCTCTGATAAATTTATTTTAAAATGATGTACTTTTAAGCTTTTTATCCGTTTTTATTGATTTTTGAACTGTTTCCTAATGTTATGTTTGTTTATGTTGATACAACAATTCAAACAAATTTAAAGGCACATATAGTAATACGAAATCATGTTCGTTTCAAAAGTTCAGCGATGAAAAACTCAGACATAATTCGATCTCGCCTCAAATAAAAAGATTTGCGTTGATTCATTCACTTTTTACTATTTTATCTTTAAATTTTGTTGCACATATTTTAATATAGATTATATATATATATATATATTAATAAATATAAATATAAATATATATTATTATATTATTTATTATATATTATTTAATATTATAATTTATTATTTATATATAATAATATTAATAATATATAAAAATTAAAATATCTATAACTATTTGTAATAATTAAAATATTATTAAAAATATAATAATTAATATATTAAATTATAATAATTAACGATGCATGTAAAATAAATTTATTAATAATTAATATGTTTATAATAATTAATAATAACTGAAATATTGTTAAAAAATAATATTTATATATATAATAATTATTAATATATATAATAATTAATAATGATAAAAATATATAAATATGTATAATAATTAAAATATTGTTAAATTTTATCTCATTTAATAATTATTTTATCTTATTTTTATTATCAAGGGTATTTTGGTAATCTTCAAATTATTTCTATTAAAAGAATTTTTTTTAATATATCACTTCACTCAAATCACTCACTAACTTCCATAAAATTTATTTCCAAATTGTTAGGAATTCAAGTGTGAGTCTAAGTCCCACATTGACTAGAAATGAGAAAGTAGAGCACTATATAAGAATAAAGACCCATAAACCCATTGTCTTACGGTTTTGGGTTGAGAGTGGTGTTAATGCCTTATGTGGTTGGGCTTAGGTCTCATTGGTGTTTGTATCTCCCCAATGATACCCCCTCTATAGACCTAACAAGTGGTATCAGAGCCAGAGCCGATGGTTAAAACCGACTCAAACGAGTGCAATATGGTCCTAGTATTGAAAGTCTTCATGGCAAAGGTTCTAGGTAAGCGTGTCTCGTTAAGAAAAGAGCAGAAAAAGGAGTACTCGTGGTTGGGAATGCTTTCACTGACTGATGTCAACTGCGCAATAATTGTATTAAATTCACTAATATGATTAGTAATCGAGTTACCTTCACCCATTTTTAGGTTGACTAGCCTGCGAATCAAATACACTTTATTGGCTGCAGATGGCTTCTCATACATATTTGACAACACCTTCATCAAATCTACGGTTGTGTTCTCGTTCATGATGTTGAATGCAACATTCTTGGCTAATGTCAATTGGATCATACCGAGTGTTTGCCGATCTAACAAATCCCATTTTGACTGATCCATGTCGGTTGGCTTTTGTCTTGTTAAGGATAGATACAACTTCTTCTGATACAGGTAGTCCTCTATATGCATCTTCCAGAACCCGAAGTCACTGCCATCAAACTTCTCAATCCTCACCTTTCCTTATTCCAATTCCATTGCTCTTGCTGCTTTTGACGAAAGCTCCTGCTGCTTTTGACCAAAGCTCTTGCTGCTTTTGACCAAAGGTCCTACTAATTCTCTAAACTGAGATTCACAAGAAGAAAAAAAGGAACCAAATATTTTCTGATGTGGAAGATCAGACAATGCTGCAACCACAGAGCATACCAAGAAAAATGGCTCTTGATACCAATTGTTACGTCCACGACTACACTAGGAAGTATTTTTATTTTCTAGTGTATCTCAAGCTTTACATAAGGTCTCTTATATAGTAAAATAGAGAACCACATCTCACAATTCTAAGCGATGTGAGACTAAATCAAGCACCACAATTCTAACAATTTTCCCACTTGGGGTTTGATTTACATTACCACCTAGTGTAGTGCCTTCATCATCAATTTTCTCGAAGGCTAGTTGAGGCAATGCAAAGCCTCAACTTAGTTGTTGTGACAGTCTTGGTCAACATATCAGCTAGATTCTCTACACCTAGAATCTTCAACAAAAATAAGTCTCCATCATTTATCAAGTTTTTGATAAAATGATATTTCAATTCAATGTGTTTGCATCTGGAGTGAAGAATTGGATTTTTATCAAGACAAATGGCACTTTGACTGTCACTGAACAATGGAGAGTCGTCTTGTTGTTTTCCTAATTCTTTTAGAAGGTTCTTCAACCATATCATCTCCTTCGCTGCTTCTGAGATAGCTACATACTCAACTTTAGTGGTTGAAAGGGAGACTCTTCCTTGAAGTTTGAACTTCCAACTGATAGTTGTACCACCTAACGTAAAAATGTAACCTGTTGTGCTCTTTCTACCATCCAAATCACCTCCCAAAACTGCATCAGAAAACTCCTGTAAAGTGAGATTACTTCTTCTAAAAGACAAATGCATCTTTGAAGTGCCCTTCAAATATCTCAATATCCACTTCACGCCTTCCCAATGCTCCTTTCCGGGATTTGATAGAAACATGCTCACAACTCCCACTGCATGTGCTATATCAGGTCCGGTGCAAACCATAAGATACATCAAGCTCCCTACTACAAATGCATATGACACTTTAGACATGTGACTTTCTTCTTCCTTTGTCTGAGAAATTGTCTTTTTGAGAACTTTAAATGAGTTCCCAAAAGTGTATTCCTGATTTTAGCATTTTCAACATTAAACCTGCTAAACAATTTTTCTATATATTTTTTTCTGAGATAAGTTTAGAATACCTTCAGATCTATCCCTGGAGATTCTCATACCAAGAATTTGCTTGGCTGGACCAAGATCCTTCATTTCAAAATTTTCTAACAATTGTTTCTTCAACTTGTTAATTTCTGCCATATTAGCACCAACAATCAACATGTCGTCAACATACAAGGCAAGAATGATATAGATGTTAACATATTTCTTACGTAACAACAATGATCTTCTTCACATCTGTGAAATCCTGAGTTTCTCATAAGCTCATTAAACTTCTTGTACCACTGTCTCGGTGCTTGCATACAAGATTCTCTTTGCCTTGTACTTCAAAACCTTTTGGTTGTGCCATAAAGATTTCTTCCTCAAGATCTCTATGTAGGAATGTAGTTTTCACATCTAACTGCTCCAAATGAAGATTTTCTACAGCTACTATACTCAAGATAACTCTAATGGTAGTCATCTTGACAACAGGAGAGAAAATTTCTGTGAAGTCAATTCCCTCTCTTTGTTGGAACCCTTTCACTACGAGTCTAGCCTTATATCATTTGCTCCCATCTGGTTCTTCTTTTAACCGATAAACTCACCTGTTTTGCAAAACCTTCTTTCCTTCTGGAAGCTTGGGTAAACCATGCCTTATTCTTCTGAAGAGACTTTATCTCATCTTCCATTGCTAGCTCTCACTCAATAGATTCATTTCCCTACATAGCCTTAGCAAAATGCTCTGGCTCACCAGCATTAGTCAACAACAAGTAATGCAATGAAGGAGAATACCTTTGCGGTGCTACAATTGTTCTACTAGACCTTTTAGTTGGTAAATCAGGAGTTATTGACTCTACTATTTGTTCAAGTTCTGACCCAAACTCTGTCTCAGGCTCTGACTCAGGCTTTACTTCTGTATTCTGCCTTCTGTTGACTGCATCACTTTCTGAAATTTCTTCTAATGATACCTGCTCTGACTTGTTTATTTGCATTTGCAAATTCTGCAGTCTTGTCCTTATAGAACATGTGTTTATTAAAAGTAACATTTCTACTTCTGATAATTTTCTTATTTTGGTCATTCCAAAACCTGTAGCCATACATGTCAGATCCATAACCAATGAAATAACATCGCTTTGTCTTAGGGTCTAAATTATCTCTACTATTAGAGTTTAACAAAATATATGAAGCACAACCAAAAACTTTCAAATGTGAAAGGTTTACCTCATTTCTAGACCATACTTCTTCAGGTAACTGATAGCCTAAAGGAACTGATGATCCTCTGTTTATGAGATAGGCTGTTGTGCTTATTGCATCTGCCCAAAATACCTTGGGTAGTTTTGACTGGATTCTCATACATCTTGCTCTCTCATTCAAGGTTCTGTTCATTCTTTCTGCCACACCGTTTTGTTCTGGTATTCCTGGAACCGTCTTGATCATTCTGATCTCGTTCTCTAAACAAAACTCCTTGAATTGACTACTGCCATATTCTCTACCATTATCAGACTTAAAACATTTAATCTTTAAACCTGTTTGAGTCTCAACCTCCTTTCTCTACCTTTTAAACACAGAAAACGCATTAGATTTATTTTTAAGAAAATAAACCCATGCCTTTCTCGTAGAGTCATCAATGAAGGTTACGTAATACTGTGAACCTCCAAGGGATTTCACTGGAGCTGGCCCCTAAACATCTATATGCACTAGTTCTAGTCTTTCAACTTTAGATGACTTACTTGTTTTGGAGAAGCTAACCTTTTTCTGCTTTCCAAAGATACAATGTTCGCAAGGTCCAACGTCAACATGCTTCAAGTTAGGTATTTTACCTTTTGAGACCATTGTCACTCATATGCCCAAGCCTCTGATGCCACAAAGAGGAACTATTGCCAACTTCTACAACTGATATCATATCCTCATCTGCAATCATGTAAAGAGGTCCTTGCTTCTTTCCACAAGCAACAACAAGATTACCTTTCATTACCTTCCAATGTCCATCTCCAAAGGTGGTGTAGTGCCCCTCATCATCCAACTACCCTATAAATATTAAATTTCTCTTTAAGTCAGAAATATGTCTGACATTATTCAAAGTCCACACACTTCCATTAGAGGTTCTGATATTGATATCACCTCTTCCTATAATATCAAGAGATTTTCCATCTGTAAGGTAGACCTTCCCAAACTTTCCTGGAACATAGTTAGAAAATAGTTCTAAGGAATGTGTAGTATGAAATGACGCACCTGAGTCCATAATCCATGAGTCAATACAACTATCTAGACTACATAATAGTGCATCTTCAATTTCATCAGTTGTTACATTTGCTGATTGATCATCATATTGCTTCTTGTTATTGTTCTTCCCTGGAGCCCTACATTGATTTGTAAAGTGACCCCTTTTCTAACAATTCCAACAAGTGATATCATTCCAGAATTTTGGTTGTGATCTCCCTCTAGACTTTGATCTGCCTCGACCTTGATTATGACCTTTATGGCTACTTCTTCCTCTAGTTTCAGTACTCAATGCTGAACCAGAATTAGAACTGGAAGATTCCCCTGAACTTTTCCTGCGAAGATCTTCGCTTAAGATCAAGTCACGAATGTTATCAAGCTTCAACTTACTATTACTTGCAGAATTACTAACTGCAGTAACAATTGTATCTCCCTAGTGAAACCCCCTCTGTAAACCTAACAAGTGGTATCAAAGTCGATGGTTAAAATCAGCTCAGACGAGGGCAGTATGGTCCTAGTATCGAAAGTCTTCTTGGCAAGGGTTCCAGGTAAGCGTGTCCCGTTAAGAAGAACGACGGTACAAAAAAGGGCAGAAAAGGAGTACTCGTGGTTGGGAATGCTTCCGTTGGAGGGGGAATGTACCAATGTGGTTGAAGGGACTCACCCTTGATGGGGAGATTGTTAGGAATCCAAGTGTGAGTCTTAGTCCCACATTGGCTAGAAATGAGAAAGTAGAGCACTATATAAGGATCAAGACCCATAAACCCATTGCCTTAAGATTTTGGGTTGAGAGTGGTGTCAATGCCTTATGTGGCTAGGCTCAGGTCTCATTGGTGTTTGTATCTCCCAAGTGATACCCCCTCTATAGACCTAACAAATGGTATCAGAGTCGATAGTTAAAACCGGCTCAGACGAGTGCAGTATGGTCCTAGTATCGAAAGTCTTCCTGGTAAGGGTTTTAGGTAAGCGTGTCCCGTTAAGAAGAACGACGGTACAGAAAAGGGCAAAAAAAGGAGTACTCATGGTCAGGAATGCTTTCGTTGGAGGGGGAGTGTACCAATGTGGTTGAAGGGACTCACCCTTGAGAGGGAGATTGTTAGGAATTCAAGTGTGAGTCTAAGTCCCACATTGGCTAGAAATGAGAAAGTATAGCCCTATATAAGAATAAAGACCCATAAACCATTGTCTTTAGGTTTTGGGTTGAGAGTAATGTCAATGCCTTATGTAGTTTGACTCGGGTCTCATTGGTGTTTGTTCTCCCCAGTGATACCTCCTCTATAAACCTAATACAAATTCATTCACTCTACCTTCTAAATTCATTAAAAAAAACACATATTTTAAAGTCTTTTTTTTATTTTTTACGATTTTTAAAATTGAAGCATATTTGTTAAATTTTTGTATTAAAATCTATATGGATTTTACTTTTTTTTATTTAACTTAAATTTTTATAATTTGACGTATGGACATTATAAGAACTCCACATGTAATTTATATAGACCAGGCGAACTTTAAACTCATACAATAAATTCATTTATTTAATTTTAAAGTCTTAAAAAATATTTTAATTAGATTTATATTACGATGATATTTATTAATTAAAATGATTAATTGTTGAAAACTGAATCTTTAAAAAATGATTGAATATTTATAAGAATATGCAATTGAATTTTGTTTCTAATTCTGAGAGGGAAAAGGTACCTTACGTAAAATAAACATGATGCACCAGGATATAAAACTAACTATCAGAGGCTTTATTTTTCTTTCAATTTGCAATTGTACATGTCGTCCAAAAGGCTAATTAAATATGACTGCATGTTTTTTTCATTCAATTCCAATGATATATTCACATGACATAGACTGTTACTTTTCCGATTTAAAACATGCGTATTAGACATGTCAAAATATGTTAGAATTCGTGAATATGTTAGAATTCGTGAATCAATATGCTCAACCAATAGGTTTGAGATTCGATTGAGAAATTAAAATATTTTTTTATTATGAACGAAAATATGTTGAACTCACTTAGCCTATAGATTATGTGGGTTTGAGTTGGGTTGGATTCACTTAACTTGTAACTCACTTATTTTTTAAAATTTATATTTTTATATTTGAACCAGAAAAAGAAACTTTGATTTCATTGCACTCATCTACATTTTTTGATATCTTTGAAATTTTATAAATTTCATTATTTGAAAAGGACAAAATGTTTCCATTCTACAAATTTTAATATTTAAAAATGATTAAAAAATACTTTTTATTTTTATATGAGTTAGTGAGCCAATTCACCAACTAGCGATGAAATGAGTCAAATTGTAAAATTTTTGACTCACAAAAAAATGAACTGAATTAGATTCACTCATTTTTAATCCAACCTGTGATTAGTCAACTCAACTCGTACATATGGACTTACTTTAACACTCATAATGCGTATCCTAATAATAACAAAAGCATGAGTTCCAAATAAATTTCAATTGGTTTTGAAATTCAATTCGGCCTCATTAATCTTATTCAAATTCAAGAAATGTACTCCTGCCAATTCCTTAATTTCTATAATGCACTCTTATTCATACTGCTACATGTGAAATTGCTTTTCCCAATTTACAATGACAAACTAATCTACAGTAGCATGCAACGAAAATCATCCATCAATCATAGGGAGCGAAAACATCAAATCTCTAAATTTTATAATTAGAATTTATAAATTTTATGGAGAAATCTCTAAATTTATAATTTGAATTTGGAAGAAATATAATTTAAAAGAAAACATAATAAAAGAATCACACATCTAACAACACATTATTTGGTATCATATATGTAAAATACTTTGTAGTTTTTCTACGTAATCCAGAAAACTGCTATAAAATCTTAAGATTCATAATTATCAAACATTAACCTACATAAATTATAATAAGATACTCATATGATGCGCTATTCAATCTCTTTGTTATACGACCTCCTTTCTTTCTTCTCTCACACTTTCTTAATGACTTATTATGAATGAACTTTATGGTTAGAGACATAACATAACATAATTCCTTTTATAAACCAATGCTCATCAATCTCTTTGTTGTCCAACCTCTTTTCTTTCTCTCTCACACTTTCTTAATGATTATTGTGAAAGAACTTTATGGCTAGAGATAGAACAGTTACAAGATTAGCAAGTCTACAAAATCACACAAGTAATATAGTGGAAAATCCAAGTATCGTTTTCCAATAGACTAATGTGATTTAATAAAAAAAATGTGTTTATTTATTAATGAAGGTTAAGAATTTTCAAATAAGGAAACATTTTGTTGAATGAAATTAAAATAAGTTTAAAACTAACAAGGTAGTAAAACACACGAATAAAAATAATTAATTTGATTTGAGAGAATATATGATAGAAACTTCATTAGGATTGATATTCATGATTAAATTCAAAGCAAAAATCACCGAACAATATACTTCACATTCCAACTCTAGCATTCATACCTTTTATAACAAACTGTAATATCTTACCAACAAGTCTAAACTTGAATAATAAAAACTCTATGTCTATCAATTTTTCTGCCACTCGTTGGGCGACTTAATTTGTCGGGCAAGTGGTGCATAATTCGCTAGGCGAGTGGACCATCGCTGGATGAGTGACTTGAATTGTACTGATTTGGGACAGATTTACACGTTACCTTACGTTCCTTTTAGCTGATCTGGGAGAGAGGAAAAATGTGGATTTGAAAAATAGGTTGATAATCCCATCCCACCAAGATGAGAAGATTTGGGTGGATGAAATATGATTTTACGATTTTGTCCCTTCATGTGACATTAAACTTTGACGTGATTCATTTCTTCATTTTGACGTGGTGTGTAGGGTAAACAAGTGTGTTGTGTTGTGTGTACTATATGTGAGTGACAAAATTAGTTAGCTAACTAGTTCTGGTGTGTGTGGTGTGGAGTGAGAGAGCACCAATTAGCTAACCGATATCAGAGTTTGTTGTGTGTATAGTTGTGATGTGTGTTGTGTGAAGTGTGTGAGAGTAAGAGAGCACAAGGGATGGCAAAAAAATTCGTGCCACCGGGTATCCGCAGATAAAATCTGTGATAGATAGTTCGTACCCACGGGTAATAAGTATCTGTGGGTAGCAGGTAGCAGGTAATTTAATACCCATTTCTTAACGGGTCGGGATCGGGTATCATACTACCCGTACCCGCGAGTATCCGCTACCCGTTAAGAAAATGAAATTACATATCTATCCTTGTTAGGTTATGAGATATTAGGTTGAAGCTGAAGTTCATTTCTTTTTTTGGCTCATTGCTGCCGTCCAAGTGCTCTGGGATTTTCGAACAGGTAAACTCATGCTTCTTCTTTCATTTTCTCTCTTACACACTTAACATTCATCCCCAAAAATTGTTCTTGCTCCCCCTACAACTCCATTTTTACTCAACAACCCTTTTGGGTATTATCCTTTTTGTTAACCCATTTTCCTTTCATTTTCTGCTCCTAGTTTTCTCGTGTTGAATCTTTCAAAGGTTGTCCTCCAATCCTTCAAATTTCAGGTGAAGCTTCAAAAGGGGTATGTTTTCTATCTCTTATTTTAGTTATAGGTTAATACATGAACTTAAACTGCTCATGAGTCTGATTATTTCTTATTGAATAAACTCAACTATCCAATATTTTTTCCTGTCTGATTAAGGTCGTTTCTGGATTTGGGGAATTGAGAGATACATTTTTTAAAATTGGAAGTTGGGATAAGGGCTAAAAATTGACACTGATTAACCACCTAAAACAAGGCCATTAAAACTTGAAAATTTGACTGAAATATTAAGACATAATTTTCTTTCTTTCTAAAGATATTAAAACAGCACACCAAAGAATATGATACTTAAATAAATATGAATATATAATATATAATGACAGAGAAAGAGCATGATTAAAAAATTGAATAAGAAATATATATGCATGATTAAGAAAACTTATGAATTCACGTGAACCTAGTTTTTTTACTATTTCAATTCAAGTTCCATTCATCTTTTATGCATGAATGATTTTTTCAATTAGAAGTAAATGTGAAATCACATTTTCAATCACACTTAAGGCATGTAAAGTGAAAATTCATACTTTATTACTCATTCATATTTTATTTTATATGCTCTTTGTATTTTTATACAAGTTATTATTATAATAGAAGATATATTTGATATCTCCAACATAAAAAATGTGAGTGATTCCAAATTTTCTTCTATATATGGTGGTAGTAATTAATGATTAGAATTTTTAGTTCTATAGCATTTAAATTTTTCCATAATCATGTCACATGAATGATTATATTAAACATGATTTAGTCTTCTTTTTATATTCAAAATTTAATTTTTTGTTGTGTTTTAATATTTATAGAATGTCTAATCAAGATACATTTTCCCCTATGGATGATGGCCAACAGGGAACATTTGTAGAACCAAATGCAAATGTAGGAGATTCAAATCAAAATGATGTTCCTATAGATTCTATTCCAGGAGAAACCGAAAGTTCAACTCCAACTGTTAATTCAAGAAGATTACTGTCAGATGTTTGGAATCACTTTAAGAGACAAAAGGTAGATGGAAAATGGAAAGCGATATGCAATTATTGCGCCAAAAGTCTTTTGGGTGACACAAAGCAAGGTACATCACATTTGAGAAGCCATTTCAAGAGTTGCAAGCTTCAAACAACATAGGACATCAGACAATCCTTTTTAAAAACTCGTAAAGAAGGTGGTGAAACTGTAGTTATTGGAAACTATGTGTTTAATCAACAAACAACTAGAGATGCACTCTGTAAGATGATAATTCTACATGAGTATCCAATGTCAATGGTTGATCATATAAGCTTTAAAGAATTTTGTGATGCTGTTCAACCTCTATTCAAGGTGATTTCTCGAAACACCTTAAAAAAAGATATTATAAAGGATTACAATGCAGAAAAAGAAAAAGAGAAGATGAAATTAATGTTGTCAAGGATTCAAAGTCGAGTTGCAATTACCACTGATATGTGGACTGCTACTAATCAAAATAGATGCTACATGACTATAACAGCTCACTTTATTGATGATTTATGGAGGCTACAAAGTCAACTTGTGAGGTAATAACATTTTACTTTATTTTGATTGTAATTTTCATATTAACTTTGTTCTTCTTGACTAGATTAATTAAATTTGTCTTTCAAATATAGGTTTATGTATGTGCCTGCTCCTCATACTAGTCAAGTTCTTGCTGAATTGTTGGTTGAATGTTTAATGGATTGGAATCTAGATAGAAAAGTTTCTACTTTGACAGTTGATAATTGCATTACTAATGATGCTATGATGGATCACATTTTAGATAAGATCTCAAGTAGGTCTCTTATTTTAGGTGGCCAACTGTTTCACATGCGATGTTGTGCACATATATTGAATTTAATTTTGAAGGATGGTTTGTCCATAATTGCTAATGTCATTGAAAAGGTTAGAGACAGTGCTAATTTTTGGACAGCTACACCTAAAAGAGAAGAGAAATTTATAGAGACATGTGCTCAATTGAATATTCAATTCAAAATAAAATTAGTTGTTGATTGCAAAACTAGGTGGAATTCTACATTTTTAATGCTTCAAGTAGCCATAAAATACAAGGAAGTATTTGATCGTTTATCACGATGAGAGAGTCAATATAAAGCTTTGCCCAATGCACATGATTGGCAAATGGCAAATGAAATTTGTCAAAAGTTAGAAATATTTTATGATGTGACACTCTTGTTTTCTAGTACTTCTTATCCAACTGCCAACATTTTTTTCTCAAAGGTATGTCAATTAAGTTGGCATTGATGTAATGGCTTAACTCTTCCAATTCTATTATTCATCAAATGGCTACATCTATGGTTTTAAAGTTTGATAAGTATTGGGGTGTGATCAGTGGAGTGATGGTTAGAGGTATTGTGTTAAACCCCAAGTATAAAATTGATTTGTTGGATTATTTTTTCCCTCAGATATGGTGATTAATCTAATTGTGAAATTGAAAAGGTGAAGATTCTTTTTAAGGACTTAGTAAGAGAATATGAAATGAACATGAAAGGTAAGAAGTTAGTTTCTTCATGTCAAAATCAAAACATAAATATATGCCAAAGTATTGATGGAAGAAAAGATGCTTCGAGGAGAGATTTTGCAAAACATCAGATTGCAAAGAAAAGTGAACCATCAAATTATAAGTTGGAACTTGACTATTACTTGGAGAAACCGACACTACCTGATTCAGATGAAGAATTTGACATTTTAGTTTGGTGGAAGGTTGATGGGTTAAAATATCCAATTTTACAAATGATTACAAGAAATTTTATAGCCATTCCTATCTCAACAGTTGCTTCTGAGTCTTCTTTTAGTATTGGTGGTCGATTTCTTACTCCACATCGTAGTAGATTACAACCAGACACTTTAGAGGCATTGATGTGTGTTCAAGATTGGATGTGGAATGACATAGAAGGTAATTAAATTAGCACTTCAAATAACATATTTATATTCATTCAAATGATTGACTATGACAAATGAATTGATTTTCCTTTTCAGGTTCTTCAAAATTGAAAGTGGACAAGATGAAACTTAATAAAATACTAGAGGAGATAATTGATGATGATGTTAGTAGTTTTACTTTTAATATTTTATTTTAATTTTTCTAATAGTGTCACTATGTCATTTATTGATGACTTTATTTGTGTTTTCTTTGTTTCAGGAAAGTGGTCAACATAAAGATATTGGAGAGGAAACATAAATCTTAGACTGTTATTTTTAGAAGAATTATTTTTTAAATTTCTTATATTTGGGATGTATGTTTTAAGTACTATTAATTTGAGTTTGTTTTAACTTTTATTTAGTTGTTCATTAACTTCTATTTGGATGTATGTTTATTTTTTTTTTTTGCAATTTAATTTGGACCTCATTTAAAAACTAATAAATTTTTTTAAATATCCGCGAGTTTCTAACGGGTACCCGCCGGTTGAAAAATATCCACGAATATTTTTTATGCGGGTATCCAATGGGTAACGGGATAGGTAACAGATACGATTTTTTCTTGCAGGTCGGGTAGCGGGTAGACACTATCCATGCTCGACTCGACCCATTGTCATCTCTAGACACAACTGACGAGTGCTGATTTGTGTTGTGTGTTTTCTTTTTTAAAATTTAAAATTTTTAATCTTTTCATTATATTTTTATCATCAAAAGTAATTAAATAACTTTTAATTTTTATTTATTTTAATTACTTTTTATCTATCGCAATAATAAACTTTCACAAAATCCATCTAACAAAATTCATCTGATGATCTATTCATTTTACCCTTTTCATTAATAAAAAAAAAACACATATTTATCTATTCACATTCATCTTTACACTCCAACCCAAATCTATATCTCTAAAGGCATAATGGTTGAATTAATTCTAAGTCGAGTGAGTGGCTCCACCCACATATGTACCTTTCCAATTGAATTTCCTGAAGCATTGGACAGTAACAAGAACGCGCTTCCGACACGACAGCGAGATTCACTGGTTTTCACCCTAATAGCATAGATTAGGTCTTATTATTCTTAATTTTTTTTTCCGATGGCATTAATTACAGCGATAGCATTGTTCCCTCTTCACCACCCAAGTTCGGTTTATTCAGAATTTTTTACCCAAACAGCTGAGACCCGTCCAAATCCAACTACGCTCCCTCTTCATTGTTTGTTCTTTCTTTCCACATTTTAAATGCGAGTTAAAATTTTTTTTTTTTTTTTTTTCATTTGTGACAGTCAAAAGGTGCATGAGTCACACTCTCGACCAACCAAGTACTCGAAATTAATTATACCTTTTCTCATATAACCAGAAGCAAAACAGATATCAAAATAAGAAATCAATTAAATTAAATCTTATTCTCCTTTTTAAAAATCCAAGCATTTATTATAAAGAACAGTAAATAGTACGCAAGTGTGGTGAGTAAAGAGAAATACTCTAGCTTGTGTTTGTTTTCTAACACTACTAGATGACCCCTTTCAGAGAGAAGTGAAGATATTTTTTGTTGTTATGCTTTCCCCATTTTCTTGTCCGTGCCATTTTACTGGGTTTTCTTCAGGTAGACTACAACATCATGCATATTTTAAACTAAGTTTAGCAACATTTAGTTTTCTTCCCAGCTTTCTTCTCAGTTTTTCTTCTCATCATAACTTTCAGTTGATTGCTTACGATTTCGAATAGTGACAAGTAATATTTTGGATCATCCAATCACAATAAAACAGGCATATATTTTGTTCCGTTCTCTATACCTTATATCCATGCCATGTCTATTCTTACTTGAGATTGTAAGAAATTTTGTTGGACGAAATAAGTTTCCTGAAATAATAAAGTTTAACACTGCAGCAGCTTCGAACAAGTAAGAAATGGAGTACTTGGTCTTGTGAAGACTAAGAACAGCTTTCCTCATTCTCAGTTTGTGGCACACTAAAGGTATGAGATCCATATAACACCCTTCCCAGTTGCTTGCACTGTTTTAATGGATCCGTTTACTGAAATGAACACACTTCACTATACAAAGTCAATTTTTGTCTTCTCTTTTGATTAGGTTTACATAACTACATGATTTATAATGAATAGTTTATTAGAAAAAGAAATATCCAGATAACACAATATTTTACTTACATAGTTCGTTTTTTTAGTCAGAATTCAATTCCTAAGGTGTTAAGTTAAATTGTGACTTTCGTGTTGTCATCTCTATATTTGAACATCAGTCAGAATTTGGCTTCTGAGAAATCAAATTCTATTTTTTTAGTTTTTATTCTTTTTAAAGAAAAGGAAAAAAGTACAAAAAATATGTAAAAACAATAATAAATTAATTTAGTCATTGTTAATTTAGTAATTGTTATAATTTTTTTGATATAATAGTATTAAAAATGTTAATTAAATAGTTAAATTAATTAATTTTACTATTATTATTTTGTTGTTAAAAGTTTACAAAATTAGTCATTGATGATTTCTAATTTTATTGCTAATTTTAAATTGATAAAAGTTTATAATTTTTTATTTCCTTCATACGTAGAGATGACAAAATGGTAATCTGAATTTGATTCTTCGGAAATCAAATTCTAATCTGAAAAAAAAAAAATTCTGTACAAGTAAATATCAGGAAGTGTATGTCATCTGAATTTTTTTAAACAGTGCTACGTGAGAAAAAAAAAATCTGAAAACTGAACATTTAAAAAATTATTAAAAATTTATAAGAAGATAGAATTGGATTTTGTTTAGTTCTGAAAGAGAAAAGATACATGAAGCACCGCCTCACCTATGCATAGGACACTGACAAGACGTGCTTCCGACATCATCATCAGACCACACATTCATCGGTTTTCATCCATTACCATAGATTAGTATTTTTTTTTTTATGGCACACTGTTCATTTTAATTACAGAAATAACATTCTTCGATTTATTGGGGATTTTTTACCCAAACAGGGAAGACCCATCCATATCCAACGACTATTCATTGTTTGTTCTTTCTTTCCACGTTTTAAATGCGAGTTAAAATCTTATTTTGTTTTCTGTAACAGTGAAAAGGTGAATGGGTCACTCACTCCACCAATTACTTGGAGCTATAGGACGAAATTAATTATTACCTTTTCTCAGATAATCAGAAGCAAAACAAATATTTAAATAAGTAATATATCTATATTTCTTTAATGCCAACCATTTTCTATGGATCGTAAAAAGAAATTAATTAAATCAACTCTTATTCTCCTTTTTAAAAATCCAAACATTTATTATAAAGAAAGAACAGTAAATAGTACATAAGTATGGTGAGTAAAGAAAGGAAAAATACTGTAGCCTGTGTTTGTTTTTAATATACTATATTATTTGGGTACGACACTGGTGACTGATTGAACCTTTCAGAGAGAAGTGAAGATATTTTTCTTTGAATGCTTTCCCCATTTTTTCTTGTGCGTGCCATTTTACTCTGTTTTCTCCCGGTAGACTACTACAGTATGATCCATATATTTAAACTATGTTTAGCAACATTCATTTTTCTTCTCAGTTTTCCCTTCAGCTTTTCCTCTCTTCACAACTTTCAGTTTTTAGCTTACGATTTGGAATAGTGACAAGTAAAGACACGTCACAATTCTCGATCATCCGATTTCAATAAGACAGGTATATATAATTTGCATTTGCTCCTTTCTCTATACCTTATATCCATGTCTACCTATATAGCCTCTTTCCTATTTATGATTTAAGAAATTTTGTTCATGGTTCAAATAGAGATAGATAGATATATAAAGTGCGTGTTTCCATCATGGCTTTACAAATATAGCCCCATACAACTAATTTAAGCCATGATGATCTGTAGTTGTTCAACACAACTTCTTTCATGCAATAATGAAGTTTAACACTGTGCAGCAGCTTCGAAAAGGTAAAAAATGGAGTACTCGTACTGCTGAAGACTAACAACAGCTTTCCTGGTTCTCAGTTTCAAGGTATGAGATCCTTAATATCCTTCCCAGTTGCTTCCACTGTTTTAATGTGATCTATTGCTGAAACGAATAAACCAGACAAATATATTTGCCAGCTGAGCACCAAACATAGGTACACACAGATCCATTATGAAGTATATAGATCTACTCCTTTTCAACCAAAGTGAGGTGTACTAAGCGTTATTTGTGTTTGCAAGAGACGATTTGAGTCGATCTACAGAGATAAATTTGCGAAAGAATATAGAAATCCTATTTCGTTATCTAAGAATAATTTTTTATATTTTAATCTAATAATTTTTTATTTATTATATCAATCAAATTAAAATGTATCTGTTTCATGTTGAAAGGGTGTATTAGAATTCCACTTTCCATTAAAGATAAGATCAACAGTCCATACCACACATTAAAGTCTATTTCATAAAAAAGAACATGAGCGTAACCATATTAAGAATACAAATATTTGATTTGAGTGAAAGGTGCAGAAAATGACAACCTTATATAACATTGAATCAATTTTATAAGATCGAGAAACACTTAAAACCTATTTTATAATTAAGAAAATGAGTGTAAGCATATTAATTTGGTGAATAAAAACGAATTGCTATTGATACAACAATTATAATAAATAAAGAAATAAAAGATAATTAATATACAGTGTCCTAAATCTACAATATATTTATGTAGCTTCACAATTCAGTTTCCTCATACTGAACAACTTGTTCAAATTTGTTCTATTTTTTTCGGTACCTTTTTCCAACCTTGTCCTCAAGATGGCTAACTATGTACCTTTCCAATTCAATTTTCTCATGCTCGTCGTTAAATGTGTTAACCAATAACTGGATCTAGGAAAAACTAACTAAATTAAAATTTTTATCATCATTTTTTAATGTACTAGAAATAAAATATGTCAATGTTTAGATAGAAATTATAACTATATTCATTTCAAATTAGAATACAAAATTTAAAATTAAAATATTTGTTAAATTTACAAACATTAATAAAATTTAATTGATAAAATTTAGAAATATTTAAAAAATATATATATAAAAGAAAAATAAATATTTAAATTAAAAAATATTTTAAATGCATGTTTATTTTAATTTTTAAATTCTAATAAATCTCTTTTATAAGCACTAATAAAATTTTAATATATCACTCAATTAAAGTCATGCAAAGAACAAATAATAAATTAATAATAATAAAATTGTAACATAGATCTTCTATTTTTTGAATTTCAATATATATTGGATGGTAATAAAAATAATTCATAACAATTGTATTAAATTTTTATATTATAGTAAATAAATTTTTGTATACAATTGTAATGATAAAATTATAGTATGATAAAATGAATTACAAAATAAAAAATATATGTATAAAAAAAATTAAAATCATATTCTACATGATAAAAATAAACCAGCAAATAAAAATATTAAAAAATTATCAAATGTAAGTCTTAGAAATAATTTAAGAGACTATTGAATCAAATCGTACAAAGGAGAACAAATGTATAATTAAAAGTATGATAAGATGAAAAATACCTTATACATCTAAGAAAACTTCTCAAATATCAACATAATCAATGATTGATAGATAACGAAAATTGTTTTAGCGAAACAAAAGAGTTTTTCAAATGAAACAAAATTTAATAATAACAAAGTAAAAAAAAATTATATTACCTAAGAAATAAATTTGAGAATATTAACTAGTAAATAAATTTGAGAGATTATTGAATGAAATCACACAGTGGAGAATAAATGTATAATTAAAAGTATAATAAGATCAAAAATACCTTTGAGAGCTAAACAATTTTTTCAAATATCAGCATAGTCACATAGTCAATAATTGATACAGTAGAATTATAAAATGCATGTCTTAGAAACAATTTGTGAGACTATGGAATTAAGTCTCACAAAAGAGAACAAATATATAGTTATTAGCATCATAAGATGAAAAATACCTTAGAGATCTAAGAAAATTTTTCAAATATCAACATAGTCGATAGTTGATAATTAACGAAAATTGTTTGAGCAAAATAAAAGAATTCTTCAAATGAAACAAAAATTAATAATATCAGAGTAAAAAATATAATTTTTTTATATTATCTAGTAAGTATACAATAAATTAAGAGTATTAAACATTTTCATGTGAAAAAAAAAATATAATAAATAAAAATGATAAAAATTTGTAAAAAAATTCTAATATAAGACAAATAATATTTAATTGACATATATTAGTACATCATGACAAATCAAATAATTAAAAAAAATAGAAAGTGTGTACTATATATATATATACATATACATATATATATATATATATATATATATATATATATATATATATATATATATATATATATATATATATATATATATATATATATATATATATATATATATATATGTATATATACATATATGTATATATGTATATATACATATATGTATATATGTATATATATATATATATATGTATATATATATATGGATTTTAGTGAGTTTTTAGGGGGCCATGCCCGCCGTCCAAATTTTTAAATTTTTTTAAAAATATATTATTTAAAAAATAAAATAAAATATATATATATATATATATATATATATATATATAATATTGATATGAAAATTAATAATAACAGAGTACATATTTTCAACCATGATACTAAGATCTAATGGTTGGATTAGAAGAATCATTTCTTAAGATTTGAAGAATTTTAGTGGAGATTTCATAATAGTCTTTTGAAACTTAACTATTAACCACGAAACATTCTCAAATATGAGAGTATCTAATGAGTAAGAAGTGAAATAGATGAAATTAGAAAAACTTATTTAAAATGGATTATATATCAAATACAACTTAAAAGCATTCATTTTTTTAAGGAGAATTCTATACTCAACTATATATAGTTTTGTTAAATTAATAACAATAATTAAATATTTAAATTTTATGGATATTATTTTGACTCCTTCAAATTTTTTAGTGAAGACCTTGCTGACATATATATATATATATATGTATATATATCTATATATATATACATGTATATCTATATATATATATACATGTATATACATATATATCTATATATATATATATATATAAGATTACTTAATAGATTATGAATATTTTAATAATTTAAACTAGAACGGGATATGACAGGGGCAAGTATTATGACGGATATGAGGACAAAATGGATATATTCATCCTTATATCCATCCCATAAAAAATTGAGAAAGTTAAGAACTCTCCATACCTAATCAATGCAGGGATTTTCTGTTAAAACAAAGACGAATTCGGATAATATACATAGGAGTGAATTTAATCTATCATCCCTGACAACATCGCTAGAAACAAAACCTATACCATTGACACTAAATATAAAATACCACAAACACTCAATGGTGTGTGACTAATACATATTTTGAATTTGGTATCAAGAATAAATGAAAGTCATGAGTGCAACGTAATACCTTCAAACAGCATAAATTAATATATATATATATATATATATATATATATATATATATATATATATATATAATTAGTTAATACACTTTATATAGTACTCGAACATTTACAAAAAAGATATTCTTTTATATGATAAATAATCTATATTTATTCTTCCTTCCTTTTTAATCAAATGTTGTATTATTAACGACCAAACTTTAAAAAGAAAAAGTAACTGTTATGATTTGTTTTTAGCTCAAACTAAGGTGAATATTTGAAAAGCATCACATGAGTAGAAGTGTCGCTGTCAATGATCCATGGACCAACCCTAATCCACGATTAGAAATGTCAATTTGGTTAATAACGTGGATTAGTCCTAGCTCATTCTTAATTAAGCGCCTTTCAAGGGTCCAAATGAGGGATGAGTGAGCAATCAAACGGACATTTGATCAATCAATTTTTGTTACAACATCAATTATATCAACTATATAATTAAGAGAATAAAGTAACAGGGATTGATGTGAATATTTGAAAACCATTACATGAGTAGAAGTGTCACGCTGGCCAATGACTCATGGACCAACCCTAACCCATGAGTAAAAGTGTTAATTTGGTCAACAACTCGTGGACCAGTCCTAGATCACTCTTCGTTAAGCACCTTTCAGGGGCCAAATGAGGGATGAGTGAGCAACCAAACAGACATTTGATCGATCAATTTTTGTCATAACATCAATTATATCAACTATATAATTAAGAAAATAATGTAATAGGGATTGATGTTGATGGAACAACACCTTAGACACCATGCACAAAACGCAGAAAAACCTTTTTTTTGTTAAGTTCTTCAAAGCCTTTTCTATGTTATAGTTCTACAAGTTTTGGTGTTAGTTTATCCATTATGCAAGTGTTCCAGCAGCTAAACCAGCTCATCTATTGAGAGAGCTTCCCGTAACTAAACCAGCTTGTCAATTGGGGAGTAGAAAATAAATTGTGACTTTCATTAACTAAGTGGTTTATTAGCCTAGAAAAAGTTCGTCCTAAATGTCGTTCACATCCTGAGTGCCCACCTCCCTTTAAACTCGGGGTGGGTGGATTGCTATCATTACAAAAAAATAATTTATTAGTAACTAATTTTAGTGACCAAAAGTTGTTAGTCACTATAGTGACCAATTTAGATACCAATTTATAAAATTAAAATTTATTGGTTAATAAAATAGTCACTAATATAAATAAAAAATTATAATTGGTCACTAAATTTGTCACTAATTACTTAGAGAGCAATTTAGTATCTAAGTTATTTTGGTAGCCAAAACTTAGGTTGCTAAGTTTTAGTGACCAGTTTTCTTTGGTAGCCAAAACTATGGTAGCTAGTTTTAAAAACCAATTTAGTGACCAATTATAATTTTTTATTCATAATAGTAACTATTTTAGTAACCAAAGATTTTTTTATTTTGTAAACTTGTATCTAAATTAGTAATTATAGTAACTAACAACTTTTGGTCACTAAAATTGGTTACTAATGAAGCATTTTCTTGTAGTGTGTTGCAACTAACAGCATGACTAGTTAATGGGTAAAAAAATTAACGATTTACACACTTAAAGATCTCCAGAATAAATGATCGAAACGATGTCGTTCCATATCCTTCCTCAAGGTCGGTTCAAGATCGGTTCATATCCTTCATCAAGGTCGGTCCATATCTTTCATTGAGGTTGGTTCAAGGTCGGTCCATATCCTTCCTCAAGGTCGGTCCAAGATCAGTCCATATCCTTCTTCAAGGTCGGTCCAAGATTGGTCCATATCCTTCCTCAAGGTTGGCCCAAATCCAGGGAGGTCACCTCAACCCATGACAAATCTTTATCGAATCGGAATTAAAATGATCATAGGTCGACTATTCCCTAGACGATACAACAAGTTTTATGTTTACAATTCAGTCTTGGGTCTTCCTTCAACATAGACAAATACATTGTTTTCTATGATATGTGAAGGTTTTAAGAGGTTTGGATTTTGTTTTCAGTTATCCAAATTTTTTATTTACATTTCAGTCTTGGGTTTTTCTTCAACATATATAAAGGCAACTTTTGTATTGTACATGTCTTTTACGGATACCAAGTGTCTAAAGAAATTGTTTAAATATATTGGTTAAAAGTTTGACATTTATCTTGTGTTTGGAGGAAGCATTTCAATAATTCTAAAAAATTGAAATGCATTGTATTTGAAATTCTTGCAATTGAATTCCTTTCATTTTATAAATAATTTGTCTGGATAGAGTAATTTGAATACCTTACATTTCAATTTCTTGTTTGGATAAAATAATTGAATTTCTCTTACAAAATAAAATTTCATTTAACAATACTTATTTTAGTTTTGAAATTAAATTTAAAAAATATAATAGTCAGCTTAAAATATTTAAATTCAGCCAAATTTCGATCGAACTGACTAGATTGAATTTGACCAAATTTTTGCCGGCATAAGCTCAGTCTAATTTGGCAAAATTTAGTTTGAGGTTGATTCTGCCGAATTTGGCCAAATAAATGAATTATTGTTTTAAATTCTCATCCAAACAAGTCATTTTATTTCAAAGAAAATCATATTCTTCAAATAATTGAATTATTCTCTTAAATTGCCTAATCCAAACACATCGTTAGGCTTTACTTTGTTATTTTGTTACTTTGAAGAGACATTATTTCACTGTTTCATTTCTTAAATTTTGATCTATCATGTGTTTGCAATGTTTTAAGTTGATGTTGATTTTGTTGTCATTCCATATGTCATTACTTTGAATATATTTTTGTATTTCTGTTTTAAGTTAATATCTAATGGGTTTTATAGTTTTAAATGCAGAGTGAAAAGTTTTTGTGCTTCTATATGTATGATTATTGTGATACAGGATCATGAAAAGGTTAGACATTGAAGTTTATATTTAATTAATACCTTTTATGTGTATTTTTATATTTTGGTAATGTACTTTAACGTTTTAGTTCTATTTGTTGCAAGAAATAAATATGACAAATTTTTTATGTCATTATTGTTCAGTGTAATTGCTTATAATCGCTTTGCTTCTTGAGGTTATGTTAAGTACGTTAATATAAGTCGATTTTGTATGTAAAATATTTTTGAAAAGTATGGTTAAATTTTTATTTTGAATTTAGTTGTCATGTTTATTTTCAGGTAATGGTTTTAAGCTTATTCCCTGGAATAACAAGTTTCAGCTTCTACCCTGGAATCTCAACTTCTGGAACAACGTCAAGTAGTCGAGAACAACAACAGGAACATGTTGAGATAGGACATCATTGTAGAGGAACCCATGTCTTACAGGCTAAGCTTAAGGTCCAATTCAAAATAGTTTGGAAGCCACATATAAAGCATAGTGAAAGGTGAAGTTGTTTACAAAGTGAAGCATAGTAAAATATCTATTTGGGTACAACCTTCATAGAGAAGTGAAGATTTTTTCTTTCTAGGCTTTTCCATTTCCTTGTTCGGTTTTCTTCAGGTAGACTACAAAACTAGTTTAGTGACAAGTAAAATTCTGGATCATCCAATTCCAATAAGACAGGTATATATTTTGTTCCTTTCTCTATACCTTATATCCATGCCATGTCTATTCTTACTTGAGATTGTAAGAAATTTTGTTGAACGAAATAAGTTTCCTGCAATAATAAAGTTTAACACTGCAGCAGCTTCCAACAAGTAAGAAATGGAGTACTTGCTCTGGTGAAGACTAAGAACAGCTTTCCTCATTCTCAGTTTGTGGCACACTAAAGGTATGAGATCCATATAACACCCTTCCCAGTTGCTTGCACTGTTTTAATGGATCCGTTTAATGAAATGAACACACTTCACTATACAAAGTCAATTATTTTTATTTATTTTTATTAATTTTATAATCAATAATCTAATTACATATTTTATTTAAAATTATTTTATGATATGGTAATAATAGTATTAATAATTTTACCATATTCATAATATTAAAAGTCTAATTATATCATATAATAAATGATTATTTAAAATAAATTGTGTGAGAACTTTAAATGTCTCAAATTTACATTAAATTAAAAACAGCAAATGAGAACTTTATTCATTTTCCAAAATATACATAAAAATATTGTAGTCTTAAGTCAATTTTAAGTACATCCTGCAATAATAGCCGGTGTGTTGTGCCAATTGTTCAAATTCTGGTCTGTAACCTACAACAACAATTAGAGCAGATCAAATTAGTGCTAAAGTTAGGCCTAAAAAATGCCCAGGCAAACAAAATGTGACATTAATTTTGTCCACCACTTATAATTAGAAATTCTCATTTTCAGTACTCTATATATAAAACATCATATAATGGAAAAATTTAGTGTAAAATCATCATTTTAATTCACGATGTGAATAAGACTAATTCCTCGTGCCTGGTGGTCCATAATGGAGCAACTATAGCTGCTGCCAAAAAAGGTAAAGAACAATAAAGTCCAAAATTGAGATCCTAAGAAAAGAAAAGAAGAAACATATTGGGGGAAATCATAAAATCACAGAAAGGGGTAAAAAGCCAATACAAAACTACCAATTGCTAAAAAGATCATTCCAAAATCATAACTCTAAACTTTAAGTCATATCCTAAGTCTCAAAACATGCACCCCTACCTTGGACATATCCGGAAGAACCTACCAAATTAAAATTCATTTACCAACGGTTATGCTGAAGCATTTGGTAGTTTCAACAATATGCCTTGAAAGTGTCAGTGAAGCATCAAGAATAAACATAGATCTTTTATATAATCACCATAAAGCCATAAACAAGCATATATAATCACCATAAAGCCAATTGAATCTGGACCCTGAAAAACTGAAATATCTCATTCTGGTTAACACCAAAAGATCTGCAAAAACATTAATCTGAAGTGCTTAAAACATACATAGTTGATCATTTAACAAAAAATGTACCAATATACGTGGAAACTATAGTCACACTTTTTAATTAATCAAAGAATGAGAGCAAAGAAATTGCAGCAATTGCTAATTTGATATATGAAAGTAATTTAGAGACAATAATTTTGAAGCCAACCTCACAATCTGGTGGTGTTGATGGAGGTGTTTTAGCTGCATGTTTTATAACCAAAGTATTTGACTAGAATGTACTAGTGCCTGGAGGGGGGACCTTCTAAATAAACTTCTAAATAAACAAATGAAGATTAGATTAGATTCAAATTAAGACATAAATCTGACAAGTTAGTGTAATTAAAATAATCGAATATAGATATAAATGATCTCATAAATTTTAACACAATGTTGATTGACTTGACCTTAGCACATATACCTATGATTTCATTACTCATTTAATATTACCATTTTTTATTTATTTATTTAGTTACTGATTAGTATGTTTTCTCTTACATTTTGTTGGTAAAGAGATGTAGTTCCACCTTGTAGAAGGTAATAACCAGGCTCCAGGGATGGATTGGTCGGGGCCCTTTGGCAAAGTTGTAGAAGGAGTGATTAGTTTTGTATGGAGACACAGTGTGCGACACGTGACTTACATTGTCCGTTATAAGCAAAGTGTTCTTGAACTGAAGGATAGCGTTAAGGATCTTGGATATGAAAAAGATAAGATAGATCATCAATGTGATGAGGCTGTCAAAAATCTAAATAACATTGAAGGTAAGGTTACCGAATGGAATCGAAAAGTGAGTGAAATTGAGACTGAGGTGGAGAAGTTTGAGAACGATGATGGCCATAAAAGAGCCCGATCGATCAATTGTTATGTTATTCCATACTTCTGGAATAGACACAGATTAGGAAGACAAGCAACGAAGATGGAAGTGGATGTTAAAAATCTAATTGATAAGTCCCCTAAGATTGATGAAATTTCCTATAGGCAAAACGTAACATCTAATGAGGCCACATTGTCTAATTCTGACTTTATAGAATTTGATTCAACAAAATCCACAATGGAAAAAGTAATGAGACAACTTGAAGATTCCAACGTGAGAATGGTCGGATTGTATGGGCGAGGTGGTGTGGGTAAAAGTGCTTTAATCAAAGAAATTGCAAGGATAGCTAGAGACAAGAAGTTGTTTAATGTGGTGATTAAAGTAGAAATCACAATCAATCCCGATCTACAAAAAATCCAGGAAGAAATTGCTTACGTGTTAGGATTGAGATTGGAAGGTGAAGGTGAAAATGTGAGAGCTGATTGTCTACGAAGAAGGTTAAAGAAAGAAAAAGGGAACACCCTTTTAATCTTGGATGACCTTTGGCATAAATTAGATTTGAACAAGTTAGGGATTCCCATTGATGTTAATGATGACAATGATGATTTAAGTAGTGATATCAGGGATGATAAATTCTCGACAAAAGACAATAACAACAAGGATCCTAATCATAAAGTGTTGAAAAGAGAAAAAATCATTGGTGGTCATAAGGGGTGCAAAATTTTGCTAACTTCACGTGAAAAAAGAGTATTGGATGTCGAAATGGACGTAAAACCAACTTTTTGTGTAGAGCAATTAGATGACAAGGATGCTTTGAAGCTTTTTCAGGAGTTGGCTGGAATACATAATGTAATGCCAGACTCTAGACAAGAAATTGTGAAGTATTGTGCAGGGTTACCGATGGCAATAGTTACAGTGGCAAAGGCATTAAGAGGTAAGAGCGAGTTAGTATGGGAAGCAGCACTTGGAAAACTTAAGAAGCAGGAATTGGTGGGAGTGCAGACATATATGGACATTTCAGTGAAGATGAGTTATGACCATCTAGAAAATGAAGAGATCAAATCCATTTTCTTACTTTGTGCTCAACTGGGCCATCAACCATTAATTATGGACTTAGTGAAGTGTTGTTTTGGTTTGGGTATACTTGAAGGCGTCTCCTCACTTTGGGAAGCTCGAGACAAAATTAAGATAACAATCCAAAAGCTAAAAGACTCGGGCTTACTATTGGATGGAAATTCTGATATTCATTTCAATATGCATGACATAGTTCGAGATGCTGCTTTGTCTATAGCAAACAAGGAGAAGAATGTTTTTACTCTAAGAAATGGAAAACTAGATGACTGGCCTGAACTCAACAGATGCACTTCTATTTCTTTATGCAATTGTGATATCATTGACGAGCTTCCTCTAGTCAATTGTTCAAAACTTATTTTTTTTCAAATAGACACTAATAATCCATCTTTGACAATCCCTGAGAAGTTTTTTGAAGGAATGAAAAATCTCAAAGTTTTAATATTGACTGGTTTTCATCTACAAAGATTACCACCTTCGATCAAATACCTATTAAAGCTCAGGATGCTTTGTTTGGAGCGGTGCACCTTAGAGGACACTTTACCTATAGGAGAGCTAAAAAAGTTAAGAATTCTTAGCTTCTTTGGATCCCAACTTAAAAATTTGCCAACTGAGTTGGGGTGCTTGGATAAGTTACAACTCCTAGACATCAACGATTGTTCCATACTGGAGACTAATATTCCACCTAATATTCTATCAGGTTTGAAAAATTTAGAAGAGTTGTACATTAGAAAGAGCTTGATCAAAATGTTGGTGGAAGGAGAGCCAAACCATGGTCAAAATTCGTTTCTTTCTGAGCTAAAGAATTTGCATCAGTTAAAAGTTTTGGACTTAAGCATCCCATGTTTTTCAGTTTTGCCCAATCACTTGTTCTTTGACAAGTTAAAAAACTACAAAATTGTGGTTGGAGACTTGGAAATGTTTTCTGTTATAGGCTTTAAGATGATTGATAAGTACGAAACGTACAGAGTTTTGGCATTGCAACTGAGTCATGACACTAGCATTCACTCCGAAGAAGACATAAAATTGTTGTTTAAAACAGTACAAAGTTTGTTATTGGGAAAGGTAGATGATGTTGTTAAAGTTGTTAATGAGTTGAATATAGATGGGTTTCCAGATCTGAAACACTTATCCATCACAGATAGCAAAGCCATCAAATATGTCAATTCAATGGAATTGTCCAATTGTGTAAATGTTTTTACCCATTTGGAATCTCTATGCCTTTACAATCTGAAGAGCTTGAAGATGATATCTTATGGTCCACTTACAGTTGCTTCATTCTCCAAATTAAAGTCCATCAAGGTGAATATGTGTGATCGATTGGTGACTCTCTACTCCGTTTACATGGTGGAATTTGCTAATAGTGAAGAATCATGTGAGATTTGTAAATATAATTCTTACTTGGATAAATTTTGTGCTAGTCTAGAAACAATCGAGGTTTCTGAATGTGAAACTTTAAAGGGAATCATTCAAATACCAATGAATTATGATAACGTTAAGTTTCTAAAGTTGCAGACTTTGTCATTCCAATCGTTACCATCATTTACATGTTTTTATACCGAAGTGGAGGAGTCTTGCTGGCCACATCCGACAAAGCCTCAATCTGAAAATAGTGATAGTGAAGAAGATCAGAAAAGTGACAAGGCACCTCCTCTTTTTGGTGAACTAGTATGATATTACAATTTTTTCCTATAAGTTAAATAATTTGTTCAACTGTTGTAAAATATTAACTGTGTATGTGTTTGCAGGTTGAAATTCCAAACTTAGAGAACTTGAATTTATGCTCAGTCAACATCCATAAGATATGGAGTGATCAAGTCTCGTCAAGTTTCTGCTTTCAAAACTTGATAAAATTAGTTGTGAAAGATTGTGATAAATTGACATACTTATGTTCGTTGACTGTGGCTAGTAGTTTACAGAAGCTGAAAAGTCTTATCATAAATGAGTGCCCAATTATGGAGAAGATCTTCGAGACAAAAGAAAATAATGCAGATAAGGTGTGTATCGATGTAAATAAGTACATATTATTTTTAGTTGAGTTAATATTATGTTTACGGTTCTTAACCACATTCTACACTTTGTGGTTTTTGTTTAACTTCTAAATGTAATTACTGTATGTTTTGATAAAAAATGTAGGTCTGCGTCTTCCCTAAGTTGGAGGAAATCCACATTACCAAAATGAAGAGATTAAGAGATATATGGCATACTAAAGTGAACTTTGATTCTTTTTCTAGTCTCATTTCGGTGAACATTGAAGAGTGCAATAAACTAGACAAGATTTTTCCAAGTAACATGGAAGGATGGTTTGAAAGTTTGGACAACTTGAGAGTTTCTAAATGCCAGTCAGTGGAAACGATTTTTGAAATCAAAGATTCTCAAGAAAAAGATGCATCTGGAGGGATAAGCACAAATTTGCAGGTTATTCTTCTTGAAGACCTCCCAAAATTGAAGGAATTGTGGAACACAAATCCAAATGGAATTCTTAACTTTAGAAAACTTCGGATTATAGAAGTAGATAGTTGTGGTGAACTTAGGAATTTGTTTCCAGCTTCCGTGGCAAAAGATGTTTCAAATCTTGAACGCATGTCGATATTGTATTGTGAGGAAATGGTGGAAATTATTGCATGTCAAGATGCATCAGAAGCTATCGATGATCCATTAGAGTTTCCTGAACTAACCTATGTGAGATTATATGATATACCAAACATCAAATATTTCTACAAGGGGAGATATCCGATAAAGTGTCCAAAATTGAAGGAGTTGAGTGTCAACCGGTGTTTGAAGCTTAAAACATTCTCCAAAGAAATCAGTAAAACATCAGAGGAAGAAGAAAGTTTTGTTTTCTCAGCTCAAAAGGTAAGCAATGTCCCACCTTTCTCAAAGTTCACAAGAAGAAAATGTGTAGTCAATTTTTTTTTTCTTTATATATTTAGTAAAGAATACAAAATATAAAGAGAAGTAAATAAAAAAAATAAAAGAATATGAGAACTAAAATAAAAATAAATATTTTTTGGATGAGGAAAAATAAAAGATACATTAAATAAAAATTGAAACTTTTAAGATTATTTAATTTTAAAAATAAATAAAGGAATGCTATTTTATTTTTACAGTGAATTTTATTCACAATAATATATTATTAATATTATTTTTATTAAAATTTTCTTTTTTGGGGTGTAATAAAAAGTTTGTACTTTGTTAAAACATGATAGTCTTGAATTTCGGACCTGTCTTGTTTTCTTAAGATTAACGGTATATATATATATATATATATATATATATATATATATATATATATATATATATTTGATTCTCCACTATTAGTTTATAATTAGTATAAGTTTAAATTCTAAAAGGTTATAAAAAACATTGTTTTAGGTAACTAACATTTCTTAAAAGAAACCTAACATTAAAAACGTGGTTTAACTAATACTATTTTATTTTCCAGATATAGGATCCTGAAGCTTTTTGGGATTTCTCTAAACTCACATTTTTCTTTTAAAATCATGCATTACCACCTCCATGAAATAAATATTATTAAATGAAAATTTTAAAAGGATCATGTTTCTATTTTAAGTCATGATCCAGGTCTTTTAAAATTATTTTTCTATAATTTATTTTAGTCAAACTCTTTATGTTTTAACTTTCGTGTCAAAATGTCTTTCAAAATTTTCAATTTCTACATCTTTCCAATAATTTAAAATGTGTGTTACAATTTTTAATCTAACAAAGTCCGATGTATGTTTTTGTTGAGTGTGTGAGAGAGTAGTGGTTGAGTCATTTGCATTAATGCATACATCGTGCTGTCATTTTCTTCTTACAGTAGTTAATATGCCTTGAAGGCATTCAGGTCAAGAACAAAAAGACAAACAAAAAGAAAAATCATAGACGATGCTGTTTCAAAACAAATACCATTTAATGAAAACTACAAAAACCAAACAAAATTCCTAAAATCAAACAAATTTGAAAGGGGTGCTAGATGCATTTTACTTCATTAATTGTTCATAGAATTTACTTTTATTTGTTTTGTTCTCTAGGTATTGTCCAAGTTGGAGTACATGGAAATTGACTTCATGGAAGCACAAAACTTGTTACCCAAGTACCCGATGCACTATCTAAAAGAACTTAGTTTGATTTCAGTAGAAGGTGTTGATTTTCTTAACCAGTTTCCATACAGAATGCCAAATCTAGAAAAGCTAAAATTGTCTTTCTCTGAAGGGTTTGAACCAAGACCAAATTTAGCGCAACAAGAAAGATTGGTAATCGCATTAGAGCTGAAGGAATTAATTTTGTTGAATGCAACGATAAAGGATCTAGGATTTCCAATTCTACGAAGGCTAGAGCTTTTAAGCTTAGAACAGTGCGATGAATTTCCCTCTTTATCGTTTACATACTTGACATGTTTGAAACTGAAGAATTGTGAGGGATTAAGAAATTTAATGGCATCCTCCACCGTCAAAAGTATGGTTCAACTCAAGACTATGAAGGTAATCAATTGTGGTGAAGTAGAGGAAATAGTAAGCAATGAGGGGAGTGAAGAAGGCATAGTGATGAAAATTGAATTCAGCAAATTGATTACCATAGAACTTGTGGGGCTGAGGAGCATGACTAGTTTTTGCAGTTACAAGGAATGTGAATTTGAATTCCCATCATTGGAAATATTGATTATAAGAGAATGCTTGAAGATGGAGAAATTCAGTGTGAGAGAGCCAATAGCACCAAAGTTAAAAGATGTATTTGGTGTGGAAGGAGATGAAAAAGCCAAATGGCACTGGGAAGGTAACCTGAATGCCACCATACATAAAATTTTCAATGATAAGGTAATTATTAACTTATTTATATTTAATACTATTTCTTCTGATTTTATTAACATCTTCTGTCCAAACCACAATCGGAAATCGGAAATTGCAAATCCTTGTTTTTAGCATAAAAGCTTTAAATGGTAAGTATGTTGAGTTTTTCAAAGATTTAAAGTCCTTTTATCTATTTAATAAATTAGACGTGGTTCATCTATTTTTAAAGCATTCAATTCAATATAAATTGCCTGAAAAAGCATGCAATGTTATGATTTCCTTGTAAACAAAAATACGCACTGGCCAACGTCTTCATATTTTCTTTCAATTAAAAATTGATACTAAGCGATTTTCACACAACACAGTTAGAAACTTTTCACTGTGTAATAGTTTAAGAGCTTTCTATTAATATATATTAAAAATTAATGTTTCGAAAATAAAGTAAGTTACACAAACCTGACGGTAATAAGTTAATAAATTTAAATTTGAAATAATTAAAAGTTTTTAAAAATAATTTTAATAACTTTACTTTTATATATATATATATATATATATATATATATATATATATATATATATATTCATTGTTATCACTATGAGTACTTTTAAATTAATAAACTTATTTTTGGATGTATAACTATTTTAATAAATTATCCTATTACATTATATATATACTTGTCTAAATATATAAATAAAATAGTATTACTGTCTATTTTATTTTATATTAATAGTTATGTTAGACTAATGAGTATATTAAATTTAATTAATATCAACAAAATATTTACATAGTAATTTGATAATTTTAATTTATACACCATTTCTACTGTTATTAGTACTAAAAAATATATTATTAATGAAAACATATCATTTTAAGTTATTTTAAAGTTATAATTTTAAAACAAATTATTAAAGTGAGGGGTATAGTATAAAAGTTTTTAAGTTGAAATATGTAAATTTGATTTTTGTTTAAGTTTGTGGGGATAAAAAGGTATGGTTATATTTGAAAGGTAGAGAAGTAATTTAATAATTTGTCTGATTTACAGCTCAGTTTAGCATATACTGAGGATCTAGAGCTTGATGAATTTATTATGGAGCAACTATGGCAAGCCAGTGGTTGGGTGCACCAAAACAGCTTTGGATATTTGAAAAGCTTGACACTACGGGAATGTCATACTGTGGTGCATGTAATTCCATCTCATTTGCTTTCTTGCTTTCACAATTTGGAAGTGTTACAAGTATGGAGTTGCAGTAATGCAGAGGTGATATTTAATATGAATGATGAGAACAGGATGATGATAACAAAAGCTTCTCCAATCCGTCTGAAAAAGTTGTCTTTATATTGGCTACCAAAACTGGAGCATGTATGGGAGAAGGATCCGGAGGGAATTATGGGCCTTCAAGCGCTAGAGGAAATGGAAGTTTATTATTGTGAGCGTCTTAAAAGTTTGTTTCCAGCATCCTTGGCCACCAGGGATCTCACCACACTTCAAGTGCTTGAGGTAGCATATTGTAAGGAATTGAGAGAGATATTTGGGAAGGATGAAAAAGTTGGAGAAGGAACAACACAACACTCTGCGTTTCCTCCTCTCACCACATTGACACTGAAGCAATTGCCACGCCTCACTATCCACTGCTCCAAACAACAGGTCATTCTTTCTCACACCATTCAAAATTACTTTATATATGCACACTATCCATTCTTACTCTTATTCATTTCTTTTATAAAATCTATATTTCTTTATATTAATACCTTAGAAAAACAATATACTATTTAGACAAAAATAAAAGCTATCTAAATAACAGTGTCAATACGTAGATAAACATATAAGAATGACAATACATAAACAAAAATATATGCTCCAGTCATTATCCAATTTTATGCTTTCATTCATCCAATGAAAAACTAAATATATGATTAATATACATATATGGACAAAATCCGTTTATATTTATATAAAGTCAGGCAAATTATATATATATTTTATAAGTTTTCATAAAATGTAAATTTAATAGATCCGAATTTTATTTTTACTTATTTATCAATTAAATAAAATTTTAATATCATTGAAAAGTTTATATTACTTAATTTTAGTACTATATTATTTGTTACTGATTAAATTTGTGTTCCATAATTATTAGAAATGTAATTTAAACATCTTTTACACTTAATCAATATAAATAGAATTTACTTTTTTTACTTTTGTAACAAACGTAAATTTATGACTTTTATAAATACAACAAACATAAATAAATTTATATCTTCCGATATTATGTCTAATTTACCCACAAAAGTAAAAATTCTAGAATTACAGACGTAAACAATTTTTTTTGTAGTAGTGTTTCTATAATTAGTATATTCTTGTTATATAGGTTTTTGTAACCTTATTTATTTCAAGTTATCATACATGACATGTTAATATCAAGATCTTAGTAACTGATAAAGTATGCATTAGAAACAATAAAGTAAATAATTATTATTAGACTTTATCTCATAGAACAAAATAAATAATTACTGAATAATCAATTATAAGATAATAATAATTATGGTATAAGATACTTAATTGTGATGATAAAGTATTATTCTAAAAGATTATTAAGAATTGTTGTCACAGGCCCAATGACCAATCTGATCACGAAAAAGGTTCACTGATCGATCTTATCACTGAAGAGAAATGGACCATTTTGTTTGTTTAAGGTTAGTAGGTTTCAAGAAAGATTTAATATTGTTTATGGATAGTAAAGAATAGGTGACATTGAAGAGTCATAGAGACAAAGAGTAAAAGGACATAACTAGGCAGTTTCGGAAAGAGAAGGGGAAAAGGCTGGAAAAGAGGTGATTATAAGGGGGATTAATGATGAGGAGAAGGGCAGATTTTAACCATGTTTGACTAGAACATTTTGACGCCCAACGTAGGGCAAGTGAAATTACTCCTCTGCCACAAACAAAGAAAACTCAACTAGTAGGTGAAGAGATGACGAAGCGAGAAGAATCAAGTACCCCAACGGTCAAGAGACTAATGGAAATGATCGACGATTTGACCCAACAAAATGAGGACGTCATACTGAGAGTAGGAGAATACCAAAGGCAATTGGAGAACGAGGCGTCTAGACACATATTAGAGGAATCTGTTCGTACTCTACAGCGCAACAGAGGTCACCCAGAACACGATCAAGGAACGAATTTCTAGCCATTTGTAGAGAATATACTACAAGAATTGATACCTCCACACTATGTGTTCCTGAAGGTGGAAATACAAGAGAGTTTAGTAGTTACATCTACCCACAACAAAATGGGTTTAACTCTCCATTGTCATGGAGAGCTCAATCATACAAAATGAAAGATTGAAGATAATGAAAATACAAAGAGGAAGAAGGGATAGTTCCCACAAGCCCTAGCACACCTCCAAGCTCTCCAAGAGTGAGAAATTGCATCCCAAACTGCCAAAGATGTTTTTCCTTCGAGCAACCAAGTAGAAAAAAGGGAAAATTTGCCGAGTCAGCATAAGTGGTCCCCGAATTCACGTAACTGCCACCCGACACTGACCTCCTGCATGGTCTGGGCTTTCTGGCACCCGGCGGTGTAAACTAGCACCCGACGGTGTAAACTAGCGCCCGACCTTGGTCTCCTGATTCTCTGGCGCCCAACCTTGTACATAGCAAGACCTTGGCTTCCTAGACTCTATGGTGCCCAACCTTGTGCACTGAGGCCCGACCTTGGCCTCTTGGACTTCTTTTAATCTATGTTCTTGATTACTTCTCATGATTGTAGTTTGAGACAAAAGCTTTGTGACACAAAATAATGGGAATTAGTGGTAAAATTAGATTAGTGTAACCAAAAATTAATTATTTACAAAAGCAAGATAAACTCTAGGAATAATAAGGTTAAAAGCTAAAGAAGAGTTGATTTTGTTAGTAAAATATGGCTAAGACACTAGTGCAGATTTGATAATTTACCTCGTCTTATAGGCCTCGGTTATAGCGGGACCGAAGCCTATAAGGAGGCGGTGGCAATTTTGCAATTTCAGCAACCTATATTGCTTCGGTTCTACAAACAACCGGTGCCGTAAACAGCTTTAGGCCTCGGTTCCTTATGAACCGAAGCCTATTAGGCAGCCCAGAAATGAAAATTTTAAAATTGGTGCCAGCGAGAACACATTTGGCCTCGGTTGCTTTTCGAGCGAGGCAATATTGGGCAGTTTTAGGCCTCAGTTGAAATAGAACCGAAGCCTATAACCCTGCCCAGAAACCTTAATTTATAAATTTCATCAGCACCGCCACCTTTGGCTTCGGGTCCCCTTTGACCGAGGCAATATGGGGCAGTTTTAGGCCTCGGTTGAAATAGAACCGAAGCCTATAACCCTGCCCAGAAACCCTAATTTATAAATTTCATCAGCCCCGCCCCCTTTGGCTTCGGGTCCCCTTCGACCGAGGCCATTGAGCCTGTTAAAATCCCCAAATCGCGAACCCCGATCACTATTCATCTTCTTCCCCAATTCTCTCTACGAGAACCCCAGGTGTGCTGGATCTTCGTCACTGCCGGCGAGATGAAGAACGGAACTGCGGTGGAGCAGCCGCGTCAACAATGCCATCTCTGGGAGCACCACCTACACTCCAAACTCCTTCTCAACGGAATTCCCCCTCCTCCGTGGCTCTGCAACTCTTCGCTTCATGCAGATCCACAAGGTAACACACTCTTCCTCTCTCTACTTTCTCTTGCACATTCACGACTGCGATTTAGGTTTTTGACTTTTGGTAGAAATAGTTTCAGTTAGCATCTCCATTGTACTTATGTATGTGCTGTAATGGATGATACGTCTCCGTTGCTGCCATGGTGGTCGCGAATCTGGTTCAATGTGCAAAGGTGGAGCTCGCGCCGGCGTTGCAGTGGAAATGATGGTTCGATGGTGGTTTGCTCATGGTGGTTCGATGGGGCATGGTGCTGTGGTGGCTGTGCGTTGCAGAGAAGATGGAGAAGCGGTGGTTGCCGGCAATGGTGGAACCTGAACTGCCATGGTTGGTGCGCGAAGAAGCTTCGCGGAGGCTGCGAATTTTTTTTTTTTTTTTTAAATATTGAATCTATGGCTTCAGTCTTTCTACACCCGAGGCAGAAAAGAAATCTATGGTTTCGGGTAATGGCCGAGGCAAAAAGAGAATGTCTTATGGCCTCGCCTTAATATGCCTAGGCAGAATCTCGAAAATAACCGGGGCCAAAAGGGGGTACTGCACTAGTGAGATAATGGTAAAAATTAGCATTATCAGTCCATTGGCGCATAGACTAATTAATAAGAAGGGTTGATTGGATGTGTTTTGTTTTCCAAACATAAGCTAATCTGATCGCCCATAAGTTATCAAGCCTCACGCTTCTTAAAGCTAAGGCTTGGGGTGTTGTGTTGTGATAGGTCCAATGACCAATCTCATCACTCATAGGATGTGGGTCAAACTATCAAGCCTCACGCTTCTTAAAGTTAGGGCTTGGGGGCTGTGTTGTGATAGGCCCAATGATGAATCTGATCACTTATAGGAATAGGCCCATTGGCTGATCTAATCACTCATGAGAAATGGGTCGTTCTGTTTGTTTGAGGTTAGTTGGTTTCAAGTACTACTTAAAGTTGTTTATGGTTAGTAAAAGATAGGCGACATTAAAGAGCCATAACGAGGTAGTTTCGTGAAGAAAAAAGGGAAAAGGTCGGAAAAGAGGTGGTTAAAAAGGGTACCAGTGATTAGGAAAAGGGTAGATCCACTTAATGCTTTTAACTGGTTAGTCTTAACCCTGTTTGGCTAGAACAAAAATCATCCAATCAGTAAAATAATAATCGATCATCACCTGACCAATAAAAAGATGATCAGGTAGTATCCTAAAGAAGAAAGATGATCAAGTATCATTCAATTGATAATATGATGATCATGTAGCATCTGGTTGGCAAAAAGGTGATTATGTATCATCATAAAGGAGAAAGATGATCAAGTATCATCCTAAAGATTATCAAGTATCATCCTAAAGATGACCAAGTATCATTCGATCAAGGTATCATCCATCAAGTATCATTTAATCAATTTAAGATGATAATATGTCATCTAATTAAGTTACAATTAAGGCAAATGCATATCATTTGGTCAAACAACATTAGTGTAAATTTTAGGCGTCTTGAAAAAGATTATATTTAGAAACATTAAGGTAAATGTCCGGTATATGATTATAATTTTACATCAATTGCCAATTGAGTGAGGTGTCTATTCAAAAACGACTATTGTAACATTTACGCGAAGTAGAAACTTGGTCATCAAAAGTAAGTACTTAGAAAGTAAAATATAATATAATATAATATAGCTCTTTTTGACAGGTGCTATGTGGTAATAGGTTCATTTCTGATCACTCAAAGGCCCAAGTATGAATATGATATTAGATTCAAATGTGAAGAAGGTAAGAGTTATACTTATATCTTTAGCCTTTAGGTCTGAGACACTAAAGGCTAAGGGGATTGTGTGGTGGTAGGCCCAATGTTGATTAGGTCAATAAGCTTAATGTTGATCGCGTCAATAATTACATTTGGTCTAAAGAACTTTTAGACTTATGTTCTATAGTGTTAAGACTAAAGAAATTGTGTAGTGATAGGCTCAATGTCAATTAGATCGATAGACCCAATACTGATTTATAGGAAATATGTTGATCGGACCGATAGGCCCAATATCGATTTGGAGATACGAAATATGTTGATTGACTCGATGGACCCGATATCGATTGAGATATGTGAAAAATGTCAATTGGAATGAAAGGCTTAATATAGATCTATAGGTAGGAAAAATGTCTATTGGCTGATACATATTAATAGATTTTTTTATAATAATAAAGAGGGTCAGAAGCTAGGGGGTCGAATAATAAATAAGAGACATCAAATGAATGTTTTATGGGGGTATATGAGAGGTTTTTAGAATCTTAGGACCGATAGGAATTCCGGAAGAAAAAGAATAAAATAGTATTTTGGAAGAGTGAAAAAGGGAGATCACCTTTAAATGCTTCTGGATAATCGATAGTAGTTCTTGTTGGGCAGAACAAAACAATAACAAATAGTGATAATTAATAAATATAAATGATATATTAACCTAGACCATTAACTATATCTCACTGACACCATCACTTTGGGAAAGAAACAATGACAATGTAATTAGGAGTGGAAAAATAGGAGCTAGAGCCTACAATTATAGTTGAATGAATATAAATAAGTGCCTCTTCATCCACCATGGAGGGGACTTTCATATAGTATACTCTACCTAAATATCTTTATACTTCATCACTAAGACTTTATTTAGATGAGAAAATGGATTTGAGAGAGTAAATTTAATTGAATTTGAGTAAATTTTGAGGTGAATGTGATATTGTTTGGATTAAGGAAAAATTGTGTAATTTGAGAAGAAAGTTTATGAAAATTTGTATATGATGCGGTAAATTTAATAGACAAAAAAACATTTTAGTTAATATGTGATTTGTGGTTATTATTAATTTTATTATTATTATGATTAATTTATTAATATTATTATAAAAATAGAATAAAATGTAATTACATAAAAATTATATATATATATATATATATATATATATATATTATTTTAGTTTTTACAAACCACCGTTTCCGAATCTTCGTAAAGTTTTCGATGAAGACCAACGTTGTTTTCGAGCTTGAACTTAATTAAATCTAAGCTTGCTCACTTTTCGGAGCGTAAAACAAGGACTTACACATGGAACACTCCACCTAAAGACCTTTATACTTCATGACTAAAACAAGAGGTTTCCATAACCCTTATATTTTAAGAGTTTTGCATCCTAAAACTTAGTTAAGCTTGGAAATTTATTAATAAGCTCGAATACTTTAAGATAATTCCATAACCTAAGTGACAAACTTATTTAAATAGTTTGGAAGTTCCTGTAATAACATTAGGTGTTACCATTCTCCCACATTATCCATTTTAAACATCTTTAGTTCTATTGCAAATCTTATCATCATACCTAGAAATGAAATTACTCCTTCAATTTCTTTTCATAATAAGGTTACCTGTTAATCAATAAAAAGAACATATTCTTTGTTCTATACAGTATGTTGCTTTCAATAATCTTAATTTTGTAACTCCTCGTTGTTATTTTACTTTATTATTATGATTTACTTTTCTTTTTCTTTTTTCCTATTTTCAGTTTTTCTATAATTATTTTCATAATCATTAAAGATGTATTCCCAAAAGTTAAAAGTTCAAATTTCTAAATCTAATTTCTTTTGCAGGAGAGTACATCAAATTTGAGTGAGGAAGATATACAAGAGTTATGTCTTGGCTCACGGTCCATTCCAAACTCCTACTTCCGTCTCTTAGAATCTCTAACTCTGGATGGTTGCAAGGTTTTATCAGATGTACTGCTACCATTCAATTTACTTCCTTTTTTAACTAATCTGGAAACGTTGGAAGTTCGAAACTTGGATTCTGTCAAAACCATCTTTGATGTCAAATTTACAACACAAGGCAGAGATGTGACATATATGGGACAAACCTTTCCTTTTTCTCTGAAGAAATTGAATGTATCAAAGCTGTCAAATCTGAAGAATGTTTGGAATGAAGATCCTCAAGTAATTCTTAGCATGCACCATTTACAAGAAGTTTGTGTTGAGGAATGTGAAGGCCTTACAAGTTTGTTTCCAGCATCAAAAGACAAGTATATTCTGAAACTTGAAAATCTAGAAGTGAAAGACTGTAAAGGATTGATGACTATTTTTGCAGAGGATAATATAGATCCAAGAACAAAGCTAGAGCTTACATGTCCCTTTGTGAGATCATTTGAACTTGAGGGTTTGCCCGACTTTAAGTATTTTTACTACAGCTCACTGTATCTAGAATCACATACCGAGAATAAAGTTGGTAGTGAAAAGGTATGTACTACTGTTTTATGACTTCCTCTTCGACTATAAATTAAATATGGAATCATCTGTAGCTTTAATTGTTTGTCATTGTTCCATATATAAGTAATACGAAATACTGTGAAAATTAAAATATGAAACTTTCACGTACAATGCCATGGCGTGGTTAATTTGTCACCAACTATAACTTTTATTAGGAATCTTTTGGCATGAAAGGTTCTTTATGTGATTGTAAACAAAAGAGATGAATCTCTGGTTATCATAAAATAATCTCCTTTTGCTTGTGTTTTTTTCTCAGTTATTAAAGTGCTTGTCATTGTGGGAAAATGGAGTAAATATGATTTTGCAAGGAGAATTTCAGCCAAACCTCCTAGACAACATAAAAGCACTTACTCTGTGCTTGAGTTCGGATGTATTTCGTTGTGAAATTCTAGAAGAGGTTCCGAATATAGAGAAACTTGTGGTGAGTGATGGTTCCTTCAAGGAGATGTTCTGTTGTGAAAGTGGTAATAATGTGTTACAGCAGCTGAAAGTATTACAGTTGGAGTCCCTTGAAGAGCTGGTTTCCATCTCCTGGAGTGATTCCTTTGTCAGAAACTTAGAAAGCTTTGAAGTCATTAAATGTGGGAGTTTAAAAAGCTTGGTAGCATGCAAAAAAGGAGTGTCTTTCTCCAATCTGATATGTTTGAAAGTTGAAGGTTGTCATAGCTTATCATATTTGTTGACATCCTCAACAGCCAAGAGTTTGGGTCAACTGAAAAGAATGGAGATAAAATGGTGTAGATCAATTGAAGAGATAGTGTGTAAGGAGGAATCAGATGAGGATGAGATAATATTTCCGAAGCTCAGTTGTTTAAATCTTGAATGCTTAGGGGAGCTGGGAAGGTTGTACAGAGGGAGTTTAAGTTTCCCATCCTTGGAGGAACTGTCAGTAACATATTGTGAAAAGATGATAACTTTTTGTGTAGGAAGTGTAGACGCAGGCAAGTTGTGTCAAGTAAAATTTGGATCCGAAGAGGTTATTCCATTGGAAACCGATCTCAACTCAATTATGTGGGAGAAATATCTGAGAAAGGTATGTGTTTGTTTTTAATTTAACATTATCTTATGATTCTGTAAAATTATTATTTTTATAATTAATATTTTTATAAAATAATTATCTTAAGAATCATATTTAATACTAGTAGAAAAATAAAAAATTATTATACTTTTTCAGTAATTAATTTTATTCTATGAAAGAATTTTTTTTATATTTATTCGTTTGTTTATTTTTTGGTAAAAGAAGTTATGAAAGAATAGTTGGTTGTATATAATTTAGTACATATGTTGAAAGTTTTTTAAAACTAAACTATATGTGGTGGAAAAGAGGCTATATATTTTTATTCAAAAATACTATTCTAATAATTTATTATCTTTAATAAAATATGCTTTCGTTAAAACATATTAAAATATTATCATATTGAATCATATTATGAAATGTAAAATAATAATCTTTAATTTAAATTCATTATTAAAATTATATTAATACATAATGTTTAATAACTATGAAATGTTATAACCACAATAATTATTTTTTTAATACACTGTGAAAAGTACACACTTTATTTACTTTGGGAAAATTTTACAAGCTATTTTTTTATGTTATCTATGGCATTTGTTTAAACATGCTGGAAAATTATAATAATTCATCAATTTTTTATTTTAAATAATAGTCATAAATGAATCATACTTGAACTATTAACAAATCCCTACTGCAAGTCTACGACTTGTTATACGATTCTTCAAAATAATATTAGTCATGATTGTATTACTCTTCGTACTTTTCTCACTACTAAGAGTACCCTACTGCAAGTCTAGGTAACAGAAAAAAGAATATATGAATATTTTTAATTATAACAATTTTCTCTATAATTTCTAATTAAAGTTTACGCTCTATATTATAATTTAAATTCACAATTATACTATTTATTTTTAATTAATAATTATGATGAAAATTTGAAGGTTTCTTTAAAGTATTATACTTAAATAATGTTGAATAAAAGAATAAAAAATAATAAAGTGTTTGTGATGAATGAGGATGTATAACAGGGGTTAGTGGATTGATAAGGTATTAAACGTGATGAAAAATGATTTTTTGAAAACTTATTTTTAAATTTGAAGTGATATTTTCTAAATGATTTTTTGTTTTTTAATATCTGAGTTGTCAAAATATTATTATCCTTTTAATGATGTTGTTAAGAAGACTTAATCAAAAAATTGATTTTACATATGTATAAAAATTTATTTTTGGAGATGAAAGGAAAAATAACTGTTTAAATAATTATAAATTATAAATTTTTGAATTTATAAAAGTAACGTTTTCTTTTTTTTAAACATTTGAACTGCTGTCTCAAACACAGGGTATCGGTTGAACCAAATTTTTTTAAAAAAATTATAAATCTCAATTCTTAACTTGTTTGGAAGGTTTTGAAGTCAAGTAATGTAAATTAGAAAAGGTGAGACTCCGTAGAAAAATTCTTTTAGATATTATATAGTCAACTGAGTTGTTTTAATAAAAAATAATTCTTAAAAGATTTAGGGGATATTTCATATTTAACCTAAACAAATTTCAATTTTTATTAATTCTTGTAATAAATAATTAATATGGTGCAGACGCCAGGAGAATCATGGCTTGATCTCGACAGAAGTAAACCAGAACTAGGAGAGATATGGCGTGGCTCACTGCCTATACCCTGTTTCAGAGAGTTGGTCACATTGAAGGTGAATGATTGTCCGTTTTTATCGGATGCAGTGCTACCCTTCCATTTATTTCCCCTATTATCCAAATTGGAAACATTGGAAGTTCAAAACTGTGATTCTGTCAAAGTCATATTTGATGATGTCAAATGTTCAACACAACACACTTTAATTACTTTTCCTATGAAGAATTTGGTTTTATCGAACCTGCCAGAGCTGGAAGCTGTTTGGAACGAAGATTCTCCTCATGCAATTTTATGCATGCAACATCTAAAAGAAGTACATGTTAGGAAATGTAAAAGGCTTACAAGCGTGTTTCCAGCATCTGTAGCCAAAGATCTTGAACTTGAAGATCTAGTAGTTGAAGAGTGTGAGAGATTGGTGGCAATTGTTGCAGAGGATAATACAGATTCAAGTCTAGAGCTTACGCTTCCCTGTCCCTATGTCAAATCATTGAAATTACGTGGTTTGCAAAAGTTCAACTACTTTTATTACTGCTCACTCAATACGCATCTGGAATCTCCTACCCAATATCAACTCCCTCGTGAGAAGGTATCATTGTTTTAACACTTTCTTCTCCTTTCTTGCATCATAATTGGATTAGTGTCTGCAAATTCAACATTGCATAGTATTTATATATGATTTGGCAGGAGAGTTTACTTTTAGAAGATAAAACTATTACGATTTGGTTAAAAATGAAAGATTGAAAACTAATAGTCAAATGGAACAATACAGACAAATATTTATCTAGTAATCAATTTTAAAAATAAAAAATAAATAGTCATTATAAATGATTAATTTAGATATTAATTTTTAAAATAAAAAGTATTAGTATCTAAAATAGTCTATATTATAAATAAAATATTATAATTAAATTGTAAATTGATTTCAAATATTAAATATCAAAATTTTAATTACCAACAAATTTAATATTTAAATTACATTAATTCTTTTAATAATTAAAATTAGTAAGTAATGTTAGTAATAATTTAATTTGACTGCTCATATATATATATATATATATATATATATATATATATATATATATATTTTTTTTTTTTTTTCTCATTGTTCGTAAGAATAGTAGGAGCATCCTGTCAAAATTCACTGATGCAAAGTATCAGTAAATATGTTGTATATGTTTTATATAAACAATTAAAAGAATAGATTTCATTACTCATGAATAACATCTCAGATCAATTCAACAGATTCTCACTCACGCCATTCTACTTTATCATGTATCATTTGTTCATGCTGCCACAATCTTTGTAAACTATGGGAAGCAGTCTGGTCTAAGCGGAATCTAATTTGGTAATTAAAGAACTATACATTATAGCAATATTCATCAAAATTATTTTATTTTCCTATTATTAAAGTGTTTGAAAAAAAAATATTAAGAAGAGAAATAGTTTTTCCTTTTAAAGTTTCTTTTATAATTATTTTTTCTATTCTGAAAAAGAAAATGTCACTTTTTTTTCTTTAAAGTTAAAAAGAAAGGTATTATAATTTTTTTTCTTTAATAAAATTATATTATTGTTTATTATTCGTTTTCTTCTTGTTTTCACTATTTATTTTTATTTTAATAGTTATTTCTTCTATGGTACTCTATCCAACATAAACAGTCCCTTTCGATTTAAAATTTTTGTAAACTCATTTTCTTCTACATAGCAAGCACTGCAACTTACTAACTGTTAAATTTATAGCATTTCCATCTCAAAATCTCAATCTCAGAATAAATTTTTGTCACCAAGTATGAGGGGTATCTTTTGGCATGAAAAATTAGAAGATTTGTGTCTTTAACGGTCCTAACCAACTTTTGTTTGTGTTTTTGTTGGCTGTTACAGTGCTTGTTATTAGGGGAAAATGGAATGAAGATGATTTTGCGAGGAGAATTGGAGAGAAACCTCTTGGGTAGTTTAAAAGCTCTTACTCTCTGCTTTGGTTCAGATGTATTTGGATATGAAATTCTAGAAAAGTTTCCGAACATAGAGAAACTTGTGGTGTGTGGTGGTTCCTTCGAGAAGATGTTCTGTTGTGAAAGTCGTAATAATGTGTTACATCAGGTGAAAGTTTTATGTTTGGAGTCTCTTGGAGAGCTGGTTTCCATTGGGTTAGAGAACTCTTGGACTGATTCATTTGTCAGAAACTTAGAAACCTTTGAAGTCATTAAATGTGGGAGTTTAAAAAGCTTGGTAGCATGCAAAAAAGGAGTGTCTTTCTCCAATCTGACATGTTTGAAAGTAGAAGGTTGCGAAAACTTATCATATTTGTTGACATCCTCAACAGCCAAGAGTTTGGGTCAACTGAAAAGAATGGAGATAAAAAGGTGTAGTTCAATTGAAGAGATAGTGTGTAAGGAGGAGTCAGATGAGGATGAGATAATATTTCCGAAGCTCAGTTGTTTAAATCTTGAATGCTTAGGGGAGCTGGGAAGGTTGTACAGAGGGAGTTTAAGTTTCCCATCCTTGGAGGAACTGTCAGTAACATATTGTGGAAAGATGATAACTTTTTGTGTGGGTACAGTGAAAGCAGACAAGTTGTCTCAAGTTAAACTGGATAACATCTCAGAGGCTATTCAATTGGAAATTGATCTCAACTCTACTATGAGGAAGGAATTTGTGAGAAAGGTACGTGTTTAATATATGATAGAAATTGTGTATTGTATTTGCTATCAAACAACTTTTTAATTAGGATACCTCAATATTCATATTTTAAGACTTTCACTTTATGGCCTCTTCGTCAAACTTATTAACACAAAAATAAAATAAAATATGCTTTTAATATATATACAAAGAAAATAAAATGTTTTTAATATATATATGTATATTATGTTTTTAATAAATGATATGCTTTATATTTCTGTAATTTGTCCTTTATTTTTATTTAACGATAGACTAGTAAAAATTATAAATTAAAGTTTTATAATATAAAAAAATAAATAATTTAGTTATTGGAAAGTTACATTTATTTTTCTCAAATCTTGTTAAATAAACTTGTTTTTCCTTTAATTTTAAAATAAAAAAATATATTGTATCTTACAAATTTCTTAAATTGTTTTATAAATGTAACAAACATATATATATATATATATAGAAAAAATAAATAATTTATATTTAAAAAAATGTAAATTCACTATTATTTAAACATAATTATTTTCAATTAATTTTCGTAATAATTTTCTTTAAAAATCGTATTTAATATAAAGTAATAAATTGATGGTTTGAAACATTGTCTCAATAACCTAGACAAATTATATTAAATTTAACTCAATTAACCAACTAATTGTAAACTGTAATTTTATTAATTAAAATAACTTATAAATATAAACAAATAGAACAGAATCAAATACTTTTATATGCCATTTTACCAAAAATTTAATTTATTTAATTATAAAATATATTTTTAATTCCAATTTTTAATTAATTTTTAATTTTTATATTTTTTATTAATAAATTATTTTCATATATTTATTTTATTTTTATTGCTATATATTTATCATAATGAATATTTCTTATTAATCTTCTACTATGTTTTATAATAGGCATAAAATGACCCGTCTGTAATGAAAATAGTAAAAATAAAAGAAATGATAACAATAAAATACATCTAGCATAATCAATATTATTGGATTTTAAGTACAATCTAGAAATGATAAAATAAAGACTATAAATAATATAAAAGTATATTAAAAACGGTCATTTTTTTTTCTAATGTAAAAATTAATAATAAATACCTTATGTAAAAGTAAAAAGAAAAATTAATAAATGTTTTATAAGAGGTAAATTGATATCAATATAAAAGGTTAAAAACCAACATAAAAAATGTC
>Ga0214542_1001488_pt1 | contig 48021 bp, 21 predicted proteins | sample CNSS1metaG_FD_160096 | JGI IMG/M metagenome (GOLD analysis project Ga0214542, IMG submission 160096) | Root nodule microbial communities from cowpea collected in UCLA plant growth center, Los Angeles, California, USA - CNSS1 | ecosystem: Host-associated > Plants > Roots > Nodule | place: USA... | reverse complement strand
ATAAAATATAAAATTTTTTTTTATATTTTTTATATATGTATGTATATATATATTTTATATATATATATATATATATATATATATATATATATATATATATATATATATATATATATATATATATATATATTAGTTGATACAAAAGAGTATTAAATCAAACCGGCTAGATCGTCTTTTTTAAAGTTAGGATATGAATGAGTCTTAAAATATATTTAATAAATAAAAAAATTTCTTTTGGATTCTAATAATTTAATTGTTCCATGAATTATGGAGGTGAAAATACTTGTACATTTTGTTAGCTATACATTAAAAAGAAATAGTAGTACTTTATTAAATGAATAGTAGTACTTTATTTAATAATTTAATTGTTTTGTAATTTTAATTTATTATTCAACACTTCAAATTTTAAATTAAAAAATTAACATTAAAAATTCATATAACTATTGTGTCATTACGATGTCAATATTTTCTTTTATCAATTATTATTTTGTAATTTATCTTCAACTTAATTATTTTCTAACAAATAATACATTAATTGTTATTTATAGTTGATACAAAAGAGTACTAAATCTCACGGGCTAGATTGTTTTTTTGAAATCTAGGATACGAATGAGTCTAAAAATATATTTAATATCTAAAAATATCTGTTTTGGATTTTAATAATTTAATTGTTCCACGAATTACAGAGGTTAATGTACTTGTACATTTTTTAAGCTATACATTTAAAAGAAATAGAAATACTTTATTAAATGAATAATAGTACTTTATTTAATAATTTAATTTTTTTTTGTAATTCTTAATTTATTATTCAATACTTCAAATTTTAAAAAGATTAGCAATGAAAATTCATTTAACTGTTGTGTCGTTACAATGTCAATATTTTTTTATTGTTTATTATTTTGTAATCTATCTTCAACTTAAATATTCTCCAATAAAATAATGTATTTATTGTAATTTGTAGTTTATATAAAAGAGTATTAAATCCAACGGGCTAGATCATCAAGCTAGGATATGAATGAGTTTTGAAATATATTTAATATCTAAAAATATCTATTTTTGATTTTTATAATTGTATTGTTCCATGAATGAATTGCTGTGGTTAAAATACTTTTACATTTTTTAGTTATACATTAAAAAGAAATAGTAGACTTTATTAAATGAATAGTACTTTTTAAAGACAGCCGAAGTAATGAAAATTTTTGAAAAAATATATACGATGATAAAATGTGTATAATAAGAAAGAGTTTTTCTATGTAAGAATGTTGAAAAAGCAACAAAATATAATCATAATACAAAATAAGATAGAGACATGGATAAAAAGACGATCAAGTCAAATTGTTTTTATAATAAACAATAATAATATAAGAGATATTTTCAAAATTCCTATCCCAATGACTTTAACCTCACCTTTAAGAAAAAAAGAGTAATTGCTTTGTAGGTGGGAAGCCAAACCATTACAGTGCAGGTGTAGAACAAGAAACGATAATTCTCCTAGGCAAATATAGCCCAAGGAAAGATATTATAGTTGCGGTTGTTTCACACGTAAATCTAATGACCAATGTGACCAAGTGGGTGGTAGACTCTGGTGCTACCAAGCACATTTGTGTAAACATAAATACTTTTACCTCCTACACTAGTGTAGGAAATGGAGAAGAACATGTTTATCTTGGTAATTCCAGGAAAACTCTTGTCCTAGGAAAAGGAAAGGTTCTTCTAAAACTCACATCTAGGAAGACTCTGACCTTGAGTAATGTGCTACATGTGCCCTCTATCAAAGTTAATCTAATCTCTGTAGTACTATTGCGAAAAGTGGGGGTTAAAGTGTCATTCAAATCTGACAAGATCGTAATGAAAAAAAATGTTTTTGTGGGGAAGGGATATTGTAATCAAGGTCTCTTTGTACTTAATATTTCAAAAATTATTAATGAATCATGTTCTTCTGCTTATATCGTTGACTCATATGATATGTGGCATGCTAGATTAGGACATGTGAGTTCCTCGTATGTTATGAAATTAATGACTAGGATTAATTAATATGCATGATAAACAATGTGGTAAATTTGATGTGTGTAGAATCTAAAATAACTAAGAAAACATGTTATCCTGTAAACGTCAAACTGAATTATTAGGGTTAATTCATACTGATCTAGCATATTTAAAACAAACCATGTCTAGAGGTGGTAAAAATTATTTTGTAACATTTATAGATGATTATTCTAGATACATCAAAGTGTACTTAATCAAACGTAACGATGAAGCTTTTGATGTGTTTTTTACTTATAAAGCTGAAGTAGAAAATCAATTAAATAAGAAAATTAAAAGAATTAGATCAGATAGAGGTGGTGAATATGTTTTGTTTAATGAATATTGTGTTAGAGAAAGTATTATCCATGAAGTAACCCCACCATATTCACCTGAGTCTAATAGAGTAGCTGAGAGGAAAAATAGACCTATTAAGAAAATGATAAATGCCATGCTTATTAGTTCTAATGCATCTGATAACCTTTGGGGAGAAACCCTTCTTACTGCATGTTTTTTACAAAATAGAATACCTCATAAGAAAACTGGTAAAACTCCCTGTGAGTTATGGAGAGGTTATCAACCTAATCTTAAATATCTAAGAGTGTGAGGGTGTTGAGCTAAAGTAATCTTACCCAATCCTAAGAAAAGGAAAATACGCTTTAAAACTTCTGACTGTATATTCTTAGGCTATGTTGAACATAGTACTACCTATCAGTTTCTTGTTCTTAAAAGTGATGTGATTGAACATAATACTATTGTGGAGACAAAATGTTTAGTTTTTTTAACATATATTTCCTTTAAAGGTTAGTGACAAAATGTTTAGTTTTTTTAACATATATTTCCTTTAAAGGTTAGTGATACGTCTGAACAACCTATAGATAATAATAGTGATGTCATTTATGAGGGTTTGAGAAGAAGTAAAAGACAGAGGAATGAAACTTCTTTTAGAGATGACTTTTATACCTGTCTAGTTGAAAATGATCCAACAAGTCTTTTAGAGACTACTAGTGCTCCTCATTCAAAACAGTGGGATTAGGCTATTAAGACTGAAATTGAATTAATTGAGAAAAATAATACTTGGACGTTAGTAGATTTTCCTAAAGGAGTAAAACCCATTGGTTGTAAGTGGATCTTTAAGAAAAAGTATCACCATGATGGATCCATAGATAAACATAAGGCAAGATTAGTAGCAAAATGTTTTACTCAGAAACCCAACATAGATTACTTTGATACCTTTGCCCCTATGACTAGGATTTCCTCTATTCGACTTTTGTTAGCTTTAGCAACTACTCATAAGCTAGTGATACACCAGATGCATGTTAAGACTGCTTTTTTGAATGGTGAATTAGAGGAGGAAATTTGTATGACTCAACCTGAAGGGTGTGTTGTCCCTGGTCAAGAAAATAAGGTGTTCAAACTTTTAAAATCTTAGTATGGGTTAAAACAAGCACTAAAACAGTAGCATGAAAAATTAGTCAGTGTCTTACTTTGTGATGGTTTTTCACCTAATGATGTTGCTAAATGTGTGTACTCTAAATCTGAAAATGGTGAATTTGTCATTATATGTTTGTATGTAGATGGTATGTTAATATTTGGTACATGCATTCATTGATATAGTCTCTAGAACTTAATTTTTTATATGATCTAAATTTAAAATGAAAGACATGAGTGAAGCCAATGTTATTTTAGGTGTTAGAATCATAAGGAATGGAGATAGTATATTACATCCCAGGAACAATACATTGAGAAACTTCTTAGGAAGTTTGGATATTATGACTTTAAACTAGTGAGTACCCCTTATGATGTTTACTCTAAATTAATGAAAAATAGAGGAGAATATGTTTCTCAACCTTAGTATGCCCAAATAATTGGGAGCTTACTACACTTAATGAGCTTTTCAAGACCTAATATTGCATATGCAGTAGGTAGATTGAGTAAGTACACTTAAGGTCCTAATCAAGAACATTGGGATGCACTTGTAATCCTTATGAGATACTTAAGAGGTTCAATAGATTATACCATTGAATATAGTGGATTTCCCACTGTACTAAAAGGGTACAATGATGCTAATTGGATCTTTGATTCAAATGACACAAAATCCACCAATGGTTATGTATTCACACTTGGGGGTGATGCGATTACATGGAGATCATCCAGACAAACAATTATTACAAGATCAACAATGGAATCTGGGTTTGTTGCTCTTGAAATGGTTAGTAGTGAAGCTGAGTGGTTGAAAAACTTCTTAGCAAACATTCCTCTAGGAATGAAACCAACCCCATCTGTGTCTATACATTGTGATTGTCAATCAACAATAACTGTAGCTAAAAAAAAGAACTACAATGGAAAGAATAGACATATACAATTGAGACATAATCTAGTTAAGCAACTACTAAAGAGTGAAATTATTTCTATTGATTATGTGAAATCAGAACGAAATCTAGCAGATCCTCTAACCAAACCCCTGGGAAGAAATATGATTTTAGAAACATCAAAGGGAATGAGACTTAAATCAATTGCAAACAAACAAGTGATGGTAACCCAACCTTTGGATTGCATATCCAATGAATAAGGTTCATATGAGTAAAAACAAGTCACTTGTTAGTTCTGATAGTACTAAATTGATTTTTAATCAATTATGTCCATTTCTATGGTGTGTGTGGAAGTGTTAGAGACTACATTATTGAGAGGTTAAACTTTGTAAATTAAAATTCGATGTGGTGTAAGAATTTTAGTTTAAACAAAGTTTTAATGATTTTCATATCCCTTACGAGTGGTGTATGATTTGCAGCATAAACTTGATGAAATCACCTATATGAGTGTCGAGTGGGGTCGCTTGTACAAAATCTTGACATGATTTTTATAGCACTCATGAATAATAAGCACGCGCATGACCTAATAAGCACAAAACAACGATAACAACAAGGATTGTGAGGGTGTATTATGATTGATAAACCACTAACACACATCAAGTGTCTTTGGTTCATATAGCTTGCTATACCAACTACACAGTGTGTTAAGTTTCTCAGTCTAAGACTGATTCATATAGCTTGTTATACCAACTCCAATGCATTACATCTTATATGAGACTCATAATTTTCCTTTTGCAATCTTTTTTTCCTATCTTTTGCCATATGTGGGGCATTATTTTATAATAATCATTTCTTATTACAAAAGATTAGAACATTGCTGAAGTCATGATTCTCACTGAAGCAGTTATAATTTTAATGCAAGGATTTGCTTCAATTTGGATTTCATCTTTAAGGCATGGTTTCAGTTTCATGTACGTTGCGGGATAAAAATAATATACCGTTGTTGAGCATTAATTTTCTCCATGTGAGTCATGGGTTTTTAGCCCTTCTCCATCCTTCATTCACACCTATAAATAGGTGGTTTTGGTACTCTCCAAAACACAACACCTCTTATTCTTTTTTCTTCTTTCGTCAAGCTTGCTTCTCTCTCCTATTTTTTCTTCTATTATTCTGGATTACTTACTCTTGATAGTTCTGAGATCCTCGAAAAATCCAATAAGTTCTTGTTGCATTTTAGGAGTACTTGTATAACACATCGCGGATAAGTCCTTATAGATAATGTATATACTCTTTGTTCGTGATTTGTCAATTATATATGTAACAATTCCAACATCTTTGGCCTAGGTGACTTAGCCAACCATCTTTGATAATAGATTGTTCCATACATATTGATGTCAAGGACATGTGAAATAATACATAGATGAATTAATTCTCTCAGTGCAATGCTTATAATTTTTTGTTCGGGAAAAATCATTTTAAGGCTATATTCTTTTGGTCAACTTATAGTGTTGGTATCTGTTTTTTAAAATTGACAAATTTCATATTAACATTTTTTAAATGTGGTGGAATTAATCCTTTACGTCACATGTTGCTGAAAGCCACATAAAAAAGCAAGGCTAGTGGGATTACAGACTAAGGACCAATTCCACGAATCGCAATAAATCCAAGGCCCATTTTTATTTCTGAATCGCAACAAAAGAGTTGCTTAGCTTCTGCATTTTGAAATTCGTATTTCTGAAAGTGTATATTTGCAGGACTTTCAGCTTGGAGAAACATGTAGAAGTTTGCCTTACATGAGTAAAAATAGTATCTTATTACTTTCATCTATTGAAAATTATTCTGCAATGATATAATTTAATTTCACTTTATGTAAGATTTGATGTAAATAAACTCAAGTATATATAACCACTTTATTTTTAAATTTATCAATGTTTATTTAAGTTACATTTTTATTTTCTATATTTAATGTTTGCATCAGATCACCTTTAATATAATTAACTTGGCTTTTATTTACATTAGAAATCTTTTAAACCAATATTACTGTAAAGAGTATACTTAATTAGAATTAATATTAGAAATAAATATATTTTAATTAGACATCTTTAAGACTTATATATATATATATATATATTAATGTTGATTGATTAAATGTACAAGAAATTCCTATTATATGAAATCAATTCAAATTCATTTACTTAAAAAAAAAATTGAATGATATGTTAAATTTATAGTTAGTATTTACATAGATATTGTTGAGAAATTCAACCCCAATATCTTCATATTTTAGTTTATCACGTCCTTTGTATTCTTCTGGTTAGTTATTTAACAACCTTTCAATAATTTGATTTCTTATCTTTTATCTTTATCTTCTAATATTTATTTTCATCTTTTTATTTTTATTTTTATCTTTATATTTTTTTACTTCGTCTTTTTATTTTTATTTTTTATCTATATCTTTTACTGTTTATTTTAATTTTATATTACTGTATATCTTTATTTTATCTTTTTGTTACTTTATCCTGTAGTATTTATTTTAATTAAAAACTTAATTTTTGCTAAGTAACAATTTTTTTATATATTTTTAGTGATGCTCTTGTCGATTCAATACTTAAACTTAAAAATATATTACATTACTAATAAACTTGATACACTTGCTAAAGTAATTAACAATTAGGTCTATGGCTAGATTAATGAATTGTTAATCATTTGAAAATATTATAAAAAATATTTCTTGATAGGGATAAGTATAACTCTTTTCACATGATAAATTGACATAAAAATTTAATATGACAAAATATTTAAACATCTTTTAAAAAACTACAGACTAAATGTCCAAAACAGTATAAAATAATTTTGTAATCATAAATTACTATTTACAATAAGTTTTTTTTATTTTATAATAAAAAATAATAATAATGATTATAAGAAAACGTTAATTTTATTGTTAAGAGAGTGTAAATGAACAAAGTAAGCATAATAATGATTAAGCAAGTGAACATGTTTCTAAAAGCAGCATAGAGTGTCCTTCATGGAGAGAAGAGCATTGGATTAATAAATATGAAGCATTTAATAGTCTGATCTAACCTACACATGGTGTCAAGTTTGGATTGGATGGATACATAAAATCACAGGCCACTTATTCTTTTGATAAATTATTTTTTAATTTATCTTCAACTTAATTATTTTCCACTAAAATAATGTATTTATTGCTATTTCTAGTTAATACACGAGAGTAATAATTCCAACTGGCTAGATTTTTATTTCTTTTTGAAAGCTGGATATGAATATGAGTGTTAAAATATATTTAATATCTAAAGATATATGTTTTGATTGTAATAATTTAATGTTCCATAGATTACGGAGGTTAAAATATTTGTACATTTTTTTAGCTTTTTAATACTTCATTAAATGAACTGTACTTTGTTAAATGATAGGTGAAGTACATGAAAGAAATACGATGATAAAATATATATAAATTGAGTGGTAAAATTTATAAAATAATTATTTAAAAAATGAAAGATGTAATTAAATTTTTATCATTTTTTAAAAAACGCATCTTATAACACGTATTTTTAACTAATATTATTCTTTTCATATATAATTTATAATAATGTTTTAGATTTTTTTTTTTTGATATCTTATATTTTACATTATATTATTTTGTAATATTTGGAAATGATAAAAGATTAGATAAGATAAAATAAAATTTTTTTTAAAGAGATTCTTATGAAACAAGCTTATAAAAGTGGCATAGAAGGAAGAGAAGTTCTTTGGTGAGAGTGAGATTCTTTGGATAAAATGAATGAGTTTGGAGAGAATTGGTGCGAAGAAGTCTCTAAATATCTTGAGTTCAAAGCTACCACGCTTGATCATTGGTCGATAGATGTCAAGTGCGAAGAAGAACCTTGCAACTTACAAGGTCCTTCATTGCCCCAACAAAACTTGATTGATTATCCTCCAACACAAGAACACAATGCAAACGTGAATAACGTAGAGTTGGGTTTGATCCCGCTATCCAACAATCTGCCAAACTTGCAAAGCCAAAATGGTGATCCTTCGACAAAACATCGACAACGCAAGCCAAGGATCACATGGAGCGATGAAGAACACATGTATGTATTCAAATTTTGGTTTTTATTTCTTTTCATCTTGATTTGAAACTTTATATTATCAGAGACCGAGATTTGTTCAATTCTTTGGTGTAGGTTATTTCTTCTTGGCATTCAAATGTGTGGCATGAGTTGGAAAAGGATTTCACAAGATTTTGTTCGAACCAAAACACCATCTCAATTGGCCAGTCATGCCCAAAAATTTTTCGAACGTCAGAAAATGCTGCCATCACAGAGGAGAAGAAAAAGCATTCACGATATAACTCTTCCTCCTCATTTTTATCCACATCTTGTTCAAAATTTATCCATGCAAGATCTTCAAGTTTCTACTCCTATTCAAGATTTCTCCATGCAAGATCTTCAAGTTCCTACTCCTATTCAAGATTTCTCCATGCAAGATCTTCAAGATCCTACTCTTGTTCAAGATTTCTCCATGCAATACACTCATGTTCAAAATTTCTCCATGCAAAACACTCAAGTTTCTAATTTTAATCAACCTACCAACACTCCTGGTCCAAGATGGTCAAATTCCTATTATTGATCCACTTGTACAATCTTATTTAAAATTCCACTCATGTTGAAGGTTTTTCTCATGCAAGATATTCAAGAACAATAAAAAATGTCACCTTTCAATCTAGACTCCACAATTTATTAATGATTGAATTTATACATTATCAGTGAAAAACTTGTCAACAAATTTTTATTTTTATGTTATTTTTATTCATTATTATATACTTGAATTTTCCATATAATAAAGTACATTTTATCTTTGAATTCAAATAAGTCATGATGTAAACTCAACAAGATTTAAACACGTATATATAGATCTCATCATACCTTTTAATAGTATAAATATTTATTTTTGTACTTCACAAATGTTCAAACTTTATTGTTATTTTATGTATATGCATGTGTCCATTTATTTATTATTTGTTATATATATATATATATATATATATATATATATATATATATATATATATATATATATATATATATATATATATATGTGTGTGTGTGTAAAAGATAATAAGAGAGTAATATTTTAGTGTTTCATAAGTGCATGGTAAATCTTTATTTTCAAACTAAAATTTATAATTAAAATATGTTATAAATAATTATTTTATTGCAGAAAATATATTTTGAAATTAAGTTAAATACTTAATTTTTTTAAAAAACACATGTTGATCGGCATTTTTTACTAATATTAATCTCTTCATATATAATTCAAAATAATATTTTTAGGATTTTTTAGTTCATATTCTTTGAACTTATAATTTCTAAACTAATTCAGTTAGTTAATTTTAATATTTAAGATGTTTAATATTTATTTTAATTATTATAATTTTTCATAATTATTTGGCTAATTTTTAATTTGTTATTCAATACTTCAAATTTTGAATTCAAAAAAGAATATTAAATATTCATATAACTATTGTATCATTACGATATTATATATATATATATATATATATATATATATATATATAAACTTTAATTGAACTTTTGTGTCTAAAATATTAATTTAATTAGAATTTGTGATAATTAAATTTTTGAATTTGTGAGATAAAAATATCTTAAAAAATATTTTTTAGTTTCATATATTATTTTTGGACATTATAATGTCTGTTAATGCAGTTGAATTAAGTAGAACTGAAATTAAGTTAAGCTGAAGTTAAGTTAAACTAATTGAAGGTATAAAAATAAATTGGTTTAAGTAACAAACATTTCCAAATATATATTATTTTACACTTTCTATTTTTTATTTTTTCTAATTATTTGGTTTGTCAAGAAATTCATTTGCATCTCCGATATATTTTTTCACCTTATCATAATCTTTATACAATTATGTTTATGTAAATTAAATATTTTTTATATGGACACTAGTATTTTGATACCACAATAATTTTTACTATCATTTGACACTATCCTTTATTATTATTCACTTTCTCTTTCTTCTAGAAATTTAAAAATTAACTTATTTAAGACTATTTAATGCTTATAAGAATTGTCAAATGGTCGTCAATGTTGTTAAAAAACTTTTTTTCCTTTTGGTGTGTCACATTTGATTATTTATATATATTTTTTAATATTTTTATGTACCGTATATTTTTGTTTCACATGAAAATGTTTAACACTCTAAATTTAAGTATTTAATAGCATAAGCATTTTACTTACTAGGTCATATAACAAAATTATATTTTTTACTCTATTATTATTAATTTTTGTTTTATTTGAAGAACTCCTTTATTTCACAAAAACAATTTTTGTATTTCTCAATCATTGATTATATTAATATTTGAAATTTTTTCATAGATCTCTAAAGTATTTTTCATCTTATCATATCTTTAGTTATATATTTATTTTTCTTTGTGCAATTTCATTTAGTAGTCTCTCAAATTGTTTCTAAGACACACATTTGATAATTTTTTAATATTTTTATTTATTGTTTATTTTTATCATGTAGAATACTATTTTGATATATTTTATATAATTATTTTTTATTTTTAACTCATTGTCAATCATACTTTAATTTTGTCACTATAATATAGTGAAACTCAAAAAATACAAGATTTATGTTAAAATTTTATTATTATTAGTTTAATATTTGTTCTTTGTGTGACTTTGATGTAGTGATATATTATAATTTTTATTAGTGTATAAAAAATATATTCATTAGAATTTAAAAAATCGAAGTAAAGAAACATTTAAAATATATTTTAATTTGAATATTTTTTTCCTTTTATATTGTTTTAAAAATATTTTAAAATTTTATAAACTAGGTTTCATTAATGTTTGTAAATTTAATAAATATTTTTGTTTTCATGAAATTTTAATATTTTATTTAATATTTTAAATTGATATGTATATAATTATAATCTCTTTCTAAATATTTGATATCGAATAAACAATTTTCATCCTAATATTATGTTTTTTTTACTGTAATTTTTTTTTATTTTATAAAAATAATTAATTAATATTGAAATAATAAAACAAATGAGTATTAATACGAAAATATATCCGGTACGAGTAAAAATAAGAAAAAAGTTTGATATTAGATTTTAGTATAGAAATAGAGATATTTTTTATATTCATCTCCGCCCTATCCCGTTTTCATTGGCTTTCATTGTTATATGTTACCTCCCTATTTTTCTATTTTCACCTTCTTACAACTCAAAAATGAAACCCATCGATCAATTTTTACCTTACCTCTCTATTTTTCTATTTTCACTCGTCTTATGACTCAAAAATCAAATCCAACAAGATGACAGCGTCAGCACTCTTTAAAACTATTCAACCAGACGCTGAGAAGTGTCATGAACCACCACTTTTAAATCTGTCTAAGTAAGGGTTGACACATGGCATCAATCCTCACCCAAACATCTGAACCTATTAGCTGCTGCCACATCATCTTTTCTTCTCCCTACAACAGCCCATCATAGTTCACCGGTCACCCTTGTCCTCGGCGGAAAGGGCTGCAAGCGCCGGAGCAACTCTCCTCCACTAACCTGCAGCTGTTCGCGCGATCATCGGAGAAGAGAAGAGATCGCGCCTCACCGTTCAGCCATCTATGCAGATTTTCGTTCACGCACCTCAGAAAACGCACGCCACCAAAAAGACGAAGCCACCACGAACCACATCGCCGTTGGACATCCGCCAGCACACAGCAGATCGGAATTCATCCACGTTCACAACCTCGTCGTACCAGCATCACGTTTCTTCCTCGCACATCCATTGGAGCCACGAACCACGCCGGAACAGTGCCGGCGGCGCACCATCTTCACAGCTACAACCTGCAGCAAGACCAGCCACCACAGATCAAACCCTCAAAGGACCTCCATTGCAGCAAATTGCGCCACCCACGACGCAGAACGGACGGAGTGCACAACACCTTCACGCTGAAGAAACCACCTGAAACACAATTATGCGAACATAATGTGACTTTAATTAAAGAAAAAAAGCCCTAGTTAGATATTTGTTATTTGTAAGAGTCAGATTCTTTGTAAAAGAAAACAGAAAGAAATGAGTTTGGAGGGAACGGGTGGGAGAGTGCATTGAATGATGAATGATAAACTCTGGTTATCTTTGGGGATATTTTTAAGGTGAACTCCACCACGCTTGATCATTTGTTGAAGAAGAAGCCTACAACTTACAGGGCCAACTTGCTCCAACAAAATATCTTTGATTATCTCCAATACACCTCAATGGAAACATCACATACGTTGATTCAGGTCTGACCCAATTACCCAACAACCTAACAAATTCTTAGAGCCAAAACGGTGGTTCTCCGGCACTATGTCGGCAACACAGGTAAAGGAAGACATGGAGCGTTGAAGAACACAAGTATACAAGAACTTCAAATTCTAATTTTTATTTCTTTTCATCTTGATTTGTAACTTTACGCTTAAACTTTAAGATTTGTATGATTTTTTTTTCCTTAGATTATTTTTTATTGGCCTTGAACGACATGGTGTGAATTGTAAATGTAAGTTGTAGTTTTCCTATTTAATTAAATTCTAGAAAACTACAGTATCTGTTACTTGTACATAAATTATAATAACGAGATACTAGCTTTATTCATGAGAAACTCATCCAAACCACATTCTTCGATCTCCTCTTTTCAATCTATTTTTTAACTCTTTTTCTTTTTTCAGATTTTCTTCATCGTTAATAATCAGAAAACCTTATGCTAAAAATAAAATCGTGTGTCTTTTAATTAATCAACTTAGTTATTATTATCTGTTTTTTTTATTGTAACTTTTCATTATAACCACCAAATCCTTTTATTTTGCTAAATCACATTTAGGCTCCATCATTATATTTCACACAAATCGCCTAATTGAATTGATTTATTAATTAATTCTAACATTTTTCTATTTGAATGATGGGATGCTATAACACTTTATGACTTAATGATTACATAAATCATAATCATAATGTACATTACAAAATTTTACATAAATTTGTTTCATCATCAATATATAAAAATAACGTCATTTAGTCACACATTTTATGTTGATTTTTCTCTTTAATACGACAATCACCAGCACGAAAAAGCATAATGTCGTTTTCAATAACAACATAATTTATTTTTTCCATATAATTTGTATGAATATACAGAGTAGAAAATATAAATTTCATGAACTTGTCCATTAAAGGGATGAGAGTGTCAAAAGGCATTAATAATAGCATAAGCTTTAAAAAAAACACTATTTTTATACCGATTATAATAGAACGGTATATAAAATATTACAAAAGTATCACTATATCACTTTATATATCAGTTCTAGCTCCAACCAGTATAGAAAATCTCACATTTTTCGTTAAATTTTCATTGTTAGTTTTTATTAGTGAAGGAGTTGAACCAACAACTTCTCTCGCCCTTCCCTTCTAAACCCACAAAACAAATCTTATTTCTCTAAAATTGTTAGCAAGGATCGAACCCACAACACTTCCTTTCCCTTCCCTCACATTATTTACAAAATTGTGATCGTGTCACTTTTATATTTGGTGGATTATAATCGGTATAATATGTTACTATAAAAAGTATTTTTTTTCACTGGTGATCATTCTGGTGGTAAGCTAATTTTATATTATTAATGAAGAGCTAGCTTTTATTTTGGAACAACAATAACAAATAAAATAAAGAGAGACAACAGGGTTGTCTCTTATTTGTGATTCCGACCCATGCTCTAATCTAGACTAAGGTTATGTTCTTTTGAGAGAAATGATTAAAAGGACAGGGAGAGGAAGAGATGGGAAGGATTAGAGGGTGAAATTGATGTTGTTCTTTTTAAGGGATTAGGAGGTGATTTTAGAGTAGATTATAGAGTTAAATTCGTGAAAGTTTGTGATTTAATTGAGTGATGTAACATTAAAAAATATTAAATAGATAAAAAAATGAAATTACCAAAATATCCCTAATGTTAAAAGTAATATAAAATGCTATATAAATCCTTTAAAATAATTTATTTAATTTATATTAATTGTGTGAAATAATAAAAATATATTTATAAAAAATGAATAATCAAATTTATTTGGTATGAAATTAAATTTGACATTTATCAATTTAATGTTTACATGAAAAACAATTTATTTATGTTATATATATATATATATATATATATATATATATATATATATATTTTTTTATTTTTTTGAAATATAAAATTTTTTGTTTATTTGATATGGACATATTTTAATTTGATTATGTTTGTTAGTAATAATAATAATATATATATATATATAGGTAAAATTTTTTAATATTTTTTTTCTTTTTTTCAAATTTTATAGAATTATATATTGTTTATATATTTTTAACTTTTTTTAGATGTTTATTAATAATAAAATTATATTTATTTTTATTAATAAATTAAAACTAAAATTACATATATTTATTTGTTAAAAAAATAAAATTGATAAATATTAATAAACTAAGTAATCTAAAAATTTTAAAGTCAATAATATTTTCACATCGTGTAGAAAAAAACATATCAAAATTGAAAGACTAGAATAAATAAAAATCATTTTTTTTACTATTTCATAAAATGATTAACAAATAATTGAAAACAAAATTTTATTGGAAATTTTATTAACAAAATAATTTAAGATTAAAAGATAAATTTATGGACAAATAAAATTAAACATACAAATAGTTTTTGATATATTAAACATGACTAAAATAAATTGTAAAATTAATTTAAACATACAAATTAATTTAAACACGTATAAAAAAATGACGAGGATAAAATGGTAATTTTGTATCCATCACCTTCTAATCTCTTGAAAAGTAGAGGGATGAAATTTTTTAGTCATCCCTCTATTCCATCCCTGTTATTCCCTTGCATCACCCAAAAAAGAACAAGGTGATCACCCTTCATTCCTCTCCAATCCTCTTGAACAGTAGATCCTCTTCAATAAATATGGTCTTATTTTATTGTTTAAGTTTGAAAAAACTAAAACAAAATTTTATTAAAATGTATTGGAAAAACTTCTTTTTTCTTATAATACTTATTTTTATAATAAATTGTCATATATTAATATTGTTTTTAATTATAATTATTTTCAAAATTATAAACAACCTATGTTTGAAAAAATTCAGAAAAACACTATATTAGTATTGTCCACTCTAAATAAAGTGTATGACCGGGGAAAAACTAGTTAAATATCTGAAAAGAAAAAATAAATTATTTATATATTTTTGTTATTATAGAAGTGAACTTGCTTTAATTAATAAATATAGTGAAAATTTATATCAAAATGTTATAATATTTTTTTATAGATCACAAATATTCATTACTTTCAATGTTCAAAAACTGAAACAATCACAAACAAACACAGCTTAAAAACAAGTTAGTGTCACCCACTAAATCTGTGTCCAATGAAAAGAGCGTTCAGCGGTATCAGGAGTGTTTAGTGATACCTGCAGCTACAACACTCCAATCCACTCGAGCTCACTTTGAAGTGAACACCTAAAGGTATCTTCGCAGCACAATGCACCACGAACCCCTAATGCTCCCTGAATTTTGTGCCCAACGAAACTTAGGTGGGATCCAGTGTCACTTAGGTGGGGTCCAGCGTCACTAAGGTGGGGCCCAGCATCAGAAGCCCTAAAGCTCTTTAGCAGAAGGGCATGTGGTGGTATTTAGGTTACACTTAACACTATGACAGTATCAAATTTCTCTCTTTTATGCCTCAAATGAATTTAATAATCTAAGTACTTTACCTCTTCTAAATTACTTTATGAAGTATTCTTTGATTCAAAACATCTAAAACGACACCATTAAATCATTTTGATCACTTCTCATTCACCACTTGCATAATTCAATCATCCAACCCATCACAAACAATCAAGCAAATCTCATAATTACACTTGCAACCAAATCAACTCCTCAATCAGAATAAATCATAGCAATCATAGTTCACAAACAATTTTATAAATCATTTAATTCATCAAATGCATCAACCACACAGATTTGAAATTGAACAAAAATAAAAAATTATAAACATATTTGTCTTCAACTCAACTACTCCTTATATATTTCCCACACGATGATCTAAATTTTCTATGTTTTTTACTCTGATCAGATGGATGTGTATAACTCTTCACTAGAATCAAATCTATGGTCTTTGATCTTAAAATGATGAAGAGATGAATTAGAAATCTAGAGAGAAGATAGATATATATTTATAGAAAAAAATTCTATAAAGATAATATTTCTTTTATTTTCTCTTAATCCAACAATCCTTAAATTTTTGTAATTGAAAAAATTGCAACATATACATACATATGAACTTAAAATACCATAACATTTGTATCTATAAATGTCTATTATGCAAATATAATAACTTGTATCACTTATTAAACTATAACAGTAAACTTGTATTATCGTTATAATCATAAGATTATGTATTTTAAAAATAAAAATAAAAAGTTGAAATTAGAAATATAATATAACAGTAAAAAAGTTATAATATTTGTTTATTCATTCTCTAAAAATATCATATTAATTTATAATTTAAAACCATTTAGTTTCTTAGTAAAACATGACAATATTAAGAGGAATAAATATTTATAAATAAATATATCCTATTTAAGATAATTATATAAATTTATATTATATGTCATTAAATTTAAGGTTTTATATCTTAAGACTTTATATATGATAAAAAAAATATTTTTTTCTTAAAACTATAATGACTAAATAAAATATTATTTAAATTGTGAAATTTTTTAGAAAGGTTTTTATTTGATTAAAAGTTTCAAAAATAGACAGCGTTATACAATAAAATATTAAAACTTTAAATTAAGACATTGTATAATAATTATTTCAATAAATATGGTCTTATTTTATTGTTTAAGTTTGAAGAAACTAAAACAAAATTTTATTACAATGTATTGAAAACTTCTTTTTTCTTATAATACTTCATTTATATAATAAATTGTCTTATATTAATATTGTTTTTAATTATAATTATTTTCAAAATTATAGACAACCTATGTTTGGAAAAATTTAGAAAAACGATAAATTAGTATTGTCCACTCTAAATAAACTGCATGACCGTGAGAAAATTAGCTAAATATATGAAAAGAAAAAATAAATTATTTATATATTTTTGTTATTGTAGAAGTGAACTTGCTTTAATTAATAAATATAGTAAAAATTTATATCAAATGTTATAATAATTTTTTATAGATCACAAATCATCATTACTTTCAATGTTCAAAATCCGAAACAAGCACTAATAAACACGGCTTAAAAACAAGTTAGTATCACCCACTAAATTAGTGTCCAATGAAAAGAGCGTTCAACAGTACCAGGAGTGTTTAGTCACACCTGCAGCTCCCAACGCTCTAATCCACTTGAGTTCACTTTGAAGTGAACACCTAATGGTATCTTACGAGGCACCACGAAATCCTAATGCTCCCTGAATTTTGTGCCCAACGAAACTTAGATGAGTCCAATGTCACTTAGGTGGGGTTCAGTGTCACTTAGATGGGGTCCAATATCACTAAGGTGGGGCCAGCGTCAAGCTCTATTCTTTTGAAAGGAAGGATTAGAAAGAGAGGGAGAGGAAGAGATGGGAAGAATTGGAGGGTAAAATTGATGTTGTTCTTTTTAAGGGATTAAGAGGTGATTTTAGAGTAAATTAGAGAGTTAGATTCGTGAAAGTTTGTGATTGAATAAGTGATGTGACATATTAAAAAATATTAAATAGATAAAAAAAATAAGATTACCAAAATATCCCTAATGTTAAAAGTAATATAAAATGCTATATAAATCATTTAGAATAATTTATTTAATTTATATTAATTATGTGAAATAATAAAAATATATTTATAAAAAAGTGAATAATCAAATTTATTTGGTATGAAATTAAATTTGACATTTATCAATTTAATGTTTACATGAAAAACAATTTATTTATGTTATATATATTTTTTGTTTTTAAGTCTTTGAAATATAAATTTTTTTGTTTATTTGATATGAACATATTTTTTAATTTGGTTATGTTTGTTAATATTAATATATATATATAGGTAACATTTTTTAATATATTTTTTTTCTTTTCTTTCAAATTTTATGGAATTATATATTGTTTATATATTTTTAACTTTTTTTAGATGTTTATTAATAATAAAATTATATTTATTTTTACTAATAAATTAAAACTAAAATTACATATATTTATTTGTTAAAAAAAATTAAAATTGATAAATATTAATAAATTAAGTAATCTAAAAATTTTAAAGTAAATAATATTTTCACTTGGCGCGTAGAAAAAAAACATATCAAAATTGAAAGATTAGAATAAATAAAAATCATTTTTACTATTTTATTAAATGATTAACAAATAATTGAAAACAAAATTTTATTGGAAAATTTATTAACAAAATAATTTAAGATTAAAAGATAAATTTATGGACAAATTACAAAATTAAACATACAAATAGTTTTTGATATATTAAACATGACTAATATAAATTGTAAAATTAATTTAAACATGTGTAAAAAAATGACGAGGATAAAATGGTAATTTTGTATCCATCACCTTCTAATCTCTTGAAAAGTAGAGGGATGAAATTTTTTAGTCATCCCTCTATTCCATCCCTGCTATTCCCTTGCATCACCCAAAAAAGAACAAGGTGATCACCCTTCATGCCTTCCTCTCCAATCCTCTTGAACAGTAGATCCTCTCAAAAGAACAGGACCTAACATAAAAAGCTCCTCTACATCAGTCAATAATTTATCTTATTATTGGTATGTTCTATGTTCTCCTGTCTTTCAAAACAAACTCGTCTTCACTGTAACTCTTAGTGGTGTCACAATATCGGTAATCATTAGACATTTAATTATGCATGTTTAAATATTTAAATATGCTATGTAATGTTATACAAATAGGAATATGTGAGATTAATTTAATTTTATTAATTTTCATTCTTTAAAAAGGTTTAAATATTTTCTTAAAATTTTAAACTTTCAAGTATGTCTTAATAATAAACAACTTTAGACAATGAATTTATAAATTTTTCTTTATATATTTAATTTTTTCTTATTTCTATTTAATGTGAAATTTATATTCTAAGACAAGAATTTGTAAGGATATTTGGGATGTATATGCATCAATAAATTTGTAAGAATTTTATATTTAAGCATCTCCTCATTGGATGAGAGGAAAATGAGATGCAAATGATCAAATATTCATTTTGCCTTTGGCTTTGATACTCCAATCAATTGTTATTGCACGTTTTCTCTCAACTTTGTGTTAGGTCAGCTTTACAATATTAGTTGATTTAGTGATAAAAATTGAAAAGAATAACAAGAAAAATTGTGACTTTTTACTAATATTTAAAAATTATAAAGTCGATTTAAAAGATTTAAAAGAAAGGGTGAAAGAGACTCTAGATTCAATTCTTTACGATAATAAAATTTTCTCTAATAATAAAATATTAACAAGTAACACTTTTCTAAAGAAGAAAAAAAAAACTTCTAATATTTTGCGAGCTAAATACATTAGATTAATTACACATAGATGTTGCAGCGTTTTCTCTCACAAATTTAATGAAGAAATTGACCCTTTAAAAGATATCACTATACTAAAAACACTTGCCTCAAAAATCTTCAGTCCGAAGTTGCTTCCAGCTCAGAAAAGCATTGCTTTTTGGTGAGGCTTGCACACAAGAAAGCATCATGACCCAGTGGATTTTAAGACACCTAAGCACAACTCAACAACCAAAATAATAGTGATTTGAAATCAGGAAAAGGACCCTACAAAACCAAAATCATTAACTTTCTTTCTCTGCTAAACACAAACATGAGGCTAAACTGCATAAGCTTGATTTTCTTTCACATCATTATCTTCATCAAATTCCTCAGTCTTTCAAGGCCACAAAAGCTACCCTGCTTGAATTTCCTGCTCTTGAAGGAGAAAGCATATCATATGCACTATTTCAGTACCCTGCAGGTACCATCAACCCTCCTCATATCCACCCCCGTGCAGCGGAGCTTCTGTTCCTTCTAAGTGCTTCTCTGCAAGTAGGTTTTGTTGACACTGCACGCACACTTTACACACAAATCCTTCAGCCCGGTGATATCTTCGTATTTCCGAAAGGGTTGATACATTATCAGTATAATCCACAATCAGTTTCGGCCACTGCTATATCAGCTTTTGGAAGTGCAAATGCAGGAACAGTTTCAATACCCCATTCTATTTTCAGTACAGGAATTCATGATGTAATCCTTGCCAAGGCTTTCAACACTGATACTAATACTGTGAAGAAGATAAGATCTGGCCTTAACAAACCGTACAATATAATGGCAAGCTAAACTTTCGTGTACCTCTTCCTTCTAGCTTCTGTATATCTGATAAATTATATATCAAGGAATCTTAAAAACCTCCATGTTTTTGTTTTTATGCTCATTCTGTTTCCTATGCTATTTTATTATTCCATGTGTTCATACCGTAAGTACAAACCACCCAACGTGCGGATCAACCAGTGTGTTTCTTAATTTCTTAAATGTTATCAGGCTATGGAGAACATGTAGTTAAGGTGATTAAATGAGGAACAAGTTGAGGTAAAAGGATGTTGAAATTCATATTGATTAGATAATCTTGTTTAAGGTATTATCTAAAACTCTAAATATTAGAAAACGAATTTAAATCTAATTTATCTTCATTCTTATAAAATTTGACATGTAAGATGACATAGTTAAGGTGACTAAAGTGAGAATTTTATCTACATATTCACATATTTTAATATATAGCGGGTTGGAACCAGCGAGCCAACCCGGCTCACCACGAGTTTGAGTCGGGTTGGGTTGAAATTTGTTTACAAATTTTAATACAGATTAATTTTTGATTCGATTCATCTAGAATCCGGCTCAACCGGATTGAACCCGTGGTGAGCCGAGTTGGCTCAACCCGCAGAAAAAAGGATCATACTAGTATTTTTTATTAAGTAACCCAGGTGAGCTGGGTTGGCTCACCAACCCGCAAATATAAGAGTCACATTAGTGTTTTTTATTAAGTTGGACTTTACATTTAGGTCATGTTAGGTTTTTTTTTAGCCAACACATAAATAATTTGGTTTTTTTTATTTTGGTTTGAATTTAGATTGTATTAAAGTTTATTTAGATTTTAATTAGAATTATAATTTAGTTTTGACTCAAAAAGAATTATATTATTTTAATTAAGTGAACCAATGAATCAACCTTGTTTAATTCGCCAACCCATGGTGGGCCGGACCGGATTTAAATTTTTTTGGCTCGCTAAAAAGTGAGCCGGATTGAGTTGACTCATTAAGTGAGTTAGGTCACACCGGATTACCCGTTTTGACAACTCTATTTTAATATAACTATATCTATAATGACACTACTTTAAATATCTTATAAATATTTTATGAATTAATTACATTCACATCTCTTCTTTAATATAACTATATCTATAATGACCTACTTTAAATATCTTATAAATATTTTATGAATTAATTACATTCACATCTCTTCAATCTCAAAAGGGTGCAAACAAGAGACATGAGTCAAACTGGAAAAGATGAGACATGGAAGGACATACGTAGGTATGATGATAAATTGAATTTTTAACCAATCTGTATTTATTTTAATACAAATAATTGGATCATATTTTGATCCAAATCTACTTTTTAAAAAAAATTAGTTTGGATTTTTTTTATATTCAGATACAAATATAGATTAAGATTTAAATATAAATATAAATATTTTGATCAAGTTGAAAATCTAAAATCTAAATAGTAATAGTACCTGTACTTAGTGTTAGCCGGTATATATATATATATATATATATATATATATATATATATATATATATATATATATATATATATATATATATATATATATGCTTCTCCTTCAAAATTCAAAGTATATAACGAATATAGTTAGACTCAAATTAATTGAGGCTAAATCAATCCATCTATGGAAGGTTAACCCGGCTGGAATGGAATCAAATTCTGGAAGATGGGATAGAAAAAAGAGTTAATCCAAAAAAGAGTAAACGGGGCCAATATACAAGATCCATGGATGTTTTAATTAAGGACAAACCAATACTATGTTGACATTATTGGTTTTTTTGGTGCGTTTATAATATTTTTATTCCTGGCAGGGGTTTTCCCCAAATTCATTAGGCCAAATCTTATTTATACATTTATACTTAATCATAGTAGTAGGTTTGTAATCACTCAATAAAGAATTTAAACAAGATCAGTTACTGCAAAAACACAAAAACAAAAGTATGATAATAACATCGATCACGCCATCGCAATAATTAAGCTAACAAATGAGCGAAATATGCGGGCCAAACCAAACACTAAAGGACGTTAGCAAATTGCTATCAAACAAACTTTACCTGGTCACTCCTTAAAACATGGGACACTTACGTTGAAGTCTGTCCGGCAACTCTATTCAACTATGAAAGTATGCAAAAGAACACAATATTAATTCTTGAATAGTACTACAATACTATTGTATTTATGATCCCACGTTGCTTCTTATTAAAAAAATAACAAGCTGCTACACTCATTTTTGTAGCAAATAATAGCTTATTTGTTCTGCTCTCTGTTCGGAAGTGCTGAAAATGGATATGTTTTATGATATGTTCTTCATTATTGTACAATGGATAAATGTCTTGGCTTATATGCCGTCCCAAGATATGACCAAGTAAGCTGAATTGAGAGTGCCCTTTAATAAACAAGAACATGTAACAATATCCTATGTAACATGTTACATGATGGGTCCCACTAGAAGCTAGCAAAAGACATAAATATTAAGGTTGCAAGTTTTGATGTTTACCTCTGTTTGCTAGAGACTTCACCACCTGAAATTTTCTCACAACCACCTTTGGGAAACAGGAGTAGATTTGTTCGTAAGATGTCGCTGGAGTTTATCGCAGGCATTTTCTCAGCAATGGTAGTGGCCTTACTCTACTGGCTCTTCAGGAAAAAGGTCATTCCATTTCTTAAGCAACGTAAGACTTTGAAAGGTGAGTGAACAAACTAACAAATCCAAGTAATTTAAGTAGTGAACAAATCCAAGTGTTTGAAGGCTTTTACATTGTTGCTGCAGGACGGGAACATAAAAGCCTTGAACATGATGCAATATCATTGAGGTGTTTTGATTTTAAGGAACTAGAGAAAGCAACAGCAAATTTTAGCCAAGATTGCTTGCTGGGTTCTGGTGCATTTGGAAATGTCTACAAAGGAACCTTTGAGTTAGAAGGAACACTAGCCATTAAGAGAGCTCATTTTGAATCATTCACGAGTGTGGATGAATTCAGAAATGGTTAGCCTCATTCAAGATAATTCTGCCTGTTTAACTCATGTCAATTCTCATCAAAACTCTCATCATGGTTTTGAAGTTGTAACCGTGGTCGCAAATATATTGCTCCTTTTTGGTCTCCAATCATAATGCAACATCATGTATCTGCAATTTTGATAACTGCAACCACAACTGCAATTCAAAACCATGACTCCCCCAGAAAAGAAAATTCAATTTATTATTCTTGACTAGTATTTCTTTGTTCATGGCAGAAGTTAGGCTCCTTTCAGCAGTTAGGCACAGGAATCTTATTGGTCTGGTTGGATATTGTGAAGAACCAGGTGACTATGACTGACAAAAATTCCCTCTTGATTGTGTAGTAAAAGTTGATGTTCTTAACATCGTGATGATATTTATGGTAAAAGCACATTGCTTTGGTAGTTTATATTCCTTGACAGTACTCAGTGTTGTGAGGGAGTTATTCCCACACAATTTTTTGCTAACTTGGCCTAATTATTGTTAGAATAATAGTTAGAATACAAGATGAAGGGGTGAAAGTTAAGGAGCATTATTCTTATACTGTCATTTAGTCTTTAAATTGAAAAGTCATTAAGGACTTTGGGTTACTTTACTGTCCATACTGCATTAAATCATGTAACATAAGTGTCAAATACGATAAAATGTCTTGTATTTTCTCTAGTCACCTCTATGTTTCTAACAATCATGTCTTGGTCAGAACAAGATGGAGCCAAAATACTGGTCTATGAATATGTTCCAAACGGTTCACTGCTTGAGTACATCATGGGTAAGTTTTCTGTTTATCCTTCTTAAACAACACAAAAGTCAAGGATTTTCTTTCAGTTCTAACGTGTTTCTTAACTTGAACATCGTATCAGAAGTACAGAAGACAGATAGAATTAAAACATAGACCAAATTTGATTAAAAGCTTCTACTGTTTATTCGGAAACCACAAATGCATGGCTAAGAATATTAGCTTTATGTAGGAAGCAGAATGAGCTTAACTTGGAGGCGAAGAGTGAAAATAGCAATAGGAGCAGCAAGAGGTTTATCCTTTAAATAAATAATAGTCCCCAGTTGATTTAACAAGAAATCCTTGAATTAACTAAGAATTGCTTTGTTGGTACCTTTTACAGGCATAGCTTATTTGCATGAAGGTGTGAAACCAAGCATAATCCACCGTGACATAAAACCAAGTAACATCCTATTAGGGGAAGGTTTTGAGGCTAAGGTTTCGGATTTTGGGTTAGTAAAATCAGGTCCAACTGGTGATCAGTCACATGTGAGCAGCCAGATTAAAGGGACACCAGGGTACCTTGACCCTGCCTATTGTTCAAGCTTTCATTTGACCAAATTCAGTGATGTTTATAGCTTTGGTGTCATACTTTTGCAACTTGTTTCAGCTAGACCTGTGGTGGATTCCACTGAAAAACAAAGCAATCAACATATCATTGACTGGGTAAGCAAGCAATGCATAATGCCCTTAATCTTCCAATGCAAAGTTTTGTTATTATTGTATCATCATAGTTCATTACTCATTACAACAGATTGGTACATCATGATGCAGGCAAGGCCAAGCATAGAAAAGGGAAGTGTTGAAGAAATCATAGATGCAAATCTACTATGTCAGAGTGAACCCTGCAATATGGAAGTTATGCTGAAGATGGGGCAACTTGGTTTAAGATGTGTGGTTGAAGAACCAAAACATCGCCCAACAATGACTCAGGTGTGTCAAGAACTTGAGCGAGCCCTCAGCTCAGCTGATAGCTTCAACAGCAACAAACAGTTTTCAAAGGGATTCTTTACACCAATTGGCTTATCCCAGCAATCTCCCAAGTCTGAGACTCGGGGATCAGTTGAATCAAATGATTGTTCACAGAGCTTTGTTAGTATTGATGGTGTTGGATTTCAGAAATTCCATGTTGATATGGATAGTTTCTCCTTTAAGAGCACTAACTTAAGGTGCCTAGAAAATAATAGTATTAGTATTGACATGAATAGAATGTAATGGTACCAGGTTTTGTATTCATAACAACAATTTCGAAAGACCGAGACTTCTTCAACAGAATGACAAAAACTCATCACTCTTTTCCTGTATTGTCTCATCATTGGTCCAATTGGTAAACACAGAGATGTTCATTCAAATCTCGTTGTCAACGTACGTCTATATGTATCGGTGGATCCAGTTCAGAGGTGTGGAAGTAACTCTCTTTTTACATGTATATATTTGATAGTTCTTTTTCTCTCTCACTGTTACCTTACCAGAAAATTTTAATAAATAAAATAAATGTTAAAAACTACAAGAAATTAAAGAGACGGACAACTTCTAATTTTGCAACTTTAGACGTTTGCAGAAGTTCAGATATTTTAACTTTTCTATAATAACATTATGTGTTTCTAAAAATTTTGCAATATTTTTTATCTGTAAAAATATTATAAACTATTTATTCAGCGCATTATAGAAAATTTTGAAATATGTTAGCTATGTATAGATACTTTGAGGCTCTCCGTAACTTAAAACATTACAACCATAAATCTTTTATATTTAATACTTTTATTTATTATTTTTTTTACATTAACTCTCGATCTTAATCGTTTAATAACATAAACCTTTAACATATATGTCCTTTTAATACTTAATATTTGATTGTTATGTTTTTTTTTTACAAAGTAATTTAACTATTATTTAAAACTTAAATTGTGAATACTTAACCACTTATTAAGAGCTCTTTACTTACGATTGCGACAAGAGCCCAATTTATTTTTCTATCCAGATATTCTTTTACTTCTCTTACGTCGTATCATACAACGCATTCTTCACCTTAAATTCAAGTCAAGATTAATGCAATTATCAAATTCGATAATAGAAAATCATAATAAGAAAACATTATAAATTATGAAAAATAAAAGATACACATTCATAATGTTACAGAAACATTTGATACTTGAATATAAAATTGCAAAGATAGCATAGTCATCACTTCCGTACCTAGAACTAGATCCAAAATCCATATTCACCATCCTTTTTGTATCAGACATAACCCAAAAGAAATAAGGATAACAAGCAATATGAACTTTGGATACTTATTTAGTTTTCCCATTGAGTGCGATAAACTAACTATGCATTCAAAGGAGTGCACGAACAACTTACAGAAATCACTCCCCATTGGATGAGAAAAATATGAGATGCAACATGATTGCCTCTTAATGATCAAATATTGAAGGTTACCTTTGGCTTTGGTACTCTACTTCCATGACGCTTTACTCACGCAAGCTACATACCCCAAGTCACTTGTTACATTGTACTAAATGAGCGAAAGTTTTTTCAATCTCTGTTAAATTGGATATACAATCTGGTGGTTACCAGAGCTCAATGTCTGCTAAGGATACAACACTACATACAAGCATAACAGATCATACAGCCAGCTTCATCAACCTGAACTAAGTTTCCATCGGTGCAGCACAGGGAGCCAAAGTTCTAGAAGGAAGGGGAACACCACCTCCTCTCACCGATAAAGGAGGACCTCTTACTGAGCTGGCTCTGCTGACAAGATTGGAGTCAAGAAATACAACTACAACTGTGATGTCATCGTGGAAATGCCTGCGGACACCACGATCAATTTTTTTCAAATCAGAGTACCTCATTTCTCTCTTTTTAGCTGCTTCCTGCAAAGCAACTTTGATGAGCCTTCGAGCAATTCCCTGCAAAACATAAACCAGGTAATGCCAGCATCTATCTTTCAATCTTTGGTTCTACTATCAAGTGTTTGAATCTCTTAAGATATCCTCTTTCATTCAAAATTGTGCATTGTAAGTAATTTAAGTCGCAGCTTTTGTTCATATACAAAATGCATCCTATCGATTTTAAAATCCAAGACTGCAAGCAGTAGCATTTACATGAGAGCAAGTTGGCATGATCGTAATCTAAATGAAAACAGCGATGACATAATAGTGCATGGAAACCATGGTAAGAAAATCAAGCACTAAATGCTCCAACAGAGTACATGAATCAACTATTTGAAACTTAATGAAATAATTAGGGGCATGTAAGTTATGACTGGACAAAATCACAGTAACTAAGGAATGAAAACATAAAACAAAATAGAAACGACCATATTGTACATTTATCTTACATTGTGTGGGTTGTTTTGAACTATATCAACGGCATCTTGATTGCTAAGGTGTTCCCAAAGACCATCAGAAGCAAATATGAGAAATTGATCATGCGATTGAAGTTCATGAACAGAAATTGATGGGTCGGAGCTCAAAATTGGCCTCTTAAAACCATCCCGTACACGAAACTTGGCATACAGTGGTTCCTTGTTGAATTCAGCCTTTTTTAGGTATACATCGCCAATGGATCTAGAAATCTGCAACATAAAAATTTCATAACTAAGTTGTATTACACATGATAAGTATATGGTAATGTTTGGTCTAGCTCTTCTCCTTATAAGAAGAAAATAGGCAAACACATTTTCCAGAAATCTCTTAAAAGATCAAGTAGCTTAATTTTATAAAGGAAAAGGAAAACAAGTAGCATTTTAATTGCATGATCAGGTAGGCAGCTTTGGTGTAAGCTGTTTGTACACTGCACGGAATTCCCTAAATAGGCAGCCTTTCGTCTGCTTATTTATTGTAGAGATTTCGAAGGTTGATAGTTTTTTTCTACAGAAAAAAATAAAAAGTATTTTTGAAACGTTCACTTGCTATATTTTTGTTTATTGCACTGCAGTATGATTCTAGAATTTTAGCAATAACTACATTCTCCACAACTTTATGCAATGAGATTATTCTGTTCACGGATATTTCCAATGTGTTCCTAGGTCAGACTTGTGTTGATTCAAGACTTGTGGACAAGTATTTGATGGATCACCAATCAATGAGGATAAATTCCTGGGCTTAGTTTAGTTTTCTATTTGTTGTAGTACGAGTTGGTTTGATCATCAATCTTGTTTAGTCATAAATTGCCCATGATAGAACTATTAATTGGAAGTGTGATCACAGCTTCTTAACACCTAAACAGAACCAAGCACATTTTGTGTCTTAGTATGTTAATCTGTTCTTTATCATTTCGAAAAGCTAAGAAGATTCGTTTAAATAATTAAATTGAGTTTTAAGATATTAAATCAAGTATCTTATTTTGTTTCAATGATTAATATCAATTCATTAAATTGTCCTTGTTAAAAACCTAGAATAGGAGAGAAATAATTTAATGATTAATAATCGATTAAATCAGAAAAGTAATTGATTAATATTTGAAATAATCTTATTTACCTTTTAGGACATGACTTCACTTCAAGACAATTTTTTTCAAGGATACTCAGGACAAAACTTGAGAGATAATTTTTTTGTTTACAGAATCAACAAGTTAGTAATCATTGTGTTGTGGAGTCTTTCATCTCAAGATAAATAAGTCATCAACACCAACTCGTGTAGCTAAATCTTGTCAGTTACAAATTCAAGAAATCAGCAGAAGTTGACCTTAAATTTTTGCTTTTATCTTTGAAGGTTTTGTAATTATCAAGATAGGGTGTCTCAAGGTTCTCGTAGCAAGCTTCTACAAAGAGGGTTATCAACTCATCTCGTAGAGCTCAAGAGATTTGGATGTCATTGTTTCTTTTTGTAAACATTGAAAATTAGTGTGAACTAGTGTATATTCTTACTTTTATCCCATCTCATCTTAAAATTACTGCAACCAATAGAATTGAAAATTCATTCATTGCGTAATTACATATTAGATAGGAGAGCTGTTATAGGAGAGCTGTTGAAGGCTACTAGATCTTAATATAGACAATGCTTATTTTTTAACGAAAACGTTTGCAAGAATTTGAAAAAAGGGTTGAAATCTTGTTTCAAATCTAGCTACACAGCAGGCAGCAGCAGAATAGTGATGATATCAGGTCAAGGAGGATGATAGAACTCTAACACCAAGTTGAAATTACAGGGGGTTCGTTTGATATAAAAGAAGAGACAAAAAAGTATATATCCAATTGATATTCATATGACATGATAGGTTAGTGGTCCCTCCTGCTTTATCTTATCCAACAACCATAAAATTGATTTTTTTTTTTTTAAACTGGCAGAATTCTATCAAAATTTTGATGATTTTTTAAAGTTTTGTAGCATTAATTTATTAGGGGGTCGGGGAGAATCAACAATCCCTAATTATATTACTAGCCTAAGTGAAGTGTTCGTGTAGCACAAGCCCTGCCAAGAACATACTAATATAACAAAACTCAGTAACACAATATATATTGTAACATACTATATATATATATATATATATATATATATATATATATATATATATATATATATATACACACACACATATAAGTGTACAGGCAATATTTCTACCAAAAGAAGATCATAGGTGATGCTTTCATTTCTTAGCTACTGTAATACTATGACAATTCTTCATACCAGTGAATGGGCTGCACATGGCTACCATATAAACTATGATTAAAACAAAGCATATTACTTCAACCTCTCATTTAATTGGTTAAAATTTCAAGAACATTTTTAAGTCCTAGCAAAAAAGGAAAAAAAAAACTACTCGTACCTTTAATTTATAAATAATTTAATATCCTAACTAATCTAGTAAAAATAGATTCATTCGCATAGAGGAAAATATATTATTAGTGCTTATACCTCAATAAAAATGATTTAACTAATGAAAGGATATGCTTATACCCAAAGATTAAAATCTATTTTTCCAGTTATTACATGATTTAGGGTTTTGCCTTTAGGTAAATCAACTTTTCAATCTCATCTGTAAATTAAAAATGCATTTTAAAAAAACAAAGAAAAATGACTTAAAATGTTATTAAAAAATGAGACCATAACTCGTACACAGGACAGCAAAGCCTATGCAATAGGACCAACTGTGAAGGGTCAGTCTACATATTGCATAATCCAAAAACTTACAAAGAGTCATCATAATCACAGATGACACAATTTAGATATGCATATCTAAAAAGGTACAGGAAAAATGCAATGTATTATTAATAAGTCACATCAGTTTTTTAATAGACCGCAGACAATAAATTAAATTTTCATTTAAAAAACAAAAGGATGGAAGAATTTGGGAAAGATGTGGATTGCCTTGTTTTATAAAATAAAAATAAAAATAAAAATAAACTAATCACCAAGATTCACATGTGAAACTTACCTGTATGAGACCCTTCACCCGCCATACGTTGTGCTTTAGAACCACAATTTTTGAGTCATCAGGATGCAAAGAATGCATCTCCTGTCTCACAGATTCTATGCCCACATTATGCTCAGACGAAAGCTGGATGGCCAAAACTTCCCCAGTCGCTCTGACAACCCGCCCAAGCACAGCACGGGAATCACCAAGGTTAGCAATGTAGAGGATACCACCACAAATCACACCAACCAAACAACAAGATCCCACCGCAGCAATTTGGGGATTCATAGGCCACTGTTTGGTAACCACTGACAAAAAACCTTCTTCGGTGGCTTGGTATGCCTTCCGAATAACCTCCACTGACATGGACTTCTGCTCGGACGCAAATCCTTAAAAAATATGCACAGGTCAACACAAATGTTCACAAGCAACATTGAGTAATGACTTGAACTGAAAGGACAAAACTTATACACACTTTTACTGTTCTCCAATTAAAATTAGATTTTCACCTCCGAAATTTGCATAATCCTTTTAGTGCAAACTTTTATTACGCATATTATCAAGGTGAACCTCTAATTCTATTTGGAGAAAAACAAGAACACCACCAACAGAACATTTTATCTAAGTTTTGTCCAAACAGAAATTCATAGATGCTCCGAGAGCAAGACAATATTCTTGCTTCATGCTATTGAAAATGTATCACATCAATTTATGGGGCCATCAACATCACCACTTTAACTACATTCTAACTGCTATATCCAACAATCTGATGAGATACACATTCAACGGCGTTGAGCACCTGTGAATCTGACTAAAAAATGGAGAGTGAGCATAAAAACTAAAAACCATTACGTTTAAGATGTTGGAAAAGATGATCACAAACGAAGCGCGATGTCTCAGGTCCACCGTGGCCATCATACACACCAACAAAGGTACCATAAGGGCCAGTCTCAAGCAAGCTAAGAGGACCAGACTCAATCTGGCTCTGATCCTCAAGCAAGTTGTTGGCCTGAACAACAGCCATTGAGTATTCACCAAACAAGTGCTGCCCGGCATCCTTGTACCACAGCAGCCCGTCCTTCCGCCCCGTAACCTCGGAACCCTTGCCGTCGGAGGATCTTCGCCGCCAGCAGGCAGTCAGAAAGTCCATCAACCTTGATAGCATCCCTCATTTCACCCCAAAACAACCTCCAATTCCTTCACATCCACAAACGGATGCTCCAATCCCACCCCCCACAAACCCTGCCTCACCTATGTTATATAAATAATATTAAAAATAACAAATAACAACAACAATAATAATATATCTATGCTATGGCTACCACTGAATTTCAAACCCAAACATCAAAATCCGAGAAATTCAACCGCTGAATTTCACAGGAACCCCCTGGAAACACAAATACAAGAAACATAACTGAGCAATAAAGAAGAAAGAAGTGAATAAAGAAATAAAAAAATAAAAGAAGAGCATAGAGTTGTCGGAAAGAGCAGTACTAGGTTACAGAGCGAAGAGAGGAACGGTTATGTGATGCAAGAACGATAGATCTACAGATCGAAGAAAGCGAAGTGTGTGGTGATAGGGTTTTGTGGTGAGTTGACGCGTTTTCTGGTTTGGGGTGGTGATGATGTAGAATAGAGGATAGAGAAAGGAGAAAGGTTGGGATAATTGAAAGGGGAAAAGGGCTTAATGATGAGTGATCGGTGGTGGGAGTGAGTGAAGGATGATGAGTGACCTCAAACTCAAAACACTTTCCTTTTCTTTCTTTCTTCTATTATCTACTCTGCTCTTTCTCGACACACACCGAAGAAAAAGGGTAATCCACACCAACTAACTCTCCCTGAATTTTGTGAATATTACACACCCGTCAATTTCTCCCCATTTTTTTCATTTACTTCTGCTTTTTCTTTAAGCCAATTTAATTACCCATCATCACCAAAAACCAATTAATCACATCATTAAGTTTATGCTGACTTTTACCTTTGCAAATACACCATATTCAAATCTCACTGCTACAAACAATCAATATTTATTTCTTCACCAATTATCATATATCACTTAATTAATAAATAATATGACAATTACATTAAATAGTATAATATAAGAAAATGGAATTGGTGAAAGAAAAGAAATCAAATAAATACATTGCTTACTTTATTTTAAAAAAATCAAGGAGAAAATTAATAAATTTTATAACACAAAATAACAAAAAAAAATAGAAGCTGACGTTTTAAAAATATATTTTAAATGACGTGTCAATAAATGTTATAAATTACAATAAAAAGTTTTTTAATTATTAAATACATTAAATAATAGTAGAAAATGTTATAAACTAGATGAAAGTGTGGGACGGTTCTGTTGTTGGAATAAAGACATATGTCTCATCAAAATATTAATAAATGTGATCTAGAAAAACTAAGCCGTAGAATATTTTTTGTATTTATTTCTTTCATAACTTCTATACATATCATATATATATAGAGAGAGAGTTGTATAAGAGATGCTAATAATAAAATATTATAATTACATGTGAAATATTTAATATACAAAATTTTCTTTCGTGACCGTCAAAAAGATTTTTTAATTTGAATTTAAAATAAATTAGAACCAGAGAATATTTTCATATTCATTTAGGATCTATTATATTATAAAGTGATCTTTGAGTGAAGAGATTTTTAGTGAGAAAAAAAAAAGTACCTATTATCTTTTCATATTCATCTAGTAAATGTGATTCCTGGGAATCAGGAATTAGGTTATGAAGCGTAGTGACGTAATTAACTTTTTTGTTAAGTAAAGTATCTTTAAATGTCTTTCATAAACATGGATTTTTATAAAACAAATATACATATTAATAAAGAAAACATATAATAAATTTTAATAATAAATAAGTCAATGTTATACAAAAAAAATGTAGAGATAAAATTTCATACGTGTGATGAGAATATTTCAAAATTAAATTAAACTTTTTTAAAAAGATAAAATAAAACTAACACAAATCAGTTCTAAAAGATAAAAGAAAATATGATGATTTAACCAATAATAAAAATTGCGTATCCTCTTGTAAGGTGGATCTAACATTATAAACAACAAAAACAGAAGATCATAAAGTAAAAATAGTGAAGAAAACGGAAAGTTTCATGCGTGGCCATCTTCTTCCCGTTTCCTTCTCTTGTTTCCCGTCAATTTTCCTCTGAACCCTAACCCTGACCAAACCCAAAGCTTTAAGCACTCTCCATTCGATCCCTTCCTTAAGCGCAACACCAAGATAATCCATTCTCAATTATACTCATTTCCCAGCAAAACCCTACCGAATTTAGATTCCTCGAACTCTGATTTCCGATGGGAGGAGACCCCCTCCCTCTGCCGCCGTCATCCTCCGGCGATGACGGCGACCCTTTCGGCACCTGGTACGGCAACATCGACTACCTCCTAAACATCTCGGCGATCGGCTCCGCGTGCTGCCTCCTGATCTTCCTCTTCGTCAAGCTACGCAGCGACCACCGCCGCATACCGGGGCCCGCCGCCCTCGCCTCCAAGCTCCTCGCCGTCTGGCACGCCACCGGCCGCGAAATCGCCCGCCACTGCGGCGCTGACGCCGCGCAGTTCCTTCTCATCGAGGGCGGCAGCTGCGCCCTCCTCCTCTCTCTCGCTGTGCTCGCTGTCACCGTCCTCCTCCCGCTCAACCTCTCCGCTGGCACCGCCGTCATCGACGACGGCTTCTCCAGAACCACGATCACGAACATAGAGAAGGGCTCCTCTCTTCTCTGGATTCACTTCCTTTTCGCCGTTGTCGTGGTGTTTTTGGTTCACTTCGGGATTTCGGCCACCGAGGAGCGGTTGAGGATTACGAGGTTCAGGGACGGATACGGTAATTTGAGTGATCCTACCTCGAATTCCACTGCAATATTCACTATTATGGTTCAGGGTTTGCCGAAAATTATAGCCGCTGACAGGGTAGTGTTGCACGAGTATTTTCAGTATAGGTATCCGGGGAAGGTTTATAAGGTTATTGCCCCAATGGACTTGTGTGCTTTAGATGATTTAGCCAATGAATTGTTGCGTGTGAGGGATGAGATTTCGTGGCTGGTGGCCAGGATGGACTCTCGGCTTTTGCCGGACGATGAGCGTGACGGTGGTGTTTCCGAAACCGGATTGTGGGGTTCGATGGTTTGTTGTTGGAAATGGTTGAAGGGTTTTTGTGTTGATTTTATGGGGAGGTTTGGTTATAGTGATGAGGAGAGGTTGAGAAAGTTGCAGGAGCTGAGGGCTGAGTTGGAGAGTGAGTTGGCTGATTATAAAGAAGGGCGTGCTCCTGGTGCTGGTGTTGCGTTTGTTATGTTCAGGGATGTGTATACTGCTAATAAGGCTGTTCAGGATTTTCAGAATGAGAAGAGGAGGAGAATTGGAAAGTTCTTTTCTGTTATGGAATTGCGGTTGCGGCGGAACCAGTGGAAGGTTGAGAGGGCACCCTTGGCCACTGACATTTACTGGAAGAACATGGGGACGCCGAGGATGTCGCTGAAGTTGCGGCGGGTGTTTGTGAACACCTGTTTGTTGTTAATGCTTTTGTTCTTCAGCTCACCCCTAGCGGTGATCACTGCTGCGAAGAGTGCTGGGAGGATTATCAATGCTGAAGCTATGGATAATGCGCAGCTGTGGTTGGCTTGGGTGCAAAGCTCTAGCTGGCTAGCAAGTATTATATTTCAGTTTTTACCCAACGTGATCATATTTGTTAGCATGTACATAGTGATCCCTTCTGCTCTTTCGTATCTCTCGAAGTTTGAACGGCATTTGACAGTGTCTGGGGAACAAAGGGCTGCACTGTTGAAGATGGTTTGCTTCTTCCTTGTGAATCTCATTCTCTTGAGGGGTTTGGTGGAATCGTCGTTAGAGAGTACCATCTTGAAGATGGGTCGTTGCTATTTGGATGGAGAAGACTGCAAGAGGATCGAGCAGTATATGAGTGCATCTTTTCTGTCCAAGTCATGCCTTTCCTCGCTTGCATTTCTGATTACAAGCACTTTCTTGGGGATTTCTTATGATCTGTTGGCACCCATTCCTTGGATTAAAAGAAACCTTCAGAAGTTTCGGAAGAATGACATGCTTCAATTGGTGCCAGAACAAAGTGAAGAATACCCGTTAGAACATCAGGACATAGATAGTAGTCTTCAGAGACCACTAATGCACGACAATGCTTATGACATTGCCAATGGGGATAATGTTGAGGGACAAGATCTTTTTGTTTATCCAATTACTGGAAGCTCACCTGCTCCCAAACAGACATTTGATTTTGCACAGTATTATGCCTTTAATTTGACAATTTTTGCCCTGACTCTGGTATATTGCTCATTTAATCCCCTTGTGGTCCCTGTTGGTGCTGTATATTTTGGGTATAGATATGTGGTTGACAAGTACAATTTTCTGTTTGTCTATCGAGTTCGTGGCTTCCCTGCCGGCAATGATGGTAGATTAATGGATACTGTAATATGCATCATGCGTTTCTGTGTTGATCTATTCCTACTTGCCATGCTCCTATTCTTCTCAGCTCGAGGGGACTCCACAAAGTTGCAAGCTATCTTCACTCTTGGGTTATTAGTCATGTATAAATTACTGCCTTCAAGTAATGATAGTATACAACCAACACTTTTGGAGGGCATTCAAACAGTTGACCACGTTGTTGATAGTAGGCCCATTGATTATGAGGTATATTCACAGCCCAGGTTTGATTGGGATACCTCCCAAAGGTAACTCGGACTTTGATATGCATTGCTTCATGTCATATAAAGATGTCTCTCTTCCCAAACCGGTACGTAACTCAGAAAAAAAAAAAAAAAGAGGTGAGGGATGGGGACAAAGGGCACGCATATGGATAGGAAGAAATGGGAAGAGGTTTCTGGTAACTGCTGTTCATAATTTGTTGTAACACTCATTGATCACTCTTCATTCTTCTCCTACCACTTCTTGCCTAATTCCAAAGCTTGGCCTGGATGTTAATATCTGGAATGTACCATATTTTTTTTGTGAAGTTAGTAGCTTTCTAGTTTCTGCAAATTTGAGTTTGTGATATGATACCATTTTTAGAAAGTAGGTCTCCAAAATAATAGGAAATTTTATGGGAATGTCATGTTGGTTAGGGCAAGTGGTTCTGGTCCCATTACCAACGCCTACTTGCTAACAAAATGAAAGCGAAAGCCAAATAATGCCTCATTTTTTATGAAGTATTTTTAATAGCTTGGTATAATTTAGATAACAGACTCATTCACATTGTTTACTGTTACGTTCTTTTTTATATTGAATTAACGGGTTTTTTGTGTATCATTTTTTCCTAATTCGTCCAATATTTTCTATGAGCACAGTAGAGAACTATCCAAGTTTTCAAAACCGATTGGTAATTGAATGTTCGCATAAAAAATAATCAAAGTTTAGCAGTTTAACTGTGTTTAAATTAGTATTGACAAAAGTTACTATTATTTTTTTTTCATATATTATTATTGTCTATAACAATATATCTATAAATAGTTATATTTTTTTACCCAGATCACATATTTATATTTATATTTATCGAATCGATTCATTTTTCTATTTATATAATTAAATCGATTTGGTGTAAATAATAGTTGATAGTTGATTTTGTGAGGGGAGTAAATCAATTCGGTTTATTTTCAAAATTTATTATGGACTTTCTTTTTAATTTTTAACTTTCATTCGAAAATTTATTTATAGATTTCATGGTTCACAACTAAAGGGTTAAATGACTATTTTTGTGTCTGAGTTTCTCTTCATTTCTTCGTATTTTTCATGTGATTTTTTAGAAGGGTTATTCACAAATCAACGCTTACAAATCACTCTAAATTAGCACTCTAAATTAGTTTATCTAAACAATGTTGACATTCACTTTTCTTTTCACACATCAACGGTACTCTTTCGAATCCAAACACAACATTATGATTCACTTTTCTTTTCACATTAACTATACTTTTTCGAATCCAAACACAACATTATGATGTATTTGGATTAGGGAGTTGATTTGAAGAGACAGAGAAATGATTGTATTATTGTTTAGATCAAGGGATATATTGTGTAATTTAAGTATATTTGAGATAAAAGTTTGTGTATGGTGTGATGGGTATAATAAATTAAAATTTTTCTTTTAATAAATAAAGGTATTTTATTACTATTTTACCCTTTAGAATAAATATGGTATAATTCTAAATTATAAAGGGAAAAATCATTTCAAAATTAAATTCAAGGCTTAATTATGTTTTGGATGCATAATAAATTTGGTAACTTTTAGTTGTGTCCCTATTAAATTGTTGTGGTCTATCAAGTTCTATAAAATTCTAAACTTTTCACTTGAGGCCCTGCAATTAGAGATCTTTTTGTTACCCATGTGACTCTGATAGTTATCTTCTACTCCGATTAAAAATCGTCACATAATACATCATTGTTACCTAAAATTATTCTTAAAGCTAATAAAAATTATAAATTTATAAAATACAAAATTAAAAAATTAAAAATATATAAATTATAAAATTATAAAATTATGAAATATAAAATATAAAATATATAATTTTATGATTTTCAAAATTTATAATTTTATGATTTTCAAAATTTATGATTTTATTATTTTATGAATTTATATTTTTACAATTTTTGTAATCTTCTAAATTTATAATTTATATTTCAAAAAATTTTAGGTTTATATTTTATAAATTTATAATGTTAGGTAAATACAGCAACAAATCCTTAAAAAATCTTCTAGTTTACAATGATACATTATGCAATGATATTTAAACAGAGTGATAATGTAAATTGTCACGTCAGATTGATAATAGAAAAAAAATATACCAGTAGGTACTCAATTAAAAAAATTTGAAATTTTATGAATTTACCACAAAAATTTAATAGAGAAAAAATTGAAAGTTCTAAAATTTATAAGATTGAAATCATAATTAAACTTTTTAAATTCAACTATAGTAATTTAACAATGTGTATGGCAACTTTTCGTTTTTTTTTTACTTAACTTTATACAACAACTCCACTGAACTTCATATTACATATAATTAAATATTTCAATTTAATTCTAATAAAATACAAAGGTTATTAAAGCTTAATATGAATTTTTACTTTTCCCTTTTATTTAAGTCAAGTTAAAATGAAATTACAAATTCATTGTAAATGAGTTCTGCATTTCGTAAATTTGAATTCAATATTGTATTATAAGTATGAATCTTAATTATTAAACGGGGACACTTTTATGAGTTACTTTCCTTTTTATTAAGGCACATTCTTCGATTCTTCTACACATTGATTATTTGATAATGAACAATGATATCATGACTCTTATTTTTTGTATTTTCATCCTTTAATCTTTAATCTTTGATGTGATTTAGTATAGGTCTAATTAATCATAATGAGAGTCAGAAAATAAAAAATAAAAATCAAAAAAATAAGAATCATAATGAGAATCATAATATAATTTTCCTTCCATAATATCCAAGATTTTTTAAATGCATTTGTTAGTTTTAATGTTATATTACTTTTTATTTAGTTGTAAATGTTAATAAATTGTATTAATTAAGTTAAAGATGTATTTATTGTTTAGTTAAAATAAATTTAAGGACTATTATAAGCCTAAAGCAATCTTAACCTCCTGCATTACAAATAAAAATACACGATTCGATACAGACAATGACCTGCTCCACACTTTCAAATACCCAACCATTATCCTAAAAATTTGTTTCTAATATTTCTTTTATCTCTATTTATAAACATATTTTTTAACTGTTTTCTCTTTCAAGCTCTATGTCTCATATTTATTCTAAACTAATAATTTTTAAGAAATTATCATTAAGTTAAAAAAATTTGTATAATAATATAAACTATTTACTATAAATTAAAAATATAATTCATAGACTAAAAAATATTTATTTATCATAAACTATAGTTATACGAAACTAAAATTTATTTTGTACGACACATGCCAAATACTAATTAAAACGCGTTTAATAATTTAATTTGTGATTGAAAAAGGAAGGTTGCATTTAAATGTTTTGATTGTTAACTTTTGTTTAAGCCACTAATTATTTCTATACAAACTAGACATTTATTAATGAAATAAAAAAATAGTTATAATGAAAATATAACTAGTTACATTAAATGCATAAACATGCTAAGTGATACATGTCTACCCTATATGAGAAAACTGTAAACTCTTGAATTGTACTAAAATAAATACAAAATATATATATATATATATATATATATATATATATATATATATATATATATATATATATATATATATGCATTTTAGTAATTTATGAGAGAAAATGAATGGTTTTAAGTATGATGTTGCAAATAAATGTCATAGTCAAAGAATGATGCTATATTCACTAAGAACCAAACAAGTGCAAATTTCTTCATACTTGAGCATGTTTTGAATCTGAATTCATTCTATTATGGCTCCACTCGTCTCTTATTTGTGACATGGAACTTTCTCTCTGAAATGTGTGGCTATACTTTCGATGTAACTGATACTCTCACTATAACCAATTCAACAAGAGGATAAATAGGTTGAATAGCGAGTCACAGGTCATGATTTGCTCTTTTCTTTCACTTCTAACTTCCATTGTTCTTCATCACTTAGGTAAGAACATGCATCATCATCATCAACCAGTGAAAAGCAACCTTGCTGATTTAGGCACACAAAGAAAAAGGGTTGAATCACAACCCCTTTGTCCAAAGCCCAGAAAGCTCTCACCTTCCATACCTGAATTCCTCAAGCCAATTAAGTGTAATAAACACAGGTTTGATTCACTTTCATGATAAAAAGAATACCAACAACACGTTATTTAATGTTTTCTTTACAACATATTATTCTCTCTTTCTCTACATGTAGATTGACACATATGGCATGAATAATTTGATGCTGATTTTTCCTTCGTTTTGTTTTTCTTTTGATCTGTTATTCTTCTCACCAGTCATTCAAATATCAATAATGGAAGCGAAGTTCTCGATATGATCTCCGAAAAGGTTTGGATTTTCTAAAATCAATGGAAAAATAAGTGATTGGTGTGAAAAATTAGATCACATATACAGCGTTATGATGGTGGTTAGTGAATGTTGTTAATGCAGAATCCAGATGCAAGGGAATTCCTATGCAATGGATGCTTGCCATGTTGTTATTCTGGCTCTCCTCCACGCAGAACAGAAAATCCATTGGTTCATGATGTGCAGTTTCTTCACCAAGTTGAAGTTGTTTCACCATTAGCACGAACCAAACTCTCGGATAAATTTGGTTTCATCTCTGCTTCCCCCATGTGAATCACAAAAGATGGGAAGAAAAGTAGCCATGGGAGATAAGGTTTTACACAAATTTTCATAGTGTAGAAGTAACTTTTAACGGAATGATGTAGGTAAGGATAATTAGACTCTAAGTACATGTTCTTAATGTTGAATATGTAAATAGTTATTGTTTCAAAATTATCAAGTTTGAGGTATTATTTACTTTGAGACTTGAGGTTCCACAACATGTTTCAAAAGATAAGGAAGGAAAGGATATTTAAATTATCCTTTACCTCGACTTATAAGTAGTATGAGACATGTTCTGAGCTCATATCTTTTGAGATAAATATTTTTAGAGTCAATTATCATATCCAATGTATCCTAAGACAAATGGACAATGATATTTTGACAACTAAATTTTGATAATTTTTTCTTACAACTTGAGGTGACATCTTCTAAATGGTTTTGAAATATAAAAAATAAAAAAGTGAAAAATCACTTAAAAAATATCACCTCAAATTATAAAAGAAAGTTTTCAAAATTTAACTATTAATAAATTATTTTCCAAAATAAAATCGTGATGGAACTTCAAACTCTTCAAATAAATAATACCTCATGTCGTATTGATCTGGTATCTATCTCATCAAAAGATTGAAACAATTATTATATAGTCTAAGAGAAGAGAAGTAATGTAAATAACAAATCTTGTTGTGTAAGCCATCATGGCAATCTGGTGATTTAGTTAAATACACCATACACATAGATTTAGGTAGGTTTTATTAGGAGTATTATTTTGTAAGTTGCTATTGTTTTATTAAATTTTTAATATATCCTTTTATATTATGTTTGCAAGTATTAATGTTTTGTTTAGGAATGAATTTGAGAAAATAAAAAAATTGAAATAAAATGAAAATAAGATTATTTGAATTAAGAAAATGACGATAAAAAAATTATAAAAAAATAGTGAAAATTATAAAAGTTTGTAAATAATTTTATTGATATATATAAAAAAAATTTAACAAACAAAAGTCGTAAGATATTCAATTATTTTTTAATAAAAATTATTATTATTATTCTTTATTTTATTATTTTTATAATCTATACTAATGTAATAATTGTTGTATCGATGAGTATATTTTATATAAGAATCAGATAATTATATATATATATATATATATATATATATATATATATATATTTTAAGATTTCAAAATTGATCCTTCGTTGATGATTATTCGTTAATGATTATTGAGAATTGTTTCTCCATAACCATTTTTATCATGAATAAATTATATACTTTAAATAATTATTCTCTTGTGATTGGATACGTAAATCAGAGATGACATTATCTAGTTATGATAAAATTGTTATTTTCTTTTGTATTTTTATGCTGTTCTTATGTTTTTTTAAGAATTTTATTATAAATGAGTTTATTGATATATATTTCTTTGATGCAGTGCACTTATCCGATTTCTCATTTCAATAGTTTTTAAACATTAGGGATAACACAATGAGTTAGGTCTGACGAGTTAGTTTCCCAACCTATCAGAAAAAATGTGAGTTAGGTCAGGATATTGAACTTGTTAACCAATACCAATCAAATTCGTTTGGCCCATCAGTTCGTTGACTTGCAGGACTGGTTGGTTACGAGTTGACTTATAACCCGTAAGTGATAGAGAAAGTGGGTTGGCCCGTCTGGGTTTGGAAGAATTAAAAAAAAAGATATGCATCATTAGTCTTTCTCTTACTCACTCATCACTCATCTCTCAATCACGATTCACTCATCTCATTTTCCTTCAACCTTGAAGAGAAGGATGCGCAACAGTGGTGGTGGAAGAAGGCACCAGCGTGACCCACGACAGCGAGAAACTCTTCTCTCAGTCATTTCATCTCCCCCAACTGAACGGAAGGAAGCGCAACGAAACAAAGCATATGCTAATTTGGTTTGGTGCTTTGTGGTGTTTGAACTTATAGTATTATGAAATTGGAAGTTTGAAATGAGCTGCAGTGTATAATATTATCATATTGAACTAAAGTGTATATTATAGTTTGAACTGCATTTGTATATTACCATTATAATTTGAACTTTCCATTTACATTATAGTGTAGTTCCAATGTTTCAGATTTGGTTTTGTGTAATAGGAACATCATTAAAATAATGGATGATTTAATTAGCAAACCTATTGAAAAAGATGTCCACGACAAATTAAAGAATTCATCTTCAACTCTAAAGTGTAAGCAGAGTAATCTCTTATTCTTATCTTTTGTGAAGTCAAGCCTGTTAGATGTAAGTTATTTACTTTGTTTTAATTTATTAATTATTATTGCTCTTATATGTATGTTATTTACTTTTGTTTATCATGTTAGGAATTATAAAATTGTAAACTTCAACTAGCAACTAAAATGGAAAAGAATTAACTTGATATATATTTGGACGAGCCTATATTGGATATTCATTTCTTAGAACCTATGGATGTTCTTGAATGGTAGAAGAGTAACAATCAACGTTTTTAAAATCTTGTCCTGATTGTTAGGGACCTGTTAAGCATCCTATTTACTACAATCTCATGAATCAACATTCAACAATGGTTATAAGATTCTTAATAAGTATAGAAATCGTCTTTTGTCAACAAATGTGGAGACAATTATTTGTACTTCTAGTTGGAAGCATAGTTTTGGTGATAGTAAATTGTCTATTATAGATGTCATTTTTTTTTAATTTTCATAAAAAAAAATTATATCCTACTTTTTTCTTTAATTTAATTTCTTTGAAGATGATGAAGAAAATGACAAATATAGAAGAGTGGAGGGGACTTGTTCCAAGGATGCCCTCTAATGATCCTGAAAATGATGAAGATTGACATTGGTCAGTTCAGCGTATTATTGTCTAATGTATTATGTTCAGTGTATTATTATGTCATGTATTTGCTGGAACAAAAAGGTTGAAAAAGTTTATTATGCCTAATGTATTATTTTGATATTAGAGCTCATTGTAATTTGTCCGAAACTGGAAAAGTTCATTATGTCCAATTTACTGTAATGTTGTTTTTTTTGCTGGAGCTAAAATTGTTAATAGGTGTTTTGGTAGATATTAATGTGACAAAACATTTTTGTTTAGGTGGAAGATGTTGATATTGAATTCTTGCGACTGTTGCAGTTGAACTACTTTACCAAGCAATGTTGCAGTTGTTGTTATTGAAGTTGCAACATATGTCCAATAGATGTTTTATTATTCCATGTATAAATTGTGTAGTGGTTTATAAACTCTTGAACACATTTTTTATGTTGAACACATTCATTTCATTATGTAGATGTTTTATGTCTTGCAGTCACTGTTATTGAACTATCAATCATATCATTTTGTGATGTTAGACAATGTTAATTGCACAAGTAGTGAAAAAAAACACATTCTTTTTTAAAAAGGACGTGCCATACAAGCTAGCTCGTTAGCGTGTCAATTCGTCAAGAGACGAGATAGGTTGTGCTTTATGGCTCGTATTGTTCAAACGGGTTGACCTGTCCTAACATATTTTCAATGGGTTAAAAGTGGGTGGGGCCAAAATTGGTCAGGCTTACATGTTTTTTGATGGATAATGATATTTTGACCTATTTTTTTTTTTCATTTTTAACCTACTACTTCAATCATCTTTTAATTATCTACTTTGATATTTCTTTTAGTGATGTGATGTAATTATTTAAGAGTGATTGAAGTAGTGGGTTAAAAGTTTAGTCAAATTATCATCATCCTTTTTCGATCCCTACCAAACACTAATATGGTTAGGACGGGTTGACCCGTCCTGACCTATGTTCAATGAGCTAAAAGTGGGTGGGGCCGAAATTGGTCAGGCTTGCATGTTTTTTGATAGATAATGATATTTTGACCCACTTTTTTTTTTATCCATTTTTAACCCACCACTATAATCATCTTTCAATTATCTACTTTGATTTTTTTTTTTAGTGATGTGATCTAATGTGATAGTCTAAGGGTGATTGAAGTAGTGGGTTAAAAGTGAGTCAAATTATCATCATCCTTTTTCGATCCCTACCAAACATTTATATGGTATCACACTCATGAGTTAAAAAGTTTATCCTAACGAGATTTGTTGTCTGTTGGGTCAAATCATGCCACCCACCCATTATCGAATTTTTATCCAACCATCCATTAATATTTAGTCTCATCTTAAGATGTATATATCTCTATTTATAGAATTGAATTAAACTTAAAGTATCAAAGTCATGAAATAAGTCTATCCTAACAAAATTTGTCTAGTTTCATATGCTATCCAGTTAATATTAAATAGTACATTAATATCTAGTCATGTACACATATCGATTAATGATAAAAAATAATATATAATATATAATTGGATACGAACGTGATCTTCAAAACTTTATAAAGTTAAGTTTATTTCATCTTCTTATCCATGAAAGACGTTTCATCCGTCCCCTCTCCTAGATCATTCTTTCTTCTCAGATAGTTCAAAATAAATACACTATAAAGGACAAACATAAATATACAGAAACTCTGTTTTAACCGAAATTCCATGAACAAGATGGGATTTTTAAAACTGAAAAAAAGTTACATAAAAAAAAAGTCTCTTCCATTTTCAAAAACCCATATTCATAAAATTCATAATAAGTGTATTGTTTTAGAAGTTGAAGCTTGCCATGGTGTATATTTACAGAAACAACGAACAGAGGAGCCGCCATTGGAGAGCTGGAAGCGTTAAAAAATGAAAGCGCGGTGGTGGGACCCACTCACATGGCCCTGGCATTTTCATATTATAAAGGTAGCTCACTCACTCACTCACCCACTCCATACACAGACATCATCACAGTGACCAAAAACGACACTGTTTCGATCCAAGATCTCAGTCACGTCACGCCAAGATCTTCTCTTGTTCCGCCACGCCAAACCCTAGGCTCCACCGAGCAATGCGGGGTTTCTCGGGAGAGGGTTAGCGTAGAGGAGCCAAACGGGAAAATGCTCTCTTTCGTTTTCGTCGTTGTTGTCACCTTTATCTCCCTCTGGGAGTTTTGCCAGTGCCACGACCACGTCTACACGTTCACTATGCACCACCGCCACTCCGAGCCCGTCAGGAAGTGGTCCCACGCCGCCGCCGGAATCCCCCCTCCGCCCGAAAAGGGCACCGTCGAGTACTACGCTGAGTTGGCCGACCGCGACCGCTTCCTCCGCGGCCGCAAACTCTCTCAAATCGACGCCGGCCTCGCTTTCTCCGATGGCAACTCCACCTTCCGCATCAGCTCCCTTGGATTGTACCTTTTCTTCTCTTTCACTCTTCTTTTGTCATTATTATTTAAAGCTTTATTTTTCAAGAATTTAATTTAAATACAACCTGTTCTCTAACCATAAAATGATAGGAAGATAGAATTTTCTTAATAATTATGTTAAAACCGTTTTTAATTCGTTGATAATGTGAAAATTTGTGTATGAATAGTTGAAAATTAGAGGCTTCTTTTAATTTAAATCGATTAATTATTTCTTTAGAATAATTTAGTTATCAGTTTAATGAAAGGACAATGGCTTAAGGTTTGAATTTTGAAGGAGAGTCGCCATGTTCAGAAAGAAGAAGTTGTTATTTAGATGTGAATAATTTTTTAGTTTGACCATTCATTGTTAATGATTTCGGCGATGTTACGAATTTTTGTCTGTAATGTTTTTTCTTGGAGATTGGTTCCTGGTTTTCTTTAACTTTTTCTTTTTCTTCTGGAGATTCATACAGTTTGCATTATACGACAGTTGAAATAGGGACACCGGGAGTGAAGTTCATGGTGGCGCTTGATACCGGAAGTGACCTGTTCTGGGTACCCTGTGATTGCACAAGATGTGCTGCTACTGATAGCCCAGCCTTTGCTTCGGCCTTTGCTTCGGTACGTTTTCTTTTCCTTGTTTTTTGTGACCGAAATGAAGTTGTACCTATAGTATATTGTTGTTGATTATAGGGTTTTTCTCTAATTGGCTATAGTTTGTTTAAGGGCGTGTTGCAAGAAGAATACTTCTTTTAACATTGCATTGAATAAATGATTTTATTATTAGAAAAAATGTATGTAGGTCCCATTCAATTACCTGGGCCACAATGTATTTAGTGAGGTTCTCATGTGATCCACCCCAGTAAATGACATTTCTGCCTTTCTTTTTCCCTTTTTTATTCCTCGAGTGAAAAAACATTTTAAGTGCTAGCTTTCTAATATGAGGAAGATGGTTATTACGTTCTAGATATGCAAGTCTTGTGTTCTGTCACCTGCTTTGTTTCTCTATTAAAAACGTTGTTGTTGCAGGATTTTGACCTTCAAATATACAATCCTAATGGATCTTCAACTAGCAAGAAGGTTACTTGTAACAACAGTCTGTGCACGCACCGCAGCCAATGCCCCGGGACATTCAGCAACTGCCCCTACATGGTCTCTTATGTCTCTGCTGAAACGTCTACATCAGGAATACTAGTGGAAGACGTTCTGCATTTGACAAAAGAAGATAATCACCATGACCTTGTTGAGGCAAATGTCATATTTGGGTTAGTATCCTTCATTGTTAAATTACCAAAACTAGTCAATGTTACACTTATCTGAGTAATTTTTAATGATGATGATGCATTACATGTGTTGCAGATGCGGACAAATTCAGAGTGGGTCGTTCTTAGATGTTGCTGCTCCCAACGGTTTGTTTGGGCTAGGTATGGAGAAAATATCAGTTCCTAGCATGTTATCTAGGGAAGGATTTACAGCAGATTCATTTTCCATGTGTTTTGGGAGTGATGGCATTGGAAGGATAAGTTTTGGGGACAAGGGAAGTTTTGATCAAGACGAGACA
>Ga0214542_1001485_pt1 | contig 48062 bp, 52 predicted proteins | sample CNSS1metaG_FD_160096 | JGI IMG/M metagenome (GOLD analysis project Ga0214542, IMG submission 160096) | Root nodule microbial communities from cowpea collected in UCLA plant growth center, Los Angeles, California, USA - CNSS1 | ecosystem: Host-associated > Plants > Roots > Nodule | place: USA... | reverse complement strand
ATTGTGCTATAACTGATCACAATAGGAGTGATCTTGAAAACATACCGAACAAGAGAATAGAGGTACTTTCTCTCCCCCTTCCCTCAAAGCAAAAAAAAAAAAAAAACAAGCAAAGTGCATATCTTTGAATTGCCAAGAATTCTTGTGAATTTTTAGTAAAATATGGTTATATCTTGGAGTATGTACCAAACTGTGTGTGTACTTCTTATTTTCTTGGATATAGTAGTCCTCTTTACTCCAGTGTTTTCAGTGCTTTAGGAAAACTTTGATATGGTAATATGATTGGAAGACTCTGTCGTTTTGAGCTTTCCAGTCTCTAGTTCACCTTTCAATTGAATTTCGTTGTTGTAGTTATTTTAACTCTTCTCTTCTATGATACATTTATTTTATTTATCATGGACACCTAAGTTTTAATGATCCTTCTTAGATGAAAATTGGAGCAGTTACTCCTAGTGAGTTAAGAGCAGTTTGTGAAAAAGGTCTGCTTTTGGTAACTATTACGATTCCTGAAATGGAGGTAAATTTTATTTCTTTTCCTTATTGATAAATTTTTTTCCCTTGTTTTCGTGGGCTCGTTATTATTATTTTTTTAATTCTCTATTTTCTTATTTTACCCACACATTCTTTAAATTGATTTTGGATTGTACAGCATATTCTTTGGCCTTTTCTGTTGAGGATGATTATTCCACGAACCTACACTGGTGCTGTGGCCACGGTAAAAGTTCTGTAGGGAATTTCAGTTTTATTTTCAGATGCATGATTAATTTTATCCATTCATTGTATGATTTGCAAATTTTATGGAAATATAAATGCACTGCGAAATTGAATTTTTATTATTGCAGTTTTCTTTGGCAAATGAAATGATATCATTACTACTTTACAGGTGTGCAGGTGTATCTCAGAATTGTGGCGGCATAGGTCATATAGCAACGATATGTTGAGTGAGTGTAAAACCCGTGCTGATATACCAACTGCAGAGGTATGACATCACTAATAGTTTTAATTTTTTTTTTTTATATTTATAATTACTAGCACTTTCAATTGTTGTTAAAAAAGAACCATTGTTTCCTGTATCAGCCCATATTGCCTGGTTGAATAATTTATGCTTGATGTAGGAACTTCTTGCTCGCTTGGTGGTGCTTTTGCATAATCCTCTGGCAAGGGAACAATTGGCCACCCAAATTTTGACAGTGAGCTCATGACATTCATTTATATCTTCATAATATTTCTCGATAAATTCTTCTTTGATGTATATTGTCACATAGAGAGGCTTTCAGCATTAGAGGTGTCAATTTGGCCCAGCTCACAATGCTTGGCCTTGGTCCATGTGGGCTAGGGCAAAAAGAGTCCACATTAAAAAAAAAGCCCCCAACAAAGTAGTCCACAGGGACAAAAACCCTACAAAAGCCCTGTGGGCCAAGGCCAACCCATGGACTTTTATCTTCCACATGAAAAATATATTATTTTTTTAAATATATTATTATCTGTGGGACAGGCTCAACGAATCGGACAAGCAAGACGACCCGAATAGGTGAACGAGATGGACCTGCCCGACGACCTCGACAAGAACGACGACTCACGATGATCCAAATAGGCCTAACGACCCGAACGGGCCCAACGACTCGGACGACCCAGATGAGCTTGACAACCAGGATAAACCAGACAACACGGACGGGCCTGACGACATGGACGAGCACGACGACCCATAAGGGCTCGATGACCCAGACATGCCCGACGACTCGGATTGGCCCGACGACCCAAACGGGCCCAACGACCCAAACGGGCCCGACGATCGGGACAGGCCCTACGACCCAAACAAGTTCGACGAAACGTATGGACACGACAACCCGGACAGGCCTGATGACTCAGACGGACCTGACGACAAAGACGGGCCCGACGACACTAACGGGTTCGACAACCCGGACGGGTCTGACAACTTGGACGGGCCCAACAACCTAAAAGGGCCCGACGACCTAGACGGGCCTAACGACCCGGACGGACCCAACGATTCAAACGGCCCAGACGACTCGGACGGGCCCGACGACCAAAACGGGCCCAACGACCCAGACGAGCTCGATGATCCAGACAGGCCAAAGGACCCATATGGACTCGATGACTTGGACGGACCCTACGACACAAGACGAGCTCGACGACCCAGACAACCCTGACGACACGAACGGGCCCGACGACCTGGACGAGCCCTACTACCTAAATGAGCGCAACGACCGGGACAGGCCCAACGATTCGAACAGGCCTGATGACCTGGAGATGCCCAACGATCCGACAGGCCCAACGACCCGGTTGAGCCCGATGATCTAGACAGGCCCAACGACCTGAACATGCCTGACGATCCGGAGGGGCCCGACAAGCCGGACGAGACCGATGATCCAGACAGGTCCAACCACCCGAATAGGCCCTTCCGTGTCGTCGGGCGGGCCGGGTCGTCGGGCTCGTTCGGGTCGTTGGGCCTATCTAGATCATCGGGCCCATCTGGGTTGTTGGGCCTATTTGGGTAATGGGCCCGTTTGGGTCATCAGGCCCGTACGGGTCGTCGGGCCTGTCCGGGTCGTCGGGTCCGTTCGGGATGTTGGGTCAGTCTGGATCATCGGGCTCGTCTCGATCGTTGGGCTTGTTTGGGTTGTTGGGCCCGTTTGGGTCATCGGTCCCGTCCGTCTCGTTCGGCTTGTCTGGGTCGTCGGGCTCGTTCGGGTTGTTGTGTCGTTTTGGATCATCGGGCCCGTCCGGGTCGTCGGGCCCGTCCTTGTCATCGGGCTCATCCTGGTCATCGCTCCCGTCCAGGTCGTCGGGCCCATCCAGGTTTTCGGGCATGTTCGGGTCATTGGGTCCGTTTGGATCGTTGGGCTTGTTCGGGTTGTTGAGCCTTTTCAGATCGTTGGGCCCATCCGGGTTGTTGGGCCCGTCCGGGTTGTCGGGTTTGTTTGGGTCGTAGGACTCGTCCGGGTCGGTGGTCCCATCCGGCTCGTCGGGCCCGTTTGGGTTGGTTGGCCCGTTCGGGTCGTCAGGCCTGTCCTGGTCGTCGGGCTCGTCCTTGTCATCGGGCTCATCCTGGTCATCGGGCCCGTCCAGGTTGTTGAGCCCGTCTGGGTCATCGGGCGCGTCCGCGTTGTCGAGCCTGTCCGGGTCATCGGGCCTGTCCGGGTCACTCGACTTGGTCTTTGACTCTAGCTTAATGTAGTATTATTTGGGGGGCTAACCTACCTTAGCCCTAGCCCTAACCCACTAGAGAGGGGGCTTTGGGGGCTGGGGCTTTTTTTTGGCCCCCTCATTTGGGGGCCTTTTTAGGGGCTTTATGAAGAGTGGGCCAGTGCTGGCCCATGGGCTAGGGACCAAATTGACACCTCTATTCAGCATGATTTTTGGTAATTTTGCAATTCTGTATATACTAACATTTGCCAATCCATCGACCAAAATTTTTTTTGTTAGCTTTGGGCTAAAACCTGAAGAAGTTAACATGTTTGTTGAATAGTTTCGTTAATGCTATTAGGAACTGCATATTTCTTCTTGTTGGGAATAGTCCAAGTGTGAGTCAAAAAGTCCCACATTGGATAGAAAAGACAAAGTTAAACACTATATAAGAATAAAGACCCATAACAACATTGCCTTAAGGTTTTGGGGTTAAAGTGGTGTCTAAGGTCTTATATGTGTAAGACTAATGTCATATAATCATATGGAACCACAATCTCTCAATGACTATAACCATAACTCATATATAACCAAAACATATATGAAAATATATCAGATATTGTATCAATAAAAACGTCTTTGGTATAACTTAAAACAAGTATTGGCTCTATAATAGCCTACAGACATTAGATGCTTTGCTAAGTTACTGTCTAATGCTAATTGTATCATTCTTCTGTTCTCTGTTACCATCATTTAGAAAACACATAGCTCCGAAGTTTGGTTCCTTAAGAGTGAACTTTTCCAAATCAAGAAGCACAACACTATCATCATGTGGATATTTCTCCACAAAATGTCCGACAAACTATCTGGAATGTTATTTTAATATGTATTTGATGTATTCTTTTTGTTAGGTGATGGTGTCATTCACTAAGCTTCTTTTTTTTTTTTTCAAATTTTGTTGCACACAATCCATTGGATGACATATCAGTGAACATATTTTCTGCAGGTTCTATGTCTTTTGGCACCTCTATTCCCAAAAAATATTAATTTGTTTTGGCAAGATGAGGTAACATTTTTTGCTAAAAATTATGTGTTATCCGATTTAAATCTTCAGTTCTATTTATAATGGTATAGTTTATAGGTGAGTATATTGTATTTATAAGCCGGCCATATCGGATTTAGAGAAAACCAAACCTCTCTATTTATGTGTAATTATTGTAATAAGCCTATAAAGCCTCCTTCAGTGAAGTCAGTCAAATATTCTGTGAATATTGAATCATAAAATTATGCTTTGCTAGGCTTTCTGATATTGTAAAATTTTAGATGAAGAAAACGCTTTAGCAGTTTTATAATTTTGTATCTAATGTGTCTGCATAATTCTGTTTGTTATTGATAAATAACCAAAAAGCTCACACACTTATGCTCATTTTAAAATATAGTTTATTGTAATATGCTATTTTGAATCAGTTACATTACAACTTACAATTTCAGGATGATTATTATAGACCAAAGTGTAATTAATTTCTGTATTTGGGTAAGCTCTAGATTCCGAAGATGAAGGCATATGTTAGTGATACAGAGGACTTAAAACAGGATCCGTCATATCAAGACACTTGGGACGACATGATAATCAATGTGAGTGTGAATCTTAACATCCTACCCTCACCTTGTTCAACTGAATAATAGTTCTATAATTTGTAAGAACTACTTGTCATGAAGTCAAACTTTCTGATCAATGCATGAGCTATTTTTGTTCAAGTAGGTGGAGTATTTAGTTTGTTTGCAACTGAAATATTTTTTCAAATAGGTTAATTATGAACTGCATTGTGATAGTTCTACTGAAGTGATCAAACATGTTTCAAATTTTTATGTTGATAAGAAAAAGCAGAATGATGGATCAGTATACAATTGTGGTTATTCAAAGCTAATGTATGATCTCTATTTTTGGGCTGCAGTTTCTTGCGGAATCTTTGGATGTGATTCAAGATGCAGATTGGGTTATGTCTCTTGGAAATGTTTTTGCCAAACATTATGAACTTTATGCTTCTGATGATCAACACACTGCACTTCTGCACCGGTATCAATGCTCTAACATTAAGTGTTCTCTTTTGTAAACGGAATATAAATACTTGTTTAATATTGCTTTGTGTTACTTGAGCAGTTGCTTGCTTTATAGTTTATCTTATATATACAAAATAAGGCAAATGAAATTGTATTTGAACTGGTAATATTCAGGTTCACTGCAGAATATGAAATTAGTAGCATATGATTCGTCATGGTTTGTCTGTTAAATTGTTTGCACCTTAGAAACAAAGACCAGAGATAAATTCCCAAACTGAATTATTATCTTATTAGCTGTAAAAGAAAAATGTATTCAAAGGAAAAAGCTTAGAACATTGTAAAGAAAGGAAAAAGCTTCCTTTCACACAGGTTATTCCCTGTCACCAAAGTCAAAGACTTTCAATACCAAAAAGATAGCCCCCTAACACCTCCCAAAGGGAAACTATTTATAGATTTTCTTAGAAAGTCTCTCCTCCAAAACAACTAACCACAATAACCCCTTTTATTTCTAAATTCCCTTCTATAATACACATTCCTCTCTCTCAATATTTCCCTTCCTTAAAATACCCACCGCTGCCAGAACAACCTTGTCCTCAAGGTTGAATTCTGAAAATTGATCCTTTAATGGCGGAAGTGTTTTCCCTCGTGCCAATCTTTTCTATAGTCTTGAACACGGTCAATGAAATTATGTTCATTGGAAACAATATAGAAGGCTGTGTTGCTTGCAAAATTTGCTCTAATCTCTGTTGCAATTTCCTTGCAAACTCCATCATCAATGAATATAGATCCAACAATAAACTAAACTTCAACATCTTCTTTACCCTGGTATAGTCTAAAAGTCTGGTATATCGGTGAATCGATTTGTTGATTCACTTCATTCACAATTGGTGCTCGAAAAACTTTAAGAGGAGACTTCCTGTTGGAATTGTTGGGAGATGGTAAACCATCAAGTCTAATAATATGTGCTCCAAAAGCCTGACCAATTCCATCAAATCCTTTGTTGGTGCAAGATTTATATTCATTAAGTTTCCCTTCATTATTTCACTCCCATTCTTTGACTTGTAAGCTGCATCTCTATCTCAAATAAGAGGATTGTAATCAACAACCACCAGGTTTTTCCCATTGGAGAAGTTGACTTCTCCCGTTTTGCTCGATTGAACGGGCAAGTGATTCAGATACTGCATCTGATGTTGAGCCATAGTCACAACTTAAGTTAAAGAGTCCATATTAGGACCTAAGTTTCTTCGCTTTAAAATGCTCAAACTGCCTTTTGCCTACAAATCTTCTACTCAGAACCATTGACAACTCCTCCCAAGATGGATTCTTGGTCGTTTGGCTCCAGAACTTGAACCAATGACTAGCGTTTCCCTCCATGTTGTTATGGGCTAAGAGAAAATCTTTTGTTTGAGAGATGTTTTGCACCTTAAAGAATATTTTAGCTCGAGTTATCCGTCCTAAAGGACCAATACCCACAAACATTGACAATTCCACCCTTTAAACCCAAGGGTGAATTGGTTCTTCCTCCTATTCATTAAAAACATTATTGTCCTTGTCCTCCTTATTAGAGTTGTTCTTTGGGACTGACTGTTCTTCCCTCTTCTCTTCTACATCCACCGAATTCACCCCATGTTTGGACCCCTTTTTGTTCTTCTCATAGTTTTTATCCTACAAAGACCGCTCTTACCTTTTCTCTTCTACATTCATCAAATTCTCTCCTTCAGACCCCTTTTTGTTCTGCCTAATAACTTTAAGCAATTCTTTAAGTTCTTTGATATCGGGCAAGCTATCTTTCACAATATCCAAACCCGTCTTTACCTTTTTCTTTCCTTTCTTTGATGTCTTGAAGAAACTCTTTAATCTCCTTTATGTCGCATAGGATATCTTTTGTAATAGACAATTCTGTCTTCATCTCTGCCATAACTCTTGCTTACTCTTCCTTGGTCACTGGCCAATCTTTCCAAAGAACTCACTCTACTTTAAATAGTTTCCCTTGTCTTCGGATGTGGCAGGTCAGATCAATTTGTTAGGATACTTTTGTAGAAATAGTTAGTATATCTAGGTAATCATTATGTGTAAGTTAGGAGGTTGAGCGATGACGAACTGGTGACTGGACGGCGGCGCGTGGACGACACGTGCTTGGCTACAGCTGATGGAAATGACGCGCATGGAGGCGTGTGGCGACGAGTCTGCCTTCGGCACTGGTAGGGTTGGCTGTCGCTCAGAGAGGCGGTCCAGATCCGGTGGTTTCCGGACCGAAGTGCGACGGCGGTGGAGGACAATGGGAATGTTGTTTGACAGTGTTGGGTAGTTCAAAAGGACAATGGGTAGATATAAAAGGAGATGAACTGAGCTTGGACAGCCTTGATGACTAATGGTGGTCAGCCGCAGACAATGGTGACGGATGATGGCGGATCAGATGAGATAGAAACCGGAGCGGGATCGATCCGCTCTGATAACAACTTGAGATTAAACAGTGAAAATATTTTGTGTGCTTAATCAAACCCCTCTACTGTTCTTGATACTTATATAGATGATAAAGGAGATACAAGGGAAGTTAAAACATTAAAGGATACAACTTGGTGTTAAATGTTTAGGGATTAGGGTTTAGGGTTTAGATATACTAACTAAATAATGATTGCCTAGATATACTAACTATTTCTACAACTTTATAAAAGATAAAAGAAAGAGACGTGGAAAAAGGAAACTCAAAGCACCAATAATTAAAACTGGTGTTCGTGCTATCTTATTGCTTAGAAAAAACAGAAAACACATACAAAGGAGCTCTCTCCTTTCACACAAGCTAACACTCGTTTACAACTCCAAGTTCTTAAGAAAAACGTGTCCCTCAAAAGTTTGATTGGTCTAATTATATAGACCAACTCTCACTACGAAAACACAGATTCATTTGCCTCCTTTATTGTGCACCGCTTCCACCTCTGCATTTATTGTTCCACTGCACCACTTCCATCTCTTCATTTCTTTATTGTTCCACTGCACCACTTCCACCTCTTCATTTATTATTCCAGTGCACCCTTTAGTTTTCCTTGTATAATAATCTTTACATGCCTTCTCATTATTCCCATTCCTATCATAACCCCACCTAATTAGGAAAACAAATTGTGAAATAAGCAAATGTGATAAAAATCCTTAAAGATAATGAAAAATAGGGGAACTATTCCTAAAGGGCAATAAGACATATTCATATAAACAATGACCCTGAACTTTACTGGTACAAGCCAAAAGATGGCTAATTATTTTCTCTAAATGAAATGTTCAACAAAAGAATTTTTCATAAAAATGTAAGAATTGTTATCAAACTTGATGCACAAAAGAGTAGCATAAATATTACACATTGCTGTGCACATTGGTTTCTTTCTTTCTGTCAAAACCAATAAATCCAGTTAACAGAAACTAGTCCGCATGCCTTAAGGAAAACTCAATACTTACCCTAAATGACCAAATGTCTAATTAAAGAAACAATTGGAGAACAAGATGAGAACAAATGTGGAATCAATTCGATTTTGCACTGTCATATATTACATTAGTAGTTCCCTTCTAATAATAAAAAAATATTCTCATGTTGATTTCAGAAATGTTCTTGTTGGGAAAAAAACCAAGTCCCACATCGATTACGTGGGGGAAATCCTCACCTATTAAGCTGATTGAGTTAATCCTAAATCTAGTTTGTGAGATGCTATGAGAATCTATTCTGGATCAATTAAAAGAGTCACTTGTTGTATTATCCATGTGCGGAGCCTAATAGTGCTGGATCTGAGTGGGTGTATTTGGAAAACCCCAAGTTAGTCATGAGTTGGGCCTAGGCCTAAATCTGCTTTCGTAAGAATTCTAAAGCATGTGGTGAGACGTGATTGAAACAGATGAGCAAAAGATCTATAATGTTTCATGTTTTTTTTTCTTATCTTTTTATTGTTCCCAATCTGAGAACACCCAACAGTATTTATTTCCAACTTTTGGCATAACCATGGATTCTCCAATTTGGTTCTCTATTTGCACGTGCCTTCTGAAAATTCAAGTTACCATTATTTAAGATTGGAAAGCTGTGAAAAAGATCTTGTACTTGAACACAGGTGCCTAGGTATTCTGCTTCAAAAGGTTAACGAAAGAGCTTATGTCCGTGATAAAATAGATTGGATGTACAAGCAGGCAAACATTGCAATTCCAACAAACAGACTTGGATTGGCAAAAGCAATGGGATTGGTAATTTAATCTTGTTATTTATTTTGATCTTGTTGGATTCATTTTCCTTTTCTATTGCTTCTTAAACATACTTTCTATTTATTAAGGTTGCTGCATCACACTTGGATACAGTGTTGGACAAGCTGAAGGACATTTTAGACAATGTTGGGCAAGGCATATTTCAGAGGTTCATGCCAGATTTGTAGGATTTTTTTTTTTGTGGATTGATTGATCATGAAACCTTGCTTTTGCATAGAGTATTAAACATTATTTATACTTTGTTTATTGAACAGTAAGTTTTGCATAAGAACATGATATCAGTTTGGAGAGAGATAGATCTTTATCTCCTGTCATTGAACATTAACATTTTCATCCTTGCAAGTGTTCCTTAACTTACCCTCTGAATACTCTTTTTTTCCTTATTCTGTTCTCAATATTCATTTAATTTCAGACTTTGTCTTATGTATTTGTAGCTTTTATTTGTTGCAGGATCCTGTCATTATTTTCAGATAGTTTCAGAACGGAAGAGTCTGATGACATTCATGCTGCTTTGGCACTAATGTATGGATATGCTGCAAAGTATGCTCCATCAACAGTTATTGAAGCCAGAATAAATGCCCTTGTTGTAGGTCATCTTTTTTCTCTGCATATATCTTTGTTGTCTTGCTCGATTTCTGATGAGATACTTAAGGAATAATCAATGTTTCAATTGGAACCATTATGAGTTCTGTTTAAATGCAGTTTTAATTAGGTATTGTTGAAAGAGAAAAATGATGTTAGAGATGTGGAACTGTGTGCCTAAAGTATTCGACCAAGTCCATTTTATATAAGTTGATTACAATAAATACAAATAACTACATAGATTTTTTTCCTATATACATGATATGATAAGCCTATTGATGAGATTCTAATGAAATTTGGTCGATATCCCTACAATTACAAATACCCTAATTAAATAAGGAAACACATCACAAATATAAAAGAATAAATCCTGAGAGAATGTAGGATATTCCCAAATATGTTAAAATGGTACCATTATAAATAACTCTTATTTCTAGCACCCTCAAGTTGAAGTGTGGTAGCTTTAAGTAGTTGGAAAAGCAATCCAGAGATATTGGTGAATCTAGATAGAATAGCTAGAATTATAGCTTAGCCCAATAGCTAAAATGACCATTAGTCTGAGCGAAGATTCATGGCAAGCAAGGCAAAGTTCATCCATCTCAAAGGTGTACGTTTGAAAGCTGCCAATCATTAGAGTTATCAGCATAGTGAATGTCGGTTAAAAAGAAATTCACTGTTAATATGATTCAAGCAGAAAAAATTTCACTACCAAAATGATCTCAGATATTTAAGTTCTTATCAGGATTGAATCCTGAATATGATCCTATTAGGGACAAATTCTTGGGAGGGAAATATTTCCTTCTCTTTCTCAAGTCTTCTTCATTGTCTAAGGTAAGGAGGTTCGTCGAATGGTCATGATGAATGAGCCCTCCACTCTCCATTAAAGGAGTTGCCATGTTCTCTTGAAAGACTTCCAAACTTGGGATTTCAAATCTTGCAAATATTAAACTTAGCTTCAAAGGTAAGGAAGAGCATTGGTGCTCTCATTATAAGAAATTTGGTCACACCAAGGACACTTGCTTCAAGTTACATGGAAAGAAGTAAGCTCTCAATTGTTTAGCAAAACTAAAAGGACAAACCTCAAGGAAAACTTATCAGGCATCTTCAGATTTTGCCTGGCTAGACACCTTCTTCCTCTTCAACTTAGAAAGGAAGGCTTGCGCTACATGTTGAGATTGAACGTCTAATGTCTCTAATACTTTTTGTGAGAACTCTTAGGTTCTAGACTCTGGTGCAACAGACCATATGACCCTTCATTCATCTCTTTCAACATCATGTGTTTCTCTGTTTGATAACCACATTATTGTTGCCGATGGGACCAGTATCCCAATAAATGGACCTGGAAATGTTTCTCTTTTGTCATCCTTTAGTCTTAAAGATGTCGTTTATGTTCCAAAACTATTTAATAACGTTATTTCCGTTCAAAAGCAAACTCATGACCTAAACTGTTCTGTAACCTTTTCCACTCATTGTGCTTTTCAGGATCTTACCTCGGGGACAATTGGGGTTGTTAAGGAACAACGAGACAACTTTTACACTAAGAATAGTATCGGTAGGCAAACAACTACCTTTTGTCTTTAGTCTTGAACTACTTTTGAGTCCTCTCAAATTTGGCTTTTCCACTGTTGTCTAGGGTAGTAGCAGATCCTCAACAAACATTTTTAGGGTGCCAAAATCTTTATATGGATGTATACAAATTTATGGACCTTTAGGGTGGCCTTGCCTCCATTAAGCTCAACCTTTAGTCTAGGGCATCCATCCTTTTTTATTTTAATGTCTATGTTCCTTTCCTTGTTTATCAAAGAGTCTGTTGAGTCATTTAATTGTGATGTATGTCAAATTGTAAAGCGTCATCAGGCCACATATCCTTCTAGTAATAAAGAGTGTTCATCCTTTTGATTTGGTTCATTCTGATATTTGTGGGTCTGTATCATACTCTAGTATATCTGGTGCTAAATGGTTTGTCACTTTTATTGGTGATTGTACCTGAGTAACATTGATTTCCCTCATGAAAGAAAAATCTGAATGTTAGATTCTTCGGTATCATAAAAACACAATTTGGAAAGTCAATTAAGCGTTTGTGTGAAAAAGTTGGCATCTCCCCTATTATATATGACAAGTTCCTTATTTCTATAATTGTAACAGTTTCATCTCAGTGTAAATGTTTCCTTCTATCTGAATTCATCTTTTGAACTGGATATGGAGTATTCTTTTCAGATTTAGCTTATGGAACTCGTTTGTAGAGAGCTTTCATCCAGATTCTGAATGGTTGTAATGATTGTAGATCAATCTTCGATCTGTTCTTTTGCATTTAGCATTTGTATCTTGTCATCAAATTGGTTTCATTCTTTCAAAACAAACGACAAATCTATATGGCTACCAAAGCTTTATAAGAACTGCACACTAGATGCTTCACTAAGCTTTTATTGCCACATCTCTGTTGGTTGCCCTTTTTGAGGCATTAGCAATCAATTTTGGATGGGTGGCAATTAATGTGGGTTTGGGTGACTTAAGATACCTTTCCATTCCAACAGAGGGACACCATGTAGAGATGGATCTGAGATGATAATTTTTTTCTCAGAATCATCTGCTACAGTTTTGCAATATATTATAAAAGAAATTCTTCAGTTGTTTTCGTTGCTTTTAATTTTTTAATTTTCAGAGGGCACAGAAACTGGAGCCAAACATATAAAAGCTGTGTTTTCTATTGTTTTAACAAATAAATGCAACCATTTTTAATATTTACATAATGAAAACATTTTTCTAAACAGTTTCATCAATTTTCCTTTCGAAAACCATTGAAAGTTATTGAGCCAGTCTCAATAGAAAAGGAAATAAACATAAGGGGACTGTCGTGTGACAGTGTTGAAACAGAGAGTTGGAGAAGGGAGGGAATTGGAATTAGGAGTGGCCATAGGATCATAAAATTGTTCAATAAATATAGGGGGACTGTCGTGGTGTGACTGTTGAAACGGAGAGAGTTATGTGACTGAATCAGTGAATCAAAATTACATAAAAAAACAACAGAAAAAGTACAGCATCAGCATTTATATTTGTGCTGTGCAAATACATAGAATAACTTCCTATAACAGCAGTTTGAGGAAGTTAGAGACAGTTCCAGACCACAGTAACTTCCTGAAATTAAAAAATACTGAAAAGAAAAGACAATAAAACACAGAATTACAAGATAAACTAGTGTACTAAACTTAGAGAAATAAATAAAATACAATAACACTAATAAGTCTGTATCAGAACCTAGTTTTTTTACAAAAAAGATTGTGTCCTGGTTTACTCTTCTGTTCAAATTATGCATGAAAGAAAAAAATAGTAAAAGAGTGTAGGTTGAGTGTCTCCTTTCCTTCAAGTGTGTTCTTTTGCTTATTTGCATATGTTTGTAATCAGGGAAAGTTGATTAGATTGTTTCATTTATTTGTGGGCAGGGCACCAATGTGCTCTCACGACTTCTTCATGTGCGTCATCCCAAAGCAAAGCAAGCGGTCATCACAGCAATTGATTTACTAGGTTTAGAGTTATCTTTTCAGAGTTTTATTATTTTTCATTCTTATTATTATCGCTTTCATTTTTTAACTGCTGATATTGTTGTCATCAACACTTATCTTCTATTTTTTTCTTCTCACTTGACTGGAAATTTATGCAAAAAAAGGGATCGCTACAAAACCTACTTTAGAAAGTGAACATCTGTGAAAGTTGTGGTTATTTTGCCCCATATACAATAGTTGTAGAAATCATGCTATTCATGATTTGTTTATGTTTAATGAATAATTTTTACGACAGACTTTGTTTGATTAATTGTGAACTTGATTTATTGCAGGTAATGCTGTTATTAATGCTGCTGAAAGTGGCTCACCATTTCCACTGAAAAGAAGGGACCAACTGCTTGATTATATTTTAACATTAATGGGTCGGGATGATGAAGATGGTTTTGCTGATTACAATGACCTATTGCGTACTCAGGTATATAAAATTGAGTTATGCCTAAGATGAAGACAGTCATTTAAAGCTGAAACTATTTTAGTTTACTAATATGATTTTTTATATTTAGGCCCTTGCTATAAGTGCCTGCACCACGTTGGTCTCTGTGGAACCAAAGCTAACAGTTGAAACTAGGAACCATGTAATGAAGGTATGTGGGTTGCATTTGATTTATTTTTAATTGTACCTTTTAATCATCCAAGTTTCCTGATGAATTTGACAGGCCACATTGGGGTTCTTTGCTATACCAAATGATCCGGTTGATGTTGTCAATCCCCTTATAGACAACTTGATTACCCTTTTATGTGCAATTCTTCTCTCCGGGTAATTTAAGTTAAAATCTTATTATTTATTCTGCTAAGTTTCTAGTTTGTTATGTTACCTGTTCTTTTGAACATTGTTCAACTTTGTTGTTTTCTTTAGAACTGTGTGTCAACTGTGCATCATTGTATTTTTATTGTTCATTTCAAAAAACTTGATTTATAAAAAAAATTGTTTCTCTTTTGTTAGACCTGTTTTTAATTCCATCCTGGGCTCAATTCTATTTTGTTGGGTTGGTTCCACATCTTGTGCACTACAAAAAATAACATCATTTTTCGTCTCTCTTTGTGCTCCTTCTAAACACACCTGCCAGTCAGCTTTTGTCATTAAAGTTTTTTGTCATTTTTATTTGGTCACCCTGTGCATGTAGAGTTTCTTTTTCTTACTAGTGCTAATAAGTAAAAATTTATTATATAGTGGAGAAGATGGAAGAAGTCGAGCAGAGCTGCTAATGCTTATCTTGAGGCAAATTGATCAATTTGTATGTTCGCCCATTGAGTATCAGAGGAAACGAGGCTGCCTTGCTGTACATGAGATGCTTCTAAAGTTTCGGATGATTTGTGTTAGTGGGTATTGTGCACTGGGCTGCCATGGGAGTTGTGCACATAACAAGCAAATCGACCGGACTCTGTTTAGGAATTTTTCAAAGCTGCCATGTAAATATGTTGTTCGATTAGATACCATTGAATTTCTCTTCTTTCATATATTCTGAAGTATAGTTTTTCTTATAAACGACCAGCTGCATTTGTACTGCCAAGTCGAGAAGCTCTGTGCTTGGGAGATAGGGTTATAATGTACCTTCCACGTTGTGCAGACCCAAATTCTGAAGTCCGAAAAGTATCGGCACAGGTAAGTAGTATATGAGAAGTTGTGCTCCTTTACAGAAAAAGGCACAATCTCTCTTCAGTATTTGTATAGTTTCAGGAATATAGTATGATCTATATTCTATAGTGTGCATGCTCTGTGGTTAACTTCTTTAGGGAGGATATTGTGGACTTTTTCTTAAATAGTCTAATTAATTGTTTTTTGTGCAGATTCTTGATTTACTCTTTAGCATCTCTCTTTCACTTCCAAGACCTGCGGGTTCATCTATATCTGCTGAGGTTATAGAATTGTCATACAGTGCATTATCTTCTCTTGAGGATGTCATAGCCATATTGAGGAATGTAAGTTCACTGACCACTTTGTTTTATTACCTTGCTTCATGTTCTGATTTTTCCATCTTTCTTGTATTTTATAGTTGCAGAAGAAATGAGACCACAGATCTTGGTTTTCATGTATATTTGTATATGTATGCAGGATACTTCTATTGATCCATCGGAAGTTTTCAACAGGATTGTTTCCTCCCTCTGCATTCTGTTGACAAAAGAGGAGGTAAGTGTCTTTGATTTTGTGTGTGTGTGGATCATGTCTAAGTTACATTTAATAACTGTGTTGGCACTGGTGTACAGATGGTGGCTACACTGCATGGTTGCTCAGTTGCTATATGTGATAAGATCAAACAGTCAGCTGAAGGGGCTATTCAAGCTGTTGTTGAATTTGTTACAAAGAGAGGGGGGGAATTGACTGAAATTGATATCTCAAGGTTTAAGCATAGTGTATACACCAACACAATGTTACTTCAACTTTGTTGATATCATACTGTCTTTTGAGCTTGTAAATTTCAGCATAGGTTACTGTGACATGACATAATGTTTTTGCCTACAGGACAACCCAATCATTGATCTCTGCTGTTGTGCATGCAACTGACAAACATTTGCGTGTGGAAACTCTTGGAGCTGTATCCTTTCAATATTTTTAAAGTTGACATATTTCGTTGAATATCTTGTCATAATTTTAATTTTTTGGAATCAACGGAGTTGTTTATATTATTGGGTGAAGGTGTTGTTTGTTCTTCTCTCCCATATATGTTGTTTTCAAGATGTTTACTAATAAATCCCCTATAACAGAATGACAGTGTGTAAGGAGTAGGAAAATGTGCAACGCACCTGATCAAAATTAGGAGAGTGGGGGTATAAATTGGGAGAGGTTGAGAGGTCAGATGGGAAGGAATTTGCTTTGATCTAGGAGAAAATTGGTCACTCTTCAATTTGCCCATATTATCAAATTTTCGTTCTTCTGCATCACTCATGTATTTCTCATAGGTAGTCTTGGTATCATCCTTATACAGGCTAGGGTTTCACTGATAATGCATACCTGTTTCTGATTTTACTTCAATGTTTCTGGTGTCTGTCATTTTCTACCGGCAAATTTATCCTTTACTTGCTGAAAAGATTTCTTCTTTGGCTGAAAACACTAGCCCAGAAACTGTTTTTGATGAAGTCCTGGCTACTGCTGGAAGGGATACGATCACAAAGGATATATCTAGGTTACGTGGAGGATGGCCGATGCAGGACGCATTCTATGTAAGTCTCATTTTTTTCAGTATGAACTTCTTATCCACTGTTGTACAGATTGTCCACTGGTCATTTTTATCCAAGAATTGATTTACACATAGCAATGATTGGATATGAAGAAAACAGGGCTCTAGAAGTTGTTGCTGTTGTGCTACGCAGATATGGGGTTAGGTATCAGGTATATAAAGAGAGGACTTAGAAGATCTATGCTTATAGAAATAAATATAGTCAGAGGTTATGGTAGGCAGGATTGTTAGGGTTCTACTAGGTAGTCAGTTAGGTGGTTAAATTGGAGTAAGTTGTACAGAGAGGGATTGAAAAATAAGTTTCGCAGCCAAACTGAGTCTGCAAACTTTATTGAGTATGGAAACCCTTGTGAACAATTAGTCTCCTGAATCCTGGTTTATTCTCCCTTCAATAACAGATAAATTGTTATTTCAGTTTTCCATTTTATTTTCATTGCACTTTGGTAGCTATCTCTTAAGCTTTACAACCCCCAGTGGATACTGGGATGTCATTTTGTATAATAAATTATTAAAGTTAGATACAAGAATTAAGAGTTTCTTAACCTTTTACGAATTTCCCTACTAACAAAGCAACAAACAAGAATCAAGCTTTGGTTGGAATGTTATTCTTAGTTTTTTTCTGAGCTTTTAACAATTCTAGCACTGTTCCTTGCAGATTGCATAATAGATGGCTTAATTGCTTGGAAAAGTATAAAACATGAGGATTCATGTCACTAATATACTTGAGATTAAACAATGAAAAATATTTTGAGGGCTTAATCAGACCCCTTTACTGTTCCTAATATTTATATAGATGATAAAGGAGATACAAGGGAAGTTAAAACATGAAAGGCTACAACTAGGTGCTAGGTGCAGAGGTTATCCACACTCAACCTCCTAACTTACACATAATGATTGCCTAGATATACTAACTATTTCTACACTCCCCCTCAAGCTGGAGCATACAAATTGTATGTACCAAGCTTGGAACAAATAAACTCAATCCGAGGTCCCCTTAATGCCTTGGTCAACATATCTGCGCGAGTTGGTCATTCGATACCACAAACTCAGTACATATTTCCTTTGCCAACAAATTTTCACGAACAAAATGGCAGTCTATTTCTATATGTTTTGTTCTCTCGTGAAACATTGGATTTGATGCAATGTGGAGAGCAGCTTGATCATCGCAATACATCTTCATAGTCTAGATGTCACAAAAATTAAGTTCTTGAAGAAATTGTTTCTCCCATATAAGTTCACATGTTAGTGATGCCATGGCTCTATATTCAGCTTCAGCTGTCGATCTAGCCACTACACTCTGCTTCTTACTTTTCCATGAAAAAATATTACCTCCAAGGAATACAAGTATCCAGTAGTAAATCGTCTGTCCATGGGAGACCCTTGCCCGAGAGCCTTTTTTAGGTACCTTAGAATGCGGATGATAGAATTTCAATGGCCAACACATGGAGGCTGCATAAACTGACTAACCACTCTAACTGCAAAGGATAGATCTGGCTTGTAATAGTGAGATAAGTTAGTTTTCCGACCTGCCTCCTGTATCTTTCAGGGTCTGAAAATAATTCACCTTCAGTTGTTAACTTTTGATTTGGGTCCATAGGAGTCTACTGGTTTACAATCAATCATACCAGTTTGTTGTAGTATATCAAGAGTGTACTTCCTTTGAGAGATTACAACACCATGTTTAGACTGAGCCACTTCAATGCCCAAGAAGTATTTGAGGCTTCCCAAATCCTTGGTTTGAAAATGCCTACACAGGTGCTCCTTTAATTGAGATATGTGAACAATATCATTTTCTATAATGACTATATCATCAACATATACTATTAGGTAGATACATTTTTCAGGAGAAGTACTTGAGTAAAAGACCAAGTGATTTGCCTCTCTGTGTCTTAACCCAAAACTTTGAACAATGGAGCTGAATATTCCAAACTAGGCACGTGGTGATTGTTTGAGACCGTATAAAGAGCGATGCAATTTGCACACCATACCAGACTCCCCCTGAGCAACAAACCCAAGAGGTTGCTCCATGTAACTTCCTCCTCAAGATCACCATGAAGGAAAGCATTCTTGATTTCCAATTGAAGAAGTGGCCAATGATGAATGGCGACCGTTGCAAAGAAGATGCGAATAGTAGTCATTTTCGCCACGAGAGAGAAAGTGTCACAATAATCAAGGCCATAAATCTGAGTGTACCCTTTGGCAACTAATCGGGCTTTGAGCCTATCAACCTGACTGTCAGAGCCAACCTTAATTGCATATACCCATCGACAACCAACAACCATCAACCTGACTGTCATAGCTTCCCAAGTATTGTTGTGTTCAAGAGCTTGCATTTCTGCAATCATGGCTTGTCACCATCCAGGATGATCAAGTGCTTCCTTCACATTTTTGGGAATAGTAACAAAAGACACTGAAGGTTAAAGAGAATAATAGGAAGGCGACAATCTGTGATAACTAAGAAAATTATAAATGGGATGGGGGTTCCGAGTGGAATGAATACCTTTTCTGAGAGCAATGGGCCAACCGGAATCACCTACATCAGGAGGCATGGGAGCAAGAGACGAGGGAGAAGGATTTGAAGTCGGGGATTCACCAAATTCTTGGATAATTGGACTATTTGTTAGAGTCCTGTGGTGGTGGTCGGGACTTGAAAGGGTATCAGTAAGTGGGATGGGGCTTGGGAGAGGACTTTGATGAGGACTCAGGTTGACAGAGACATCCGAGATAGGGGACTCAACCACTGAAATAGGGAGGATCTTCTGTATGACATGAGCGTCTTGAATAGAGGAAGAGAAATAAGGGGTTTGTTCAAAGAATGTAACATTGGCAGACATGTAGTATTTCTTGGTTTCAGGAGAGTAACACCGATACCCTTTTTGGAGTCGGGAATAGCCCAAGAAGACACATTTGAGAGCACGAGCAAAAAGCTTATCTAGACTTGGAGACATGTCGTGAACAAAACATACACAACCAAAAACCCGAGGAGAAATGTGAAAGAGAGGTTATCATGAAAGGAGATGGAGAAAGGGACTTTATGATTGACAGAGGAGGATGACATCCGGTTAATAAGAAAACATGCAGTTAAGATGGCATCTCCCCAATGATGGACAAGAATGTGGGCACCAAGCAAAAGTGTACGAGCAATTTCAACCAAGTGTCAATTTTTTCTTTCTGCTATACCGTTTTGCAGTGGCATATGTGGACAATTGGACTGATGCAAGATACCATGTGAACTTAAAACAACAGACAAAGCAAATGAGAAGTACTATTTGGCATTGTCACTTCATAAGCAAATGAGAAGTACTTTGACCGAATTGATTCTTGATTTCGTGTAAAAAGGATGTGAAGATGGATAACAATTCAGAACGATCTTTCATAAGATAAACCCAAGTATATCTTGAAAATTTATTAGTGAAAGTAACAAAATACCTAAAACTAAAAGACAAAACACGACTAGGTCCCCAAATATCGGAATGGATGATAGAAAAACTAGATTTACATTGTGATTGAGACCTTTTAGGAAAGGCAGATCTAACATGTTACCTAGTTGACAAGACTCACATTCTAAGGTCTAAAGACCACTAAGTACAGGACACATTTTTTTTAACTTGGACAGGTGATGGTGACCAAGTTGATCATGTAACATTTTAGGACTAGGGGATGCAACACATGACACTCGTGGACGAGATCCAAAATGATATAATCCTCCTACTTCATATCCTTCTCCAATCTGTCTCCCCGAACCACACTCCTGTATAACAAAATATTTGTTATCGAAGGTTACAAAACAATTTAACATTTTGGTTAACTGGCTTAAGGAAATTAAATTAGGGACAAAAAAGACAGATTTTAGATTTAAGGAGGGACACAGGATGACTCGACCAACTCCCTTTGAGGAAGTTTTAGAGCCATTTGCAAGGGTTATTAAATGAGGTTTGTCTTGAAATGAAATGGTTTAGAACAAGGAGGTATTACCAGAGATGTGGTCAGAAGCACCAGAATCAATTACCCATGAATTGTGACTTTCAATGGATTCAAAGATGCAAACTATTGATGTACTTGGAACTTGAGATGACTGTGTCAAGTTGTTGGACTTGAGGCGTAAGTATTCTTGATACTCGTCCTCAGTGAACTTGGACTCAGTAGTTTTAGCTTGAGAGACATTGACAGTTTTGGAAGGAAAACCATGTTTGGAGTAACAGTTTTCCTGAGTATGACCCATCCTTTTGCAATACGTGCATTGAGGACACCCGCAGCCTCCACGTCCACCTCCTCTAGGTCCACGTCCTCCTCTTCCTCGAGTTGCGGCCATAACAGATGGTGCTACTCGAGCAGGAGATTCTAGAGTTTCATGTGTTGGGACTTTTGGGACACGAATCATGCGTTGAATCAGGGTGTCCATGGAAGGGACCTCATGAGAGGTCAGAATTTGATCTTTGATGTGATTGAAGTTTGGATGAATGGCACGAAGAATCATCACCATATAGTATTTGTCCAGCTTCTTCAATTCATCTGAAGCGTCGATTTCCAGAAATATCCGCAGGTCTTCCACGACTGATTGTGCTTCATTCATGAAGGAGATCATGTCATGGTTGGTCATTTTGCAGAGATGCTAACTTGTCTGCCGAATCATATAGGCGTTGGATATCGTTGGCATATATATTCTGAGTCCTCTTCCAAAACCAATGACATGTCTTGAAGGCCCTAAGAGACATTAAAAGTCTTGGCTCCACGGATTGCCACAACAGAGCACACAACTGAAAATCTGCTTGCTTCCACTGTTCTGCTTTTTCTTCAAGCACATGGCTTCCGTCTTTCTCAAGATGGTCATGATGTCCCTAACCAAGGAACCACATCTCGACGACAGCGAACCAAGAGATGTAATTTTGTCCGTCTAGCTTCTCGGAAGTAATGCAGGGGCTTCCGGATAAGTTAACCAATTTTTGTATACTTTACCCTTGTTTACATGATAGGATAGTATAACTTTTGTAAATTCTTAGTGGGTTATGGTCTAGTCCTCCACTTTTTTTTCTCTCGTTTATTTTATGGATTAAGGTGTTGCATATGATTGTTAATTCTTGCCATCTAACTTATCTATGGGCAAGTGCACATTGACATTTGGAGGAAAAACGGACGAATCAAACATGGAGGCGACGAAAGCGAAAGTGGACGAAGTTGTAGCGAAAGACGCCATGGAGGAGAGAGAGAAACCCTAAAAATTGAAAGTGCTCCAATGGAAACATGAAGCCAAAATGTGGCAGCGAAAGGGGAGAAGGCGCGGCTTCGAACGACACGTGAGAGAGCGTCATTGCTACAATGGTGGCAATTCTGGCGGCGTTGAGGTCGCCTGGCCAGGGCGATCAGAACCGTAGGGTCACCAGTCAGAATTGACACTCCGGCAGTGGAGGCGGTGGCAGCGATTACGGTGGCAGGGCCGACGAAAAAAAATGCCAAAAAATACCTTAAGCTCTGATAGCATGTTGAGAATAAAGAAAATATGATTTTTTTAGATTAATCTCCCTTATGTAGAAAATACACATAGGGGCTGTATTTATAATAAAAAAAAAATATGGGCTAAGCCCAAAATACATATAAAAACTAATAACAATAGAAACAGAAAATAAGATATTAGTGATATCTCAAGAGAAGCTTTGGGTGCACTTCATTTAAATTTAACCTTCTATTAGAGCAATGGTTGCAACATCAATTGGTCGTATATGCTTTAATTAAAACTATGTTATGAACAAACTATCCTAAAAAGCTTAAGCTATTAGGTGATGACACTATTGATTTTAATTTTGCATAGATCGAGCAATATTTATGTTCAAATATTATTAGAAGACGAGTTTCATGTTGTCATCTTTACTCCCATTTGAAATTTTTTTTTGATAAATTAATTGATTTTTCGATTACAACTTTTTCCAGGCATTTTCTCAGCACATGGAACTGTCAGTTTTGTTTCTAGAACATGTGATATCTGTCCTTAGCCAGATTCCGATTTTAAAAGCTGATGTGGACAGAGTTGAGGATAGCCCCGTTGACAGTCATACAGAAGATGGCAAACTACAAGCTGCAATTTTTGCTCTTACTGCTTTCTTCAGGTCTGCATTATCAGCATTGTCTTTTACCTTTAAGATACATAAATGATCCAACAATTTTACAAACCATTATTTGATGCAGAGGTGGGGGAAAAGTTGGAAAAAGAGCCGTTGAACAAAACTATGCTTCTGTTCTTTCTGAGCTTACACTGCAACTTGGAAGCTGTCACGGTTTGACATATTCTGGTCAGCATGAACCATTGAGGTAACCACTTTGAAACTGTGCTTCTCTTTTGCCTATTTCTGTTCTTACTGAGTTTACACTGGAATTTCACTTGCATGATAGCATCCACATTTGCGTTGCCTATCAAGTATGTCTGTATTTTATTGTTTTACATATAAATAACACTTTCAAATTTAAATGTTAGGGATAATTTTAAAAGGGTATGTTTTTGAAATCTACATTTCATATTATTGGGGGATGGTTTTCAATGGGAATTAGGGAGATATTTAAATTCTGTAGGTAAACCCCCAAAGTGAGTTTTAACGTCTGACCTACCATTTTTTTTTTCTTTCTGAATATAGAATTGTATATGTTCTGAATGTATTGTGTGTTTAATGCAGACTACACAATATGTATTTATACTATTAAATATAATCAATTACAATAAAAACACCTAATAATTAAGAATCAATCATATTAATTTCTGAGATTATGTAACGGTTGATCTCCTAAAGATTTGTAAGAGTTGATTATATTCTAACAATGAAAATGATATTACATCATATGGTTTTGTTGGCAGCTTTTAAGGGAACCGAACATACAAGTAAAATAAAATTTGTGAAAAATTACTCTGAGAAATCAGTTATGGGCACAATTGCACTTTTGAATTCTATGTTTAATTCCACTTGTATTCTTGTGCAGGAATCTTCTTACTGCATTTCAGGCGTTCTGTGAATGTGTTGGTGACCTTGAGATGGGCAAGGTAGACAAACTTAAAATTGCTTCTTGTTAGGGTATAAGATATGGTCTTCAAATTAATACAGAAAGTGTTGATTTATCTAGATTTTAGCTAGAGATGGTGAACTATCAGGAAATGAAAGGTGGATTAGTCTCATTGGAGACATTGCATGCTGCATATCTATAAAGCGCCCAAAAGAGGTAATGTGATTTCAAATATACTTAACTAGTTATAAGCATTACCTTACATATCCAGAATTCCCGATCAGTTAATGATTATATGTCCAAAAGGAAAATGCTTATAGGATATTTGGTGTAGCCTCAGTATATATTGATGAAATTTTAGTTGTTGGTGTTGGAGATGTAAATCCAAGCTTGAGTCACCTTTTCAAGTAAACCCAATTCTGGAAATTCTTTTATAGGTCAAGGCTTTTCAGTTTTTGACAATTAAGTTGTTGACATGGTATCTTAAATGGTAATCTCTTTGATAAACTGTCTGGAGTTCAATTCTCTCTGTATTAGTGGTTATGACAATTATATCAATTGATTGTTATTTTTTTTTATTGGACAAGTCTCAATAATTTAATACGGAATGTGTGTAATGGGCTATTTGATGCTGTTGAGTACTAGCCTGCCCACTAGTCATGAAGAATGGACCAGGTCTTTGTATTTGGAAAATTTGCAGTTTAATGGAGCATTATCCTAACGAAATGAAATCAATAATTTTCAAAATCCAGTGTTTGCATACATTGGGTTGGATAGGTTATGATTGTATCACTGGAATACAAAGATTACTTTAGCTGTTTGTTTTGTTTAAAACACTATTGTCATAGTGGTATGTGATTTGGTGTTAATTTCGGTTTCCCTTCTCTTTTCAATAGGAGGTGTCTCATCTTTTCTTTATTTATAGGTTACTTATTCTAGCTCCACCCAGTCACCTTCCTACTCTTTTTCCTACACGAATACTGATTTGACTGATATTTGGACTATGGAATAGACTACATCTATGAAAGAACCTGACTAACCTGCAGAAGTGACTGCATTTTTTTTTTCCGCTTTATGTCTTGCATTTGACCTTCTGCTCTTCATTTTCTACAAATAATACGAAAGAAAAGTTGTATTGTTGGGGATCATTTTCTTTCCTTCAGAGCTATTTAGTAAAACATTGTATGCCCTGTGAAGTGTGAACCTGATTGACCAACTTTCTTTCCTTGTTTGATATATAGGTACAAAATATTTGTCTATTTTTGAAAAACTCATTGTATCGACCCCAGAAATACCAGAGGGAAGCTGCAGCAGCTGCACTATCAGAATTTGTTCGGTATAGGTGAGTTGGTATATAATGACACTTTGAATAATTGCCACTTGAAAAGATTAATTTGAAAGAAAGAAGATTCTTAGTCAATTGATTAGTTTAAAATCAACCTCTATCTATATACAGAGAACCGTAACCCTATAGTAATAAAGTTTCCAAAGATCTCTAAAATCTTCTAACAGTTTCTAGTACACTTAATATCTTACTAATAACATTTTCCTCAAGCTAGTGAATAAATATCTACCATTCTTGGTTTGTATGTGAGATCGTGAAATCATGTAGGAAGACCTTTGGTAAATAGATCTACTAACTCAAGTCCAGATGGGACATAAGAAGTAGGGATAATGCCATTATCCAATTTCTGTTTAATAGTATTGATCTATCTTTGAAATTCAGCCTTTGCATGAGTGTTACTGAAATTAGCGATAACGCCGCCATGGCAGAAATCAGTAGTGGTTTTGGTACTTCCCGCCACAACATGACAGTGGTGATGCATGTTTTTTGGTTCTTTTTTGATAACGGGTAGCGGATGCGGAACAGCTATGGCGGAAAAGTTGGAGAAGGAAACCCTATTGAAGCAGCAATGGCTTGCAGAAGAAGACTCTTCAGCTAGGGTAGCAACGCTGGTTAAAGAAACCCTAGTTTAGGCATGAGAGATTTGTTTTGTTTAGTTTAGTGTCTTCTATTGGGTTTCAAGCCCAAATAACAACTTAGAAATTGGGCCGTTTATGGCCCAATAAAATCTTTATATTTAACCTAATATTCAAATAATGCTTAAACTTCTTCTCCTTCAACCACTGCCCCTTGCACTGTTCACCACCGTGCACCGTCGCTAGTGGTTGTCGTTGTTAGCCAGTTGCATGTCTTTTTTCTTTTTTGACAAGTGTCACTTACGTTAGTCATTTTTTTTTTCTTCACTTCCATATTTGAGTTTCTGGACATAATTTATCACTTTTGCTTAACAATTATATTTCTGTATTTTTTTATAATGTATATATTGTATTTCTTCTAACCTAATGTTTCTGTTATAACCCGTTATGATTTTCGTTATAATTTTATAAAGGGTTTTTGGGGTCTCCTATATTTTTCGTTATTGAGTTACCCATTCCCATAGTGCTATTTTCATTTCTCAACAAAAGTGTGTTGGATTTATTGGCTGAAACTAGTAAATTAGGATGCAGATAAGTAGTGACACCTATTCAGCATAATCACAAGCTTGGTGAATCACTTGATGATGTGGTTGTTTATAGGCGTTCTTATCGAAGACTGGTTGGGAAATTGATCTACTTATCTCACCCTAGGCCTAAGATTGCATATGTTGTAGGGGTTATAAGTCAGTTCATGCATAATCTAAGGGAGACTCATCTCGGAATTGTTTATCACATTCTACAGAACTTGAAAGGATCTCCTAGAAAAGGAATCCTATGCTTCAAACATGAGACTCTAGTCATATAACTTGTTGGATCCTAACATGCTTATATTGGTTATATAAAATATTTTAAAATTTCGATAGTAAAAAATTGTTTTTAAAGGTTGTAGATATTGGTCTTATTAGTCAATATCTAATTCCCAAAAGAGGTTGCAACTAAGTTGGGTCACTGGTGATCACAATTATAGGGATTTTTTATCAACAACCAAAAATCGTAAAAGTCAATGAAACAAATAATCATTTCTTTAAAGTTGAGTAGACATGTTATAAAATTGATTTAATTTCTAAAATAATTTTGTAGATAAATAAGAATAAACTCTAGTCAGTATAATTGTTTGTATGCAATGTATATTTTCTTGATTCAGTAGAACTTTTATAATATTTTTATGAATGAAATCATTCATTGACAATGTTTATCTTTTAAACTTTCAATATTTGGAATATTGCAGTTTATTGTCTTGGCACCATATTACTTAATCACCGGCTTTCCTCTATGCATTTGTTGACATATTTTCTGACTCTTCAATTGAAGTTCATTTTGATTTCATCTTCATTTCTATAGTGGTGGACTTGGTTCGCTTTTGGAGCAAATGGTTGAGGTTTTATGTCGGCATGTATCAGATGAGTCTTCAACTGTTCGACGATTATGTTTGCGAGGATTAGTGCAGGTACTTTGTCATGATTTATGCCACCGTGGTTTCTTTGTTTTCAATTGTATTTATTTTAACAAGAACTTAGCCAATTTATATGCTTGATTTCTTGCCAATTATCTTCTCTTTTTTTCAAATAATTAGTTTTCCTATATGAGAAATGTGTTTGTTTATTTGTAATGACAATCATGAGATTGAGACTTTAGTGAATGTTATGAATTTTAATTGTGTTGTTTTTAGTTTATTTTTCAGCTTTAAGGTTTTTTAATATATTAACATTGATCCAATATGATCATTGAATTGTGGCATATGTTATGAGTTAGATTTTCAATTCCAAGGAGTAGATCTATTATATATCAACATTACCAAATTTGAAATTGCAGATCCCACTGATTCATATTTTGAAGTATACAACTCAAGTCTTGGGGGTTATATTAGCTCTACTAGATGATTCTGATGAATCTGTGCAATTAACTGCTGTATCATGCTTACTGATGGTGAGGTTCTATGTTTCCTATTTTTGATTGTGCTTACTTATTTCACCCATTTGAAGTTCAATTATTTATTTTTCTTTTGAGTTGCTTGTAGATTCTTGATTCTTCACCTGATGATGCAGTTGAGCCCATTTTGCTTAGTCTTTCAATAAGGCTTCGAAATCTTCAAGTACGTAAATTTACTTTTTTTATGGATCATTTTTATTTTGCTGATTTATTTATTTTGGTTCTAAATGTTTATTAAAGCTAGTATGTTCCAAGAAGTGTCATATTTCATCTTAAAACCAATTGACATCAAGGCAATCAAAATTTAGATAGGTGAAACTCCATCTCAAAAGACCAGCTTATAAGGTGAGGTTTGCACCCACTTATATATTATAATTTAACCACGTCTCTAGATGATGTGGCATTCCAATACATCTCGTGTTGAAGACTAGACATCTCGAGTGTGAAATAAATATTTTTAGGTGGTCCAATAACAACTGAATAACATGTGGCACAATAACCCAAAAGACCTTGCTAGGATGAGATCTAATACCATCTTAGAAAGAAAACTTTAGGCCTAATTCAGTCTCACAAAACCATCCTGTAAAGTGATATTTGTTCTCACTTATATATTATAATTTGATCATATCTTTAGTCGATATGAAATCCCCTACATCCTTTTCCATAGATGCTTTGTAAACCAACCAGTTGATCTTATCAAAATAGAGTGTATACCAAGATGAGCTGTAGGCTATGATACCATATAAGATTTCATCTTAAAACTAAGTAACATTAAGTGAAGTTACCTTGTAGAAAACTATAGAATTGTATATGTTCTGAATGTATTGTGTGTATAATGCAGCCCACACAATATGTATTTATACTATTGAATAGAATCAATGACCCTAATTTACGAGATTATGTAACGGTTGATTTCCTAGAGATCTGTAACCGCTTATTATATTCTAACACCGCCCCCCCCCCCCCCCCCCAAGCTGGAGCATATATGTCATATGCACCAAACTTGTTACAAATGTACTTAATCTGAGAGCCTCTAAGGGACTTGGTGAATACATCAGCCAACTGATTGCTAGAGTTGACAAAACCAATAGTGATTTCTCTAGGGAACACCTTTTCTCTAACAAAGTGACTATCAATTTCAATGTGTTTGGTTCTTTCATGGAAGACTACTGATTATATTCTAACACTCCCCCAAAGCTGGAGCATATATGTCATATGCACCAAACTTGTTACAAATGTACTCAATTTGAGAGCTTCTAAGGGACTTGGTGAATACGTCATTGTAAATCTTCTTTTGCTTTGCGAGTTCGTCTCTAGTGGATCACGATTCCAAGTTACATTGTGGTGTTGAGTGCGACTTTGGGTTTTGGCTCACCAGATCAACACGCCTCTGAGATCTCTGTTTGTGGTGGCTTAGGGTTTCTTTTGTGTTAGTGGGGTATCTTGGCTGTTCGCGAGTGTAGCTTGTTGTAGAGGTTTTGGAGATAATTGTGTTCTGTTTTGGGCTTCGCTTTTGCCTTTGTATGAAGGTGGGGGATGAGCTGGTGCTCCTTGTGTGCTTCTCTGTTACAGAACTTGTGTGTGCTGTCTTGGGTGGGGTTCGGAATGGGGGCATCCTCGGGGTTCTCTATTCCCTTGGGGGTGTCTTTAGAATCTTTGAGCAACAACTCCTATAAAACCCTCAAACAATGTTTGGACTTAAAAGAGAACTTTTGCTCAAGTTTTGCATAATGCTTGTGATATTCCGCTTTCACATCTTCCTTTCTCCTTGCATTAAGAGTGGTCTTGTTTCGGTGCAAATTGCAGAGGTGTACCTGGCTGGTTTAGAGGAGTGTAAGAATCGCCTTCATGGTAAGATGTTGTTATTCAAAGGAGATAAGTCTATGAATCACCTTCATCTTTGTAAGAAGCTTGATATAGCTTGGAAAAATCTAGGGGATTGGAAAGTTATGCCTCTGGGTAAGGGTTTCTATGAATTCACATTCTCATCGTTTGAGGACATCAGGTGGACTTTGGCAGTTGATTCTTGGAATCTTTCACCAGGAATTCTAAGGGTGTTTGCATGGACTAATGACTTCGCTTTGGCTTCGATGAAATTAACAAAACCTCAATGTTGGATTCGGATTCATGGGCTACCTTTTGAGTATATGCAGCCGAAAGCCATTTTCTCTATTGCTAGGGTCGTCAGATCTCCTCGATCTCTAGATGATTGCACGACAAATAAAACAAAAGGGTTTTATGCTAGAGTCTTGGTGGATGTTGATATGGCTTTTGATTTACCGAACCAAATTTTGGTGGAAAGACCTAGGTTTTCTTTTGTTGCGTACATTCAATGTGAAAAGCTCTCGTCTTTTTGTTCAGTTTGTAAGTTGATAAGGCACTCCATTTTTAATTGTCGAAGAAAAACGTCTTCGAAACCAAAGAGAAAAGGGAGGTGGGAAAATCACAGTATGTGGGGTCTTAAAATAGGCAAGCTCTCATGTCTAAGGAAAACTTTGAGTCGGGAGCAGGATGCAGCAAGGCTGTTTCTTTAAATAAGGCTCATGTGGCGGGAAAAGATGCTCTAACTCAGCCCCCTGAGGTGTAAGCCGAACATATGGGACATGATTTGGAAATTCCAGAGTTGCATGCTAAAAGTTCTGAGATTCCAACTTCTGGTTCAAAACACTTTACTGGCATGCCTTCTTTGGGGGCATCTTTAGATGGTCAGGTTAATGAGGATAATTTTGGGGTCCACCCTGAAATTGGTCTTTCTAACAACTTTCAGGATCTTCATGAGGACACAAATGATAAAGACGAAAACAGTGTTGAGATGGTTCCTGATTCACTTCAATACGAATCTCATGACAACACACTTCCTGAGGCTGAAACGGATAGGAACTTTTTGGTTGAGAAAAATCTTTTTACCAATTTGGAGGGTTTGGCGGGAGAATTTGAGGAATCTAGCAGTGAGCAAGAGGATAAAGATTCACGACCACTCCAAACCTATTCGAGAATTGGAGGAACAAAGAAGTTTGCTTCTAAGGATGGTTTAAAAACCTCTCAAGCAGGTTCCTCTATAAAAGCATCTGGAATGTAGAAATGAAACTGTTGTTGACTAGCCATCATGTCATAGGAAGGGATAGGGGAGCAAGCTAGTAGGTTGCGACTTGCAATTCAACACAAAATGGTAGGCTCAAGAACTACACTCACCCAGGAACACGTGAAGCCACATGTGGCAAGGATGGGCCAGAGGGGGTCACTAGAGGGAGCTCTTGCTAGTTGTGTAGTCACATGGACATAATCAGGCAGAGGCACAGTGGTTTGTGTGCAATTATTGACTGAATGTGTGTGTAATACCGTACACTTCTCTATTTATGCTGAAGTACGCTAACAGTAAAGGGTACAAAAAATCAATTAAATCCCTAATTTCTAGTAATTTGATATTTCTGTATTTTTTGTATTTGCATATACTAAATGCACACGTATAACAAGAAGACAGCAATGCACTATCTCTATCAAAAGAGAGAATTTATATATGTATTTGTATATTAGTAGGTATTTTCTTGTTTTATAATTTTCTTTGGATATTTTATTCTCCCTTCATATTTCTAATATACTCTGTTTCTGTTAAAGAAAGAATAAAGAACTTTCCATTAACTACTCTTCGGAAATTCTTACCACTGTTATGAAACAGGCAAGCATGAATGCAAAGATGCGAGCCACTTCTTTTGCAGTATTTGGGGCCCTCAGCAAATATGGAACTGGGGCACTAAGTGAGGCATTTGTTGAGCAGGTTTTATAGCTAATTCTGATTGTAGTAGTACCTTTTATTCTTCCCTCTTTCTCTCACTTTTTTTTTTGTTAAATTCTGGACTCTAATTCTATTATGTTGGTGGTTGTCAGTATATATGTAGATGGGAATAGCAAAGGGCATTTATTTTTTAATAAGGAAAATTGCTTCTGGGGCGTTACTATTTGCAATTATTTTTGTTAGTATCCATTTTTGTTTGATTGATATTAGGTGATGTCAGAAAGATTGTTTCTGGTATTATTTACAGAGGAACAATTGCTTTCAAATAGAATACATAGACATAAAATATACTGTCAGCCTATTAATCCTTCTAATCATGAAATGTAATTAAATCTCCTAATTATGTGATTAAAACTGTACAGGAAATATTAACCACAGCATAAATCAAGGGATTTTGACACCCTCCCTCAAGGTGGTGAGTGGATGTCACCTATTCCTGACTTGCCAACAATAGACTGAATGTAGCCCTTTTGTCAATACATTTGCAAGTTGATTTCCAGAAGATACAAAAGGTGTATTACATATTGTCCCATTATCCAATTTCTCCTTTATGAAGTATTTGTGTCTTCAACATGCTTAGTTCTATCATGTTGCACAGGTTTATGTGCAATATTTATTGTTGACCTGTTACCACAATACAATCTCATAGGCTTCTTTCAATCAATCTTCAGGTCTTCTAAAAGTATTATTAACCATGGCATTTCACAAATCCCTAAGGCCATGGCTGTCTTCTAAAAGTATCTTTAACCATGGCATTTCACAAATCCCTAAGGCCATGGCTCTAAACTCTGCCCCTACACTTGATCTCACCACAACATTTTGTTTTTTTCTCTTCCAAGGGACTAAATTTCCTCCAAGAAAAGTGCAATATCCAAGGTAGATCTTTTGTCATCTATAGAAACTGCATAATCATTGTCTGTGCAGGTTTCTAAGATCATTTCACTCCCCTTTGTAAATAGAATTCCTTTTATAGGAGTTCCTTTCAAGTAATGTAGAATGTGATAAATAACTTGGAGATGAGTCTCCTTTGGATTATGCATGATTTTTTTTACAACCTCTACAACAAAGGCAATGTTTAGCCTAGTGTGAGACGAGTAGATCATTTCCTAAGCAACCTTTGATAAGATTGCTTATCCAAAGCTACTGAGAGATGAAAATACCATTATGGGAACGAGCCACTTTAATGTCCAAGATATATTTCAATATGCCTAACTTTGTAATTTCGAATTTTGTTGTCAATCATATTTTAAGAATTCCATTCCTGCTTTATCATTTCTTGTTACAACTATATCATCAACATAAACAATTAGTTCAGTAACCCCCTTTGAAGCTGAATGCTTAATAAATCGTGTATGGTCACCTTGGATTTGCTTGTACCCATGGTCTTCATTCCAATAATAAACCTACCAAACCATGTTCTAGGAGACAGTGTCAATATATAGAGTGTCAAATTGTTGCAAGCTTCATTCATCCTAAATTTTGACAGTATTAACTTTTGCAACAAGTGAAAAAATTTCAAGATAATCAATCCTGAATTTTTAAGTATATCCCTTATTTACTAATCTTGCCTTATACATTTCTACCGTCTCATCTACCTTGTATCTAACAGCGCATACCAACCTACATTGGCAAGATTTTTTCCTTTAGGCAGATCCACCAACTCCAAAGATTTGTTCTTTTCTAGAGCAACCATTTCAACCTTCATAGCGTTTTCCCTATCCTCACTATTCAATACCTTATCCACAGTTTTTGGAATAGTGATAGCATTTAAATGACCAAAAAGCCTTTGTGGTTACTAGATATTTGTCATAAGACACAAAGTGTGACAATGGATACCTTGGTTTCTAAGTACATGATGTAACACCTTTCCTTATTGCAATTGGAAGATCATTTGAACTTCAATGCTATCATTTGTTCTTCATTAATGTCAGGTATTTTAGGTATAGGTTTAGATTCATGGAGTTTTGTTGATTGAATAATAGACCTTCTCCTTCGTGAGTGTACTTGCAATGGATGGATATTACTCTTAGTTTGTCCTCCATTCTTCGTTTGGCTTGGCACAAAAGGAGAATGAATGGGAGAAGGAATAGGACTAGGCTCATTAGATGGTGTGGTATTTGACTCAGCAAATGGTGGAGAATTAATGGGACTTACTATTAGAAAGATGGGGTTTTTTTGTCCAAAATGAATTATCCTTATCTTCTATCTTAAATGCAGGACCTTTCCACCCAAAAGACAAGGTTGAAAATATTGTGTATTTTCATCAAATGACACAAGGAATCATTTCATTTGAGGGTGATAACATTTGTATCCCTTTTGGTTAGGTGAGTAACCATTAAATATGCACTTAATAGCTTAAGGATCAAGTTTTTCCCTATTATTAGGATAAACATGGACAAAGGATACACAACCAAAGACTTGAAGTTCAAGATGATTTGTTCCAAAAGTCTCGGAAAAATTTGGAGAATAGTTGAATGAGACTATTATTGTTTAGTGTTTCGGAACCTAGACAATTGACCAAATAGGTAGCAGTAAGGACATCTTCTCCCTAATACATTTTTATGGAGAAGAGAGGCTCGAGTTAGATTATGAGATTCCTAATATTTCATTATGTCTCCATTTGTAGTGTTGTGTTCACACAAAAAGGTTAATGAATTACCCCTTGTTCATCTGAAAGAGGACAATGGTTGAAAAAATCATTGGCATTACCTTAACAAATTCTTTTAATGGTTGTTTCAAATTGATTTTTAATCATTTGGATAAAGGTTCTAAAAACTTGGCTTACTTTTTCGTTTCAAGAGTAATTTCCATGAAACACGAGTGCAATTATCAATAAATATGATAAACCAATGAACCCCAAGGAAATTAGGAATACTAGAGGTTTCCCACACAAAACTATGTATTAATGCAGACGGAACAATTATTCTATTATTACTAGATGGAAAATCAACACGCTTGTGTTTTGCAAATTCACAAGTATAATAGTGAAATATTTCTTTGTCAAATTTGAAATAAACTAGGAAATATAATTTCTAGGGTACTGAATGATGGATGACCTAAGCGAAGGTGGTATAACCAGATCTTTTTTATTTTATATTGAAGAGTTGTTTCTAACATCAAATACAAAGGAATTTGACTTAGTACTATGCATCATGTTGGCGTCGTCTAGGAGGTAAAGCCCCATTGTCTCCCTTAGCATGTTGAGAGAGGTTGTGGGTTCAACTTCCCTTACTAATACTTGGGAGTTATAAGGTTGGTTTGATGAGCTTGGAAGAAAGGGTGAGAGAGTTTGTTGGTTCAACTCCTCCAACAAACAAAATACTAACAACTAACATTTGTCGATAGAAAAAAAAAAAAACCTTCCCTTTTCCTCGATCCTGATTTACACCAAACAATGTAAATCTATTGTAAACTTGTGAGGAGAAATCAAATTCGCAAATAACTTTGGAACATTCAGAACACCCTTCAGAATTAGATTATGATTTATTATATTACCTTCTTTTCCAGCAACTGTGATGAAAAATCCATCTGCAAGTGAAATTTTTTAGTTATAGTAGTTGATTGAGTCAGGTGGTCTGTGGCTCCAGAGGTTTAGAGGAACTTACAACATTGAGTGCATAGGAGTAATTACCTGTGAATGCTAAGGAGCAATTACTTGAGTCTACTGTTTTTGTTAATGTGTCGAACAACCATGTTAATTTTAGAATCTCTTGTGGTGAGTCGAGTTTTGTAAGTATCAGACATTTTTTAGGTGTGAACGGTGGCAATGTACGTTGAGAAGGAATATGATAGAATAAAGAAAGGTTTGTGATGTTTCTGCAATGTAAGTTGCGCAAGTGAATACAGAGAAGAAAGAAACAGATGTGGTTTTGCAGCAATGCAAGCTGTGCAAGAGATCACACAGGCTCCCAATGATTTTAAAGCTCTGAAACTGTGTTAGGAGAATTATTTCTGATATTATTCTAATAGAAAAGGAAATAAACATAGACCGTCGTGTGACAGTGTTGAAACAGAGAGTTATGTGACTGAATCAGTGAATTGGAATTACATTAAAAACTCTATTGAAAAAATACAACATCAACATTTTTGTATGTGCGGTGCAAATACACGTAATAACTTCCTTTTGAGAAAGTTAAAGACAGTTTGCATACTACAGTAACTTCATGTAATTAAAATACACTAATACACTGAAAAGAAAATAAACTAAAACACAAAAATTACAAGACAAACTAATGTATGTGTTGAGAAAAAAGAGAATAGGATTTGAGATTAATCTCCCTTGTGTATAAACCACACATAGGGTATTTATAATAGAGAGATACAATTAAAAAGAGTAATTGAAAATAAATAGAGTAAATAGAAGATATTGTTTGATATTGTGATTAACAATATCTAACAATATCTAACACTCCCCCTCAAACTGGAGCATACAAATCGTATGTGCCAAGCTTGTTACAAATATAATCAATTCTAGGCCCCTGTAAAGACTTAGTAAAAATATTTGCTAACGGATCACTTGAGTTAACAAACTCATCTCTTTCAGTTAAAAAGATTCGTATGCCCCCTGGCCTTCCTATTGGTTCACCAACCCACCCGCCATTCATTACCATCCGCATCCGCTATCACAAGTTTTGAACCCTTAGACGAGTCTCGCTTGGAGTAGTACTTTGTACTTTCTACTACTTGTCATGTCCATTTACCACTAGAATGCCTACTTGCAGCAATGCCCGCATTAAACGCCGATTCTTCCCATGCGACGTGCTCCCCCTATATGGGTCATCAGTTCGAGTGGCATCCGTGTAGTTAGTACCACTTGTTTCTGTCTCGGACAACTCTTGCCTAGAGAGGTACGACATGTATAAAAAGGTAATGACAATCAATAATAACTCAAAGCAATATAATGGGGAGAGGGATTACGGGTAGAACGCATACCTTTTCAGAGGGTAATGGGAAGGTCAGACTTAGGTGTTAGAGGCGGAGTCACATGGTGGTTGTTATGATCGGTTTCGGCAACTATAAACCTGAAGAGGTGGTGGAGGAGAAGCTGACTGTGGAGCTCGGACCAAGGGTGAAGAAGACACAGTAAGAGGGTCACAAACAATAGGAACATTAAAGGTGCTAGGAAAGTTGTTAGGATTGGATGGAGTGAGAGGTGAAGATTGACTCTTAACATAATGGGAGAACTCATCAAAGGTGACATTTGCAGACACAAAATAACGGTTAAGAAAAGGATAAAAACATTTGTATCCTTTTTGTGGTCTTGGAGACCCTAAGAAAACACACTTATGTGATCTAGAAGAAAGCTTGTCAAGACCAGGACTGAAATTATGAACAAAACATGTAGACCCGAAAACTCTTAGAGGTAAGGGATGAAGAGGTTCATGAGAGAATAAAATGGAATGAGGTATGTTATTCTTTAAAACCGAAGAAGGCATACGAGTAATGAGATAATAGGCAGTAAGAATGACATCACCCCAAAAATGTTCATGAACCTCTCCATGAATTAAAAGATTGCGAGTTGTTTCAATAAGATGTCTATTTTCACGTTCAGCTACACCATTTTGTTGAGGGGTATAAGCACAAGAAGTTTGATGCAGAATACCGTGAGAAGCCATAAGTTGTTTAAAAGAATGAGAAAGATATTCACGGTCATTATCATTGTGCAACTCTAATAGAAACACCGAACTGAGTTTTAATTTCATTAAAAAAAGATTGAAATATATGAAATAATTCCGAACGATGTTTCATTAAAAATAAACAAGTACATATGGAATAATCATCAATGAAAATAACAAAGTATTGAAAACCTAAGGTAGACTTAACACGGCAAATGTTAGAGTGAACCAAGGCAAAAGGGGACGAAGCATCGCGTGTGACATCACGAGATAACTTGGACAAGGCAGGGACAAGCTGATGTAACTTGGCAAGGCTTGGATGACCTAACTAAGCATGAAGAAGAGAGGGAGACTCCATAACTGCACTAACGTGTGTAGAGGGACGGAGATGATAAAGACCATGAGACTCACATTTTGTGTCAATCACCTGTTTCGAACTCCGGTCCTGTAAACACACAGAATTGTTGGTAAAAGAAACAACACAATCAAGAGAACAAGTTAGACGACGGATGGACAAGCAGGTTAAAAGGAGACCCAGGAACATAAAGAACATTATTAATGGTTAAAGAAGGGAAAAGTTTAACAGTGCCAACACCATGAGATGAGACTCTAGAACCATCAGCCAGTGTAACAGAAGGTAAAGGATTAATAGAGGATAAAGAAGAAAACAAACATTTGTTACCAGTAATATGATCAGTGGCTTCTGAATCAAAAACCCTAGGACCAGGAGAAGAAGATCGAGTCAGACCAACAAAAGATGTACCTGTGTGAGCAACAGATGCATTGGAACAGGAAGATTGTTGATCCTTATACCATTTGAGAAAATTTTGAATATAGCAGGTGTATCGGATGAAATAGAAGGAGGATCCCCAGTAGACGAAGGTGGTGAAAGGTTGGTCTGAACAGTTGCAGCAGAGTGAGGAAGACGATCATACAATGCGTAACACCTATCAATCTTGTGACCTGACTTGCCACAATGTTCACACTCATGTAATGCATAAAACTTGTAAATCTTGTGACCGAGCTTGCAACAATGTTCACACTTAGGACTCCCTTTTCCCTGTTTGCGAGGTCGAGTCCAATCATCACGATGAGATGCCAACATAGAAGAATCATCAACAGAAGCAGGTGTATAAGTGTTGGGTTGTTCTAGTACACGAAAAAGAGTAGAGGAGGTTGAAGTTAAGGTGGGGACAATCGGGGAACCCAAAATTTGATCACGAATATGTGAATATTTATCAGCAAGCTCGTGTAATGCTCTGAGCATGAAGAACTTTTAGCGTTGCTCGATCTTCGTGGCAGAGTTGGGGGAAGGAGGCAATAACTCATTGAACTCATGAAAAAGAGCATGAATTTTGCCCATATAATCAGTCATAGAGTCTTGATGTTTGGAGGAAATAAGATCTGCCAATTTAGAACAGGCACCATAGAGACGCTGAGTATCATTGGTGTATAATAACTTGGCATGCTCCTAGATTTGAGCACATGTTTCGTAGGAACGAAAAAGTTGCTTTAACGAAGGATCAAGAGTACCCTTGAGAACCACACATAATTGAGCATCAATGGTTTCCCAACGGTTGTCCTCAGCAGGAGTTAGAGAAGGTGCTTTCGAGGCAAGATGATCAAGATACCTTTGGATAATCGGACGTCTGCTACATGTGGCATAATTAGGGCCAGTTAACTTGTCAATGGATAAGTGTACATTAACATAGTTAGTGTAGATGGATGGGTCAGACACACCATAAGAGATTTCAGAATTGGAAGAGGCAGCGGAAGACGACATGGAGGAATGGGAAGAGGCGCGGCTTTGAATAGCGCGAGAGAGAGCGTTGCTGCTCTGATGGCGGCGATTCTGGCGGTGTTGAGGTTGCCTGGCTGGGATGAGTAAAAGCGTATGGTCGCTGGTCAGAACTGACACTCCAGAGGGGTCGGCAGTGATGGTGGTGACAGCGACATGGGCAATGAAAAAAATGCCAAAAAAATACCTTAAGCTCTAGATACCATGTTGAGAAAAAAGAGAATAGGATTTGAGATTAATCTCCCTTGTGTATAAACCACACATAGGGTAATTTATTTATAATAGAGAGAGGTACAATTAAAAAGAGTAACTGAAAATAAATAAAGTAAATAGAAGATATTGTTTGATATTGTGATTAATAATATCTAACAATATCTTAATAATATCAAACAATATTTAAACAATATCTAACATTATGAAACTATGATAAATAAACAAAATACAACAACACTAATATATTCATAGAGGAGCAATTGCTCTTAAATAAAATACAAACACATAATAACTAAAATCCCTAATTTATGATGGATATAATCTATAGAATTGTATATGTTCTCAATGTATTGTGTGTCTAATGTAGACTACACTACATGTATTTATACTATTAAATAGAATCAATTACAATAAAGACACCTAATAATTAGGACTCAATCATACTAGTTCTCGAGATTATATAACGGTAGATTTCTTAGAAATCTGTAATAGTCGATTATATTCTAATACTCCCCCTCATGTTGGAGTATATATGTCATATGCACCAAGCTTGTTACAAATATACTCAATCCGAGGGCCTCTAAGGGACTTGGTGAATACGTCTGATTGCTACAGGATGAGACACATTTTGGTTAGGACTAGGATGATCTAAGCGTTGATGTTCAAGAGCTTGAGACGCAGTGGAGATACAAGCAACTGATTGTGATAGATAGTATAATCCTCAAGACTCGTCCTACTCCAATCGTCTGTCCGGTATGTTGATCCTGACAAGAACATAATTATTAGCAAAACGAACAGAGTAATTTTGGGTGCGAGTGAGCTTACTTATAGAGATTAAATTAAAAGGACAACCAGGAATATAAAGCACAAAATCTAGGGTAAGATTAGCAAAAATGGTGTGTTTGACCAATGCCACTAGTTTTTATTTGTGAGTCATTTCCCATGGTAACGGAAGGTAAAGAATCCTAATAAGTCACTTGAGAGAAAAAGAACTTGTTACCAGACATATGATCAGAGGCATCAGAGTCAAAAATCCAAAGTCCAAGGGAGAAGGACTTAGAAATACAACCTACAGGGTTACTAGACTGAGCAATGACAACGACAGGTTCTATAGGCTACATGCCTTGTATTGGAGAAACTCATTATAGGCATCTACTGAAGTTGAAACCTCATCTAATGGTTTTGGATAATAGACCTCAGCAATATTAGTTGTCTTATGTTGTTGTCATGCCTTTGTACAACATTCTGCCTCAGTATGACCATACCGTCGACAAAAATTGCAACGAGGACGTTTACCACGATATCCACCACGACTTGAGTGTGAGCTTTCAAAAGTCATGGGAAAAGTACCTGAAATTGACTAAAAAGCCTGTGTGTGAGGAAGGAGACATAGAGTGCACCAGCAGGTTGGTCATGCCAACGAGCAAAACGCAAGCGGAGACCGTGCGTGAGACGTATGCGTCAAGAAGAGATCGTGCATGCAGCGGTTGATCGGAACGATGAATGAAGTGTAGATGTCACCGGAAGAAGCTCGGTGATAAAGCAAAGGGGCACACAGTTGTCGTGCGTACTTTTCATCTAAAAAAAATAATAATAATTCAAGATCGAAACCTTAAACTACTGATACCATATAGAATTGTATATGTTTTGAATGTATTGTGTGTCTAATATTGACTACACAATATGTATTTATACTATTGAATAGAATCAATTACAATAAAAACACCTAATAATTAGGAATCAATCATACTAATTACAATAAAGAGTCCCATTGGGCTTCAGCAAAACGACTACTAAGATACCTCAAAGGAACCCTCGAATATGGTCTATTCTATCAAAAGGAAGCAAAGACGAGTCTCATAGCTTATAGTGACAGCAACTATGCAGGTGACTTAGATGATAGAAGAAGCACCTCCGGAGCAGTTTTTTTGATTGGAAATGGAGCGGTTTCATGGATATCAAAAAACAGCCTGTGGTAAGCTTATCTACCACCGAGGCTGAATACATTGTCGCAGCATCTTGTACCTGGTGTATTTGGATCCAAAAAATTTTAGAGCATCTTGAATCAATAGAAAAGGAAGCAACTGAAATTTTATGTGACAACAGCTCTACCATTCCATTATCAAAATACCCTGTCTTTCATGGAAGGAGCAAGCATATAGCAGTAAGATTTCATTTTCTAAGAGACTTGGTTAATGGTCAAGTAGTTCGATTGACGAACTGCTGTTCCAAAGAGCAAGTAACTGACATAATGACTAAAGCATTAAAGCTTGATCAGTTTGAAAAAATCCGACACATGCTTGGAGTTACAACAGTCACTGAAATAAACTAAAAAAGCAGCCATTTAGCTTACGGGAGGGAATGTTAAGTTGCTAAGATTCGTTAATCACGTGCTCATAGAGTTTCCCGCTTTATAGGGTTGAACTGATATTAGGTTGTTACGTTGTTGTTTTATTTACGTGCCTACTTTACTGCCTTGCAGTATGGCACTTTCAGTTTTACAGTTATTGTAAAGGCTTATATAAGCAACCACTGCTTATTGAATAAAACATTCTCTCATTGCCTCATTTCGTGTCTTTGTATACCTGAGTCTCTACAAGACAAAGCCCTGAGCTGGGTACAGCCCAGTTCCCTCCATCCTTAACTAATCTCCAAATACAAAATTTCACTCTTATCTAGTGCTACTATAAAATTATGCACTGATATGTTTATCTGATAATCTTAGACTTCACATATTCCAATTTAAAGGTAGTTTTTTTTACCCAATAACCAAATTTGGAATTTTCAACTTTGCAATTTCAAAACCTAGTAAAACACTTCTTTAACTATTAGTGAACACGTGAATCAAAATAAAGGAAAACAAAAGGTTAATCTAGACCATAATGTATAGCCTCTTAGTAGGTACATCATACGTCTATCTTGTTATATAACCAGTATCCAAAAAAATCATATATTCTTTGAAATATTATCAACCAAGTTGACAAGTTTATCATCCAAGTATTCCAAGGTGATATGTCTTCCATTATTTTGGTGAACCTTTTTATTGCATAGTAGACCAACTGAACTGGTCATCGTCATGTATTAGCTTCTCTTAATATTTCAGCAAGCTCATTTTATGTCAATGATTTTCTTAAAAGGTACATGCTGCTGTTCCTCGCCTGGTCTTGCATCTTCATGATGAAGATGTTAGTGTCCGATCAGCCTGTCGGGTAATTGACCATCATCTTGAATTTCTTGAATCGGAGATTTGTAAAGAAATGTCTGACATGATAAATACTTCCTTTTTGACAGAATACCCTGAAACAAGTTTGCCCATTGATGGAAATTGAACGATTGCATGCTGTACTAAACACACACAGTTTCCTTTCTGATCATCGGTATGCTTTAACAGATTGTAAAATTGCTTAGTTTGTTATTATTTTGAATAATTTACAATGACGTATAATTATGCCATATAATTATGACAATGACGTCTTTTGTGTATATAGAAGTGACTATGAGGACTTTCTCCGAGACATTGCAAAGCAATTTACTCAACATCTTCCCATCAGAGTTGATAGTTATATGGCTTCATCAGTGCAGGTTCCTGTTCACAATTTTTGTTATAACACAATTAGTCATATTTTTTTACTGACTGAAACTAAGATTATGTGTGCTTGGATCAACTTACTTTTTTGTTTCATGATGATTTTATAGCCAAAGCTTTATTCTTAATGTATGAGCAGCATTTGAATTTTTTTAAAACAAATATTTTTTTCTCTTGGAGTTTAATATTCATGTACTATCAGAATAATTTTTTTTATACTATTTAGAAATCATTGACCAAGCAAGATTTACCCTGTTTGTGCACTCTAATTAATTTTCTCTCGAAATTAATCAAAATTGAACATGCACTTCTTTTGTTACCCCATTCCTAAACAATCTCTCTTTTGGGATGAATGAGTTGTAATCTCTTTTCTTTTTCCATTTTAGTTGAAAGAATCTAATGTAGATACTGTATCTCTTTTATATATGTATGTATAAGTTTCATCTTTTCTTTTTTGAGAATTATCTGTATTGGAATAACAAGTTGGAATTTATTCAGATTCATATTAAGGTTTATGGATATAGGTTCATGTACATAGAAAACACCATTCATAAACCTAGTAGAAAACATTCTTATTCATTTTCCTTGTAATCATAAAATGGAATTATTTCAGGGTGTGCGTGCATATATATATATATCCGTGTTTGCTGGGTGCTTTTCCATTCAAGTAATTAAAATATAAATCTCTCTAAACATCCTCTTCTCAAGTATATGCAGTTATTAAGTTGTACAAAATATTCCTCATCTTTGCATTGTTCAAGCATGATCTGTCAACTTTAGTCGAATCTGTAGAGCATAGTAAGATTGGATAAAGGGCCAATATGTATTGGAACATTATTTGATTCATGCATTTTAGCTGAATTTTCTTTTCATGGACTTTCTACTTTATAATTTCCCCAATGTAAGTAAGCTGTAATAATTGTACAAGAAGGCATTAGAAACCTCAACCCAACACTTGGTGGTGTGTTGTGAATTATTTTTCCTTCTTTTTAAATCTAAGGCCTTGAGAATTTAGTTATTTGCTTTCTTTGATGAGGCAGGCTTTTGACGCACCATGGCCCATAATTCAGGCAAATGCTATATACTTCTGCAGCAGCATGCTCTCTCTATCGGATAATCAGCATATTTTATCTGTTTATCATTCACAGGTATTTGCAGGACACGGTTGCAATTTTCAGGCATTTTGGCTAAAACTTGGTTTTCACACGATTTGTCTGTCTTCTTTTAGGTCTTTGGTATGCTGGTTGGGAAAATGAGTCGATCACCTGATGCTGTCGTTAGAGCAACGTGTTCTTCCGCTCTCGGCTTGTTGCTGAAATCCTCCAATTTATGTTCATGGGTGGACTCAACATCACGGAACAATGATGCAGAGTCCATGAAAAACTAGCAACGCCATGGGCTATTTTAGGAAGGTTGAGTGGATCAGCGTGCTGCTTTGCATATTTGTCATGTGAAGGCAACCTGGCTGTTGGTGACGTTCTTGCACAGGGTTTTGTTTTAGCAATCGCCTCTTCTGTATTCTATTCTATCCATTTTCCCCCTCAAGTATTGTATTTTGTTGTAAAGTTTGAAATGCTTTTAAATGTACATTTATGTTAGTGTCATGATCGTGTAAATTGTTGTATATTAATTACACTTGAACTTCACCATGGAGGACTTGTTTTAGTATTTTCATTATTTTTTTCCATATTAAAGAATTAATGGTGTACAAGTGTCTCTCTCTCCCTGCCTCCCTGTGCTTGTATTAACGATGACAGAGGGAATAAATTCTCGCTATATCACGTGGCCAAAGTTTTAATGAGCAAGAATTGTGTGCCTAGAAAAAATAAAGAGATATTACCGCCCGAAGATAATGTGCAAACACTAATTCAAATTAAAAAATAAATTATACTTAAGTGGCTCCGAATTATTTAAATATTTGTTAAATATTATCAATTTTTTGGTAATTTTCTTTGGAATCTCATCATTTATGTTTAAAGAAATTTTGTTTGAGTATTTGAGTATCATCTTAAATTATTAGATTAAATTTGTTTAATAATTTCTGTTTTGTGTAATGTAATATCTATTTCATGGATTTTTATGGCTCCACAGAAACCAACCTTATCAACTTCTTTCTTTGCATCTCTTTTGGCAGACAATTTACTCTTACATCTTCCTTTGCTTATGCACTGCAACCGCCAAAAATTATTAAAGAGAAATGTTTTTTTTTTTCACCCAGTGACATTCAACTTTAAAGGTAATATATTTATTGAAAAAAGTAAAGTTAGTATTAGTAAAGAAAAGATAAAAGGATAAAAAAGTGAATATGAAGCGGGTGTAAAAAATTATAAAATGTCAAAGTAATGTAACCCATTATTAAATCCTTCAAAATCAATGCATATGCTCTTACATCATCCTCACAAATTTAAGTCACTCATTCTACAAACGGAGATAGTTAAGGTTATTTTTGTTTTTAAAGATGAATAAAAGGAAGAATGAGTGGATAAATTTAAGAGGATAGAGAATGAAAAATGAAATTATTTGTTTTAAGGAATGCATTATGGATAACAAAAATATTTTAATTTTTATATTATAATTTTCTTTATTTAAAATTAATATAAAATAAAATATTATTATTATGTTAATTATTATTAGTAGTATTAATAATATTGTTATAATTTTATTAGTTTTTCTATTATTATTACTATTATAAATGTTATTTTTATTATTAATTATCCACAAGATTTAATAATCATTATTATTATTAAAAAAATTAATAGTTTTAATTTTACAATTAAAATTAGTAATTTATTATTATTATTATTTTATTATTTCTCTGTTTTAAGGGTGTGGGTAACGAAACACTTATTTAATTTATTTTTTCTTGTGTATTTAATAAATTATAAAATTTTAGTTTAAGTTGAAGTATTTGTTTGTATTATATTTTTATTTCAATATTACTTGTTAGTTGGTATTTCACATATTATAACATTTTTTATTATTTTTTTAACTTGGTTTTTTATCATAATAATTAATATATCTTTTATTATTAGAAAAAAAAATACACATTATATCTTCAATAATTTACATTTCATAATTGGTGTTTGAATTTAATAAAACAAAGTAAATATTTTATTATATGTTATACATAAAAAACAATAAAAGAAAAATATATTCAACTTTTCAATAATTTAGATTGTATAACAGGTATCTTAATTTATTAAAAGAAGTAAGTTGAAACACCATAAAACATACTGAGTTATAAAAACGTATACTTGTAGCGGAACGATTATTTCTCATAAAGTATCAAAGAAAAATTCATAATAAAATCGTAATTCAAACGTGACTATTTAAAAAATTCTAAAATGTCAACAACAAATAAAAAAAAATTAGATTGCCTTTAATGTTTAATTTAAAACAACTAAAATTATAATAATAAAATTCCGAGTTCACTCATCTTCTCATCAATTTACTCCTCGTCAGATACATTTATATGATTATTTGCTCCCATATAACATACATGTCATTCGATCACCGCACACACAACAAACAAATAAATAAGGATACGTTAACTATAACGATGATATATAACTGAAATTTAGCCAAAGAAGATATTGTGAATAATATTAAACATGATATCCCAGTAATATACTTAAACATTATAATTACAATCACACATCATGTATGAAAAATAAAATTCCAGAAAGAAAATTCCTCCCAACATATACTCAACAATATCACAAACTTAATTATTAAATAAATCCAAAACCTAACATGATAACCAAAATCTTTAAATTTTGAAAATGCCACTTTAACTGGTATTAGTGAGTTCAAAATAAAACCCGCAATTAAATTCACTACAAATGATTTAAATATCAAGACCACGGTCACAGATAGACCACTCAACCATACGTGGCCCCGCAAATTTAAAATAAGCAAAATAAAGAAGACTACTAAGTCAACATGGCCATCCATGAATGTCACATCCAAGTAAAATTATCTTAAATGCTAATGAAAGAATGATCCAAAAATATCCCACGTCTGCACCCGAGAATCATAAATTGAGAAAGTTAAACAAATTTGTGGATCCATGCACACTCACGTAAACCAACTTGCGTCTCAAATCTAAAAGTGAAACAATTTCTTTTTTTTTTCTTACAATCCATGGCTTTCAAGGAGTGGTCACATGATGCAAAGTATGAAACCATGCAAAACGGCTAGGTTACGGGTCCACATTAGGAAAAATAGGTTTGTATAGTTTTGCCTTAAAAAAACATGTGATAGAAGGAGAAAAACATAACACTAAAACTAAGGAAAATAATTATCTTACAAAACCAAGACAAACAACTAAGTTATATGCACCATTGACCCCTTGATTAACCACATCAAATGTAAAGTGAATCAATGAAGAAACCCAAAAGCATGCAATCCTAGTGTAAACTTTGAAAGGAACAACCACATTCCCATTCTTTCATCCAAGCCAAGGTTGCTTAAATGCTAATAAAGCAAATAGCTAGAGATAAGTCCTATATCTCCGCCACCACAACATAAAAGCATTTTTTTTTTCCACCATCAATTTTTCTTTCATCCAACCCAAAAGCTGCACACCAACTTGCTAAAAACATATGTCAAATCATCACATAAATTAAAAGAAAGTAAGTAACCAAAATTTCATACTTATGGAGCAAATGTGAATGCACGTGACATGAAATAATTCAATTAAATAAAATAACAAATCTTAATTAAGATATTAATTTTTTTTTCGTTTCTCTTTATTCTAAATTTTCTGGGTTTTACATTAGTAAACAGTAAAATTGAAGAAATAACATCACATATTTAAATCAAATTTTTATTAACATAAAACTTCAAAATTAACAAAAAAAAAATTGTATAAAGGTTAGGGAAAAAACATCAAAATTTATATGTGATAACATATTTTTTCTTTTTATAATCTCTTTAAAATAAGAGGATGAAAATCTTAAAACTCTGAAATCCATCTCAGAACTCTTGAAACAAACATTTAAGTTACTCTAAAATTCATCATAACAAAAAGTACATCCCTTAAAAAACAAACAGATCTTTATCCTTATACAAATGTTATGTGCAAAACCAAACCTACACTCCAAAGTCTCATTTCATTTGCCTCTGGCAGTCATGGTTTTCTTAACAAACAATCTTCACTTTCTCTTGTTTCCCTAATGGTTCAAGACCACATGATCCCGATGATTGATATTAAATAATTATTATTCATCTAAAATATTAATGTTAACTTTATTTTATTATATACTGTATGCGTACATTTTTTTCATGATATAATTTTATTATTCAAAACTATTATTATAAATGGAAGTTAATTTTGTAATCGATGATTTATAGAAGAGAACATGAACATATTATTCCATATATATATATATATATATATATAT
>Ga0214542_1001483_pt1 | contig 48141 bp, 35 predicted proteins | sample CNSS1metaG_FD_160096 | JGI IMG/M metagenome (GOLD analysis project Ga0214542, IMG submission 160096) | Root nodule microbial communities from cowpea collected in UCLA plant growth center, Los Angeles, California, USA - CNSS1 | ecosystem: Host-associated > Plants > Roots > Nodule | place: USA... | reverse complement strand
TACAAAGTGATGGAGAAAGTTGTACGGGGAAAGGGAAGAAAATTCATGTTTCTTTTTGTTGGTCATAGTTTACTGCCTGATAATTAGTCTGGTTGTGAGTGTATTACTTAAATTACTTAAATATGAACCTGGTTTATGTAAAGGAAAAGTAAAGCCTTCTGTAACCGTAGAAATTAAAGGAATGAATGTTTTTTACTCCGAGTAGAATATGAATGCACGGATCATCCAAAATCACCAGATATTTCATCTTGTAGTATCAAGTAGAATTGAAAATTTTCAGACTGATGTGTGACTGAGTTGCAAATAGTAACCAATCGCATATAATGCCCATGAGGAGGATTGTGCAGTGAGTGAATTACTTGTTTGATCAGTTGTAGTCTGATTAGTTATATTGTCTGATCTGTTGTTTTCTGTTTGTCAGTTGTCACTGACAGGTTGTTTGTTACAGCTACAGCTGTGACTGGATGCTTGTTAGTCAGCTGTTATAAATGATTTCATCATTTAAATGAGCCTCTGTAGTCTATATGTATTTGCTGTAAACAGAAGCTCATCACTTGTAAAAACTCAGATACTCAATACAAAGTTTTATTTTCTGTTTTCTTAATATGTGGTATAAGTATCAGTAAGTAAATATTGCATACTGTTAATTTACATTTTAAAATGTTGTTAGTGGCGTTTTTCTTGAAGCTTTATGTTTTCATTTTCAATTTTCCTTCCATATGTACTTTTCTTTATGAATAACTTAATCTGATTAAAACTTATTTTTCTGTTAAATGATAATATATAACCTATAACTCCTTGTATGACATAATTTCTTATACATCAGAAAAATGTAATGTATGCAGTTTAACTCTCATGGCTCATCTGTTTCTTCTCAATCTGGTACTGGACTTGGGGTCCAGTCCACTAGTCTCAGTTGAGACTAATAAAAGGATAAATAAGGCTAGCACAACTGATTGTTGGAGGTATGTTACTAAGATTGGGGTGGATAAGGATGGGAAAGAAAGGGCAAGGTGTAATGGTTGCAACAAAATTTGTGTGTGGTGGAAGAAAATATGGAACTTCTCATTTGAATCGTCAATGAAATGTGATAAAACCAAAAGTGAAGATATTGGTCAAATGATGTTAGAGTTGAGAGGAAAATTGAAGGGGAAGAAAATAGATCAATCAGAACACTGTCAATTGTTTATTGCACTTGTTTTGATGCTCCACGACTTGATTTTATGTAGTGTTTTGATGTTGTCTGTTGCACTTGTCCAGGACTTGATTTATTGCACTCTTATGATGCTCCAGGATTCGTTTGATTGCACTGTTTTTATGCTCTACGACTAGTTTAAGATGTCCATGAATTGTTTTTTTTTTAAAGTTAAGATGCCCTCAATTATGCAGGCCAGCCCATGGGCCTGCAGGCCAAAAGAAATGTGGGGCGGGCCACTGATTCCAGCTCGCATATTTTGTGCAGGACAGGCCAACCCTGTCCGCTTTGTCACCCTTAATTGTATTATTCACAATATTTATATTTATTTAGCTAAAATATGTTCTTTTTTTGTATCTTTGTCTTTTAGGTTCTTTGAGTGAAAAAATAAATTAGGTTTTTTACCTTGTAAAAATTAGTTTTAGTCATTTGAATCTTACACAATTCAAGGGCCACCAACTCACCCCAGTCCTTTTTTTTTTTTTAAATTAAATGATGAAATTATCTAAAATTTGAATTCAGTTCTGAAATAGAAGAGGAAGTAGCACACTGCATTTCATGGCTTACGATTCTTCCCCTCATGGCCGTGTGCATCAATTTGTGTTAGAGGGCACAGAATCAAAGCCTTTGGACGCGGAATCAGCAGAATCGGTGACCCTTTTGATTAAGCACCTACCAGAAGCCATTCCTCATGACACCCTTTCTAGAATCTTCGCAAATTTCGGTGCTTTCTCGGTGCGCCCTTGCTCTACTGCCAGGTATCTGACTCCCAAAGGTTTTGAATTTCCCACTGTTTTTTCTTTTTGTTGCAATTTGATGATCTTGAGTGTTTGAATATGACCATGGTTAACTCTTGTTATGAGTATTGTGCTACCATGTGAACTTTGTAATTTGCTTACAATGTTAAAGGGATTCCCCTTGTTCATATGTTTCCATTTACTTATACTTAACTTGAGGGAAAGTATAAATTTACATTTAGCTCTTAACAATCTTTTGCATGTTTCTTCAATTACCAAGAATCTGTTTAGTGTAAGCAAGTTTGCACAAGATAATAATATTTATTTTGATTTCTTTTCTCACAATTGGTTTGCCAAATCTCAGGAATCCAATGACATTCTTCTTCATGGATGTGTTGATTCTGATGGCCTGTTTCAGTTTTAAAGTTTCCCTTTTACGCCCAGACATGTTTCTGTTTGTTCTAATAAGTAGTAATGCTAGGGTCCAATATTTGTACTACTAGCAGTGCTTATATTTGGCATCTTAGATTAGGACATCCTAATATCGATGCTATACGTATTGCACTTCAACTTTGTTATGTAACCTTTCTAAGAAAAGTTCTAAGCGTTTTTGTAGATATACATAGGGAGGATAGCAAGAATGTCCCGCAAAGTTTGTACTTTCAATTTGGGAGTCAAGAGTGTATAATTTGTCTTTGATTAGAAGGACCATTTCTTCTCTGAAGAGGCTTTGCTCTTTGATTATAAGGTTTTATCTTGTAATGATTCTTACATTTTCAATAAATAAGATAGTTGTCAGCTTATCTTAAACTATATTCGTACAATAAACTTACTATGCTACTTGAATCTCGTTTTTGTCCTTGGTTGTGCTTCCAAGTCATCCATAAATGTTCTTTATTTAATGATATATTTGAATGATATTTGACCTCTTTATTATTTTTTATCCAATTTATTTTTGCTTATCAACATTGCCAAATCACGCTTTAATCTTAATTTGATATATGCAGGTTGAAAAATTGTGCTTTTGCGGATTTCAAAAATGAGATGGTGGCATCTCAAGCACAACGTCAACTACATGGGTAGTACTAATTGAATCATTCGCATTTTTTTTCATATTTGAAGAGACAACCTTGACATATAGTTTTCTTGTTTGGTTTTACATCATAGAAATGTTTTTTGATATCTTTTTGAATTGGTTCCTAATTTTGAAACACTTTAAAGAAAACTTAATATTTGTTTTAAATGATTGTATCTTTGTTTACTTTGGGTTGATCAGGTTGAGATTTCTTGGTAAGGTCTTGTCAGCAGAGAGAGCGAGTAAGCTAACTGGTAATGGTGAAAATAGTAGTGGTGATCAGCTTGGTAAGGACTCTAAAACATCAATGCTGAAGAATGCAAATGTAGGCAAACCTGTTGACGGAGATACAAAATCAAGAGGCCTCCCTATTCCCGAGCCAATTGCTGATAGACTTGGTGTCAATTATCCTTTTCCTCCCCATCTTGAGTATGCTTCTTCTTATTTGAAGTTCTTGTTAGTATTTGTTGCTTTATTGCAAAAGGGGATGCCAGGTGCCAAATTGCGCACAAATATGATTAATAATTAAACAAAATGAAATGAATTGATTCACGAGAAAAAGATGATAAAAAACTATGGTTATTGTGAGAATCATTTTGAAAGAATTATTGGGGTAATCTTATTGTAACCCATTTTACTTGACAACGTTTTTCTTACAAGCATAAATTTCTTGAATATAGAACATTTTTAAGAATAAGCAGTTCATACTTATATGTTCTCCCTTTTCCTCTGAATTTGTCTGCTCTACCTTAGCATTGTTGTGTTTGAGTATTTTTTTTATTGCATGTGATTCAACAATAACTTACAAGGAAAAGCAAAATGTCATTGTAAACTGGCAGTACTTTCCAATGTGTATAATTATTCTTTTCTTTTGTTTATGGTATCAAATATTTAAATTCTGTGATTATCTTGCCTTTCCATTTTCATAGCTTTTGGAATTGACCATTTGGAGTGAAAACTTAAAAAAATAACCATGAGTAGCTTTATCAAATGTTATTTTATGAGCAACTCTCACTAAATAAAGTTAGTTTTTAATGCTATGCTGCTAAATAAATAAAGAAAGAAATACATTTAGGATTGTTAAATGTTTACTCACACTGTTATATATCATAATATTAATCAAGGATGGGGTTGGTATGGTATTTTGTATGATGATAAGTTTGTATACAGTCTAACTCAACTTGTTTCCCAGGTATGCTTACCCTCCACCTGATGGAAATATATTAACGAATATTGTGAATGCTCTAATTGCTGTTCCTCGCTTTTACACTCAGGTTGTTCCAGCATTAAGATTGATTGGTTTCTTTTTCTATCACCTGTAACCTTTTCTGACAGCTTGTTTTGTACCGAACTGATGACAAATAGTAATCATATTGATTGTACCACTCTAATGCAGGTTCTGCACTTGATGAACAAAATGAACATCCCTGCTCCATTTCGTATGGCACTGCCCACACCTCCATTACCTCCAGAGGTACCAGCACCACTTCCTCCTACTGTAACTATAAATCCTCAGTCTGCAGATCTGTCCAGTGGTGAATCAGAGATGGAATCTTCCGATGAGGTAACACCTTCACTGCTTTCAGTATTGCGAATCACCTTTATAATTGCATATATAGGTTCCCTCAATATTTATGTTCCCTTTTTGTTTTCATCCCGCCTCAAGTCTAATGTATTTTTTTAAGGTAAAGTTTTATAGAAATTTCCTTTTTAACCACTTTGCAATGTGCTTATGCTGTAGTTTCCTGTTGGCGTTAAGTTTGAAAATGTTCTTTTTGAAACATAAATGATTTTAATTGACAATCAAACAATAAAATATAAAGCCGTTAGGAGATATCTTTTTCCTATCTCTTTAGTCAATTTATTTTTAAACTAATAACAAGCTTATAGGAGGGTGACGCAAGCACAAAAAGGTCTGGACAAAAGCGTGCCAGGTGTGAGGCCATTGTTGGCCCAGCTATTGATAAAGGTGTGGCTCATGAGTCTGTTGGAGTAAAACCAGCCACCTTGGTTCCAAAAGAAATCCCTGTGATAAAAAAGAACCATGTGTTAAAGGTATTTCTTTCTTAGAGATTGATTTTTGGAGAATTATTAACAAAGATTTTGTCATTTTATTTTAGTTTTTCATTATGATTTACAGATAAACATTGTCCCCAAAGCAACACTAAATAAACATAGAGATGATGAGACAACACAAGAGTTGCCAGAGCCAGAAAAAGATGTTCCAGATCCTAGCAAATTTTTGACTCCAGATGAATTAGATAAAGGAAAGTTGCCTCCTGAGGAAATCTTATCCCTTCCAATGTTTAAGGTACTGATAAAAATATCTGCGTTTACAGTTCCATTCTAGTACTACATGTGCAACATTAAGAAGCAAGCTTTTCACCACTTTGGAAATCATACATTCACCATGCAGTCAAAGTTATTTCCCACTTTTGTCTCGGATGGTTGATTTAAGAACAATTTCTTTGTTACTGTATTATGTGACTGAAGACTAATTGTTGGATATAAATAAGAACAATTTGCTTCAAAGATCTTGAAACAAAACACAGTATACTTGTCAAGGAATTTGTTTTGTTGGTGGATGTAATTTTTATCACAAGTTCCCGATGTCTTTTCTTGAACAGAAAGTTGTATTTTTTTTTAGTTTTAACAAGTGATATTATCTACCAAAATTTTCACAGGCTTGAGTTGGTCTAATAGAAGGCTAGATGTAGTTATATCTCATTAAATGTACGGCTTGTTTGGATTGGAATAATTTGTTTCCACTGCATGTTTTCACCATCAATTGTAAAATAATTTAATGACTATACAGTGACAGCATAAAACAATGTATTCTAATCACAAACCACCGTTGGTGTTACTTTTAAGGTAATTCTTATTGAAGTCAACAAACTTATCGTACATGGCAGCTTGTGATTAGGATGACAGTGTAAAATTATTTTGCAGGTGTTAGGGCTATGTTTTTTTTTTCTCTAAATAAAAAAAAAAGAAGAAGAAAACATCTTGCTTTCATTTTGTTTCTCTGTTCTCACCACTTCCTGCACAAATATTAGAAAATCATAAAAAAAAAATTAGAAAAAAGGTGACAATTTTGTAATTGTATGTGAAAACAGGAAATACAAACAGAAAGTTTTCTCTCAACTAATCATGTTCTAAAATATGTTGAAACCGAAGGTCATGTGAATGAATTTAAAATCACTTTGCACTTGCTTGGTTGAGCAGGTGAACGAAGATTTAGATATTGTTTACCTTTGAAAACTATCCTATCTCTGTTAAGGACACCAATTTTGTGAGCTTGCAGTTTTCACGAATAAATTTAGGAGTAGCTCGTGTTTCCCAGTCTTGAACTTTTAGAAGCTCCTTTAGCAAGTTTTTGTGTGCAATAAACTATATTGGTTTCATCCTAAGTGAGGAGCACTTATTCGTTGCCAGTTATCCTTTTACATAATCTTAAGTCTCATCACAGCATATGGTATATCATAATTTTTTCATCCTGAGTGGCTGCTGACACTAAGTTTTGGATGATGAAGTGATTAGACCAAGGGAAGTTGACCCTACTATCCTCCAAATGCCCGTGTTGTCCAACAGTTCCTCTTTCCTTATAAGAGCAAGTATTCTGGAAATTAGAATTATGTATGATTTAATAGTATGCAATTTTTAGGCATCTGAAACTGATCTGTAATATTTATGCATATAAGCTCCAGAACTGATCATTCCGGAGATCATGTAACTCGTGAAAAAAAAAGAAAGAAAAAGCAACAGTGTAGGAACTTTGAGGACCCTGCTTCCCTCCACCCCAAAACTAACCTCACTTTTTTGTTCTCCTTTCTCAACCACCACTACCTTCTATACTGTCCTCCCTGTTGAATTCTCCTCTGGTTCATTCTCTTTCTGCAACCTGTCCATCTGCACGCCCTGAATGTGAATATTCTTCTTGATTTAATCCTGACCCTTGCGGCATGTTTCTCTGGTTCTCTCCTTATTTCTACTACAATATTATGACTTCTGAAAGGTTGATCAAGATATAATCTATTAGACCTTCTATGGTGCACACGTGCATCTTTATGGGACTTTTTTTTAACTGATATTGTGCTGTGCAGAATTATACAGCTGGAAATCCTGCTCCTGTGTTGTATGTTAAGAATTTGGCAAAAGATGTGGTTGCTGATGATTTCTATTATATATTTGGTAAGCTATCAAGACTTTTAGTGCATTCAGATCTTGTTTTATACTTATCACATGCAATTTGAATGTTTTAAAATCCACAAAAGAAACACAATATAATAAAAATAACAAAATGAAATATTTTGAAATTTTCGTAATATTGTGTGGATGTTACCTCCGGTGTTTACTTTATTTTACCTTTATTGCTACAGGGTCCTTATTTGGAAGTGTTGAGGCTGCTAAGTCTGGTCTTCAAGTCAAACTAATGCAGGTAGCATATTAACATTCCGTAACCAACTTTTTTCGGTTGAGGCTATGCAAAAAGAGATCCAAAAGAAATAGTTGCTGTTGCTTATATGATCCAGTTGATTAACATGCCGGTTCAAGATTACATGATTGAAGGCTGACTCAACTAACCTGCATTATATATCCATGAAAGTCTTGTAGTAGCATATCTGAGACTGAAATTGATAGCTAGTTTTCAATTTCAGGAAGGACGAATGAGGGGTCAAGCATTCCTGACATTCCCCTCTGTTGAATTGGCTCATCTTGCTCTGGTATGTTTTTCACAATGTTTTTCACAGGAGATTGGTTGTGTTCTTTTTAATTTTTTTAATCAAGACGATTTTGTTTTCATATTTTTATTTCCTTCTGTATTGCAGTTTCGTTTTTCTTGTTTCTTGCAGTTTTTTTGTCCATTTTACTGTAGTATGTAGAGTTTGACATGCTAATAATATTGTTGAATTTCAATAACTGTCCCAATACAAAGTTTTTCATCAAGTTATCTTGTTTGTGTTAGTAATGGTTTATATCTCATATTACTGTTTTTTCAGAATCGGGTGAATGGATATGTATTAAAAGGAAAGGCAATGATTATACAGTTTGGTCGGAATCCCTCTGCTGCTAAGGCTTGATTGAGTGCATGTATTGATGTACATCAGATGACTAATGATGCATGCTTAATTCACTCATGGTGAGAGGACCCTGCACTAACCACTGAGGCCACAACATTCAGCAATGCCAGTGATATGAATGCTAGCACCTATATTCTCCTTGGGCTTATGGATGATGTGTGAATCTACACTTCACATTGTTGGCAATAGGAATGGTTTATTAAATTTATGATTTCTTGGTTTATTTTCTGCTCTGGAAGCACCAGCATAGCGAGGTTGGAAGAAAAGTTTTTCACATCAAATTTGCCTATGAGAATGTGAAAAATGCGAAGTTGTTTGGCAACAACTTGTTCATCTTTTTGACATGTATATTTTGCTAATAGAGGAAAGGTACTTATAACCCTTGTGTGTGAGAAAGAGTACACTAACATACATTTCTCAGAATGATAATCAATGTAAATTATAAGGTATCAATAAAGGGAAAGAAGTATAACCAAAAGTTTTAATGAAGAAAAGTCGGGATCCTTATGAAAATAGTAGCATAAGGAATAACAAATTCAAGAGAAGTTGTAAGCACCCAATTAATGAGATAGATTGTAGTTGTAACAACAAAATCCCAAAATTATAAAGGAAGGGAAGCATGATGCAACAATGTAAGACCTAAATCAACTATATGTCTGTGTTTTCATTCAATCCCACCATTTTAATGATGAGTGTGAGAACATATAAGTCTATGAGAAATACAGTGAGTAGTTAAAGAATTAGTGAATGAACGATATTCTCTATCCCATTCACACTGAATTTTTTTAGTTTAGTATTAAGTTGCAACTCAACCACAATTAAAGATTTGAAAAATAGGTAGTATTTCAATTTTAGATTTGATAGGAAAAATTCAAGTAAATCTGAAAAAACAACATTAAAAACATAATATTATAACTATTGTGTGGACTAATATGAGAATATCTCCTTATATTAATGATCATGAGTTTTGAACGAGAATAAACAAAATCAAAGACATGCAAAGGCGGTCTATTAAGGCGATCTATTAAAGTTTGGAAGACTTAAAACAAATTTAAGAATGAAGCTTTTTCATTTATAATTAAAAAGATTTATGTCAAAATCATCATAATTTTATTTAAAATTTATTTTTTGAACTTTTTTTAATGCAAGATTATTTATTAAATTGTTGTAATTAATTTTATTTAACATCTCTTTTTCAATAGATAATAATTTCCTTCGACCATTGTGTCAAATTGAACTAGTGAAACAATGTTCAAGAAAAAAGCAAAAAATCAAGGAGTACAATTGATAGATGAGAAGTTAGTAGAGAGAAAGAAAGAAGATAGAAAGCATAATTGATTAAAAAGAGAGAAGAGATAACTAACCAATCTCTTTTTCCTAAATAAAATTATAATTTATTGTAAAAAAAAATTGTTAGCTCATTAAATGTAATTATTTAGTACTGATGAAAATTAGCAGCCATTCAATATTTTAATTAAATTTTAGACTTAATTACTTCTTTTGCCTTTATTTTGGTTGAAAAGTTACAAGTAAGTTCCTCTAAAAGAACTTATTTCAATATGTGATATTTAACAAGACACCTATTAGAAGGAAATTCAACGAAAGCATAGTTCTGTTTGGCAAATTGACTAACGATAAGTGCATTTATGCTAATGGAAGGAGTGTGCTACAAATTTTTAAGTTTAAAAGTGATGTATAAGAAATATATGATACAAATGAAGAGGAACAAACAAAATAAATACTTAAACCTACATTACTTTTGGTGGAAATTTTACCTAAACTACAAAAATGACTTAGTTACTTGATTTTTTGTAGTTCCATAGTCACATGGAAACTAGCACTCAAATATGGAATCCAAGGTACGTTACCAATAACTTGAGATTTTGAATCTATTAACATTGCACTTGGTTGAGCTGTGTTCCTAAACTAAAAATTAGGATTAACCAAAGTGTTAGAGGATTTGTAAGATTTAGTAAGGAATGAATTATTGTGTGTTAGGATCAATAAACGAGGTAGACTCATAAGGCTAGTTGAATGAATCAACCCTAAAATGACATACAAATCTACCACTAGTACAACCTTTATCAAAGTTACCATGACAAGAACCAACACTAATAATAGAGCCACCACAATTACCATTACCACAACCATAAGTACAATGGAGTAAGGGAGATATCAAGCCTTGTGTGTTTTTAACGTAGCAAACTAAACGAGTTTCAATATAAAAGGTAATAACTTCAATTTTAGAAATGGAAGGTGTGCAATTCTTGGTTTAAAAGACCAATACAATTGTTGCATAATGAGATGGAAGGTCTTCCAACATTACATTGACATATTCTTCATTGTTGGAAAAAATGCACCGTCTTTACCCTCGAGAATCACCCTATTAATAGAAAAATAAGATAAACACAGGGATACACACAAATATAACGTGGAAACTCCAAAACCGAAGAAAAACCACAACCATTGTCTAAAGACAACTAGAGAGTAACACTATGTGAAAATTTGTACAACACATAGACTATTCTCCCATACATTCTAACCCCAAGTACACACACTCTCTAAAGCAATAATTTAACCCAAACATCACAACACTTTATTACAAGAGTATAAGAAATAAGAATTAAAAAAGATAAATATAAGCTTAAAGTGTCTTTAACTGGAGCAAGGAACATAGTGGACTTAGAGTCCATTATATAGTCACTAAAACCCACTCCTAGCTTATCCTAAGCGATGAGGGACTTTTGAAGACGTATTATTTTTCATCAACCTAACATTCATGACCCACCAGAACAAACATTGAAAACTTCATTGACAAATTTATTAATCTTATGAAAATAGTGTTGGAAAAGCTAAGTATTGCAAAAACAGTTTAAATTTTAGAGAAAGATAAGGTGCAGTACGAGATGCTTTCCTTCATATTCGACAACAACTTCCAAGTACATGACCGTTTTGAGCTTCATCTGCAAGTCACAAGAGACATCATCCAGAACAACTTAGAGGTTGGTTCCTCCTCCTTTGCTGGCTCTCCATAAATCATGGTGGACATCTTGAATCTATTGTGGATTTTCTTAGTTGGTCATGGTTATTTGATCCATCTCCAACATCTATAAATAGAGGCTTATGCTCACCTCTAAAAACACACTTTCATTCTTCTCCTCTCTCTTGTTCTCTCATTTCTCTCTTTCATTTTTCTATCTTTTATTAAATCATGGGTTTTTGTTTATTATTTTGAGAGTTCCTTGCTAGTTTTGAAATCCTTGAAAAATTTGGAAAGTTCATGTTGTATCCTCGAGGATTTGCGCAATACACTGCGTATAAATCCTTAGGGGCAGTGAATTTACACAACTCAGGAAGTTTACTTTGTTCATGATTTTTGTTAGCTAATACAACAATCTTAAGGACTTATATCTAGCATCAACTGTTGGTATCGCACAGCGAAATGTTTAGAGTTTGGACAAAAACCAAGAGGAGGGTGAATTAGGTTCTTAATAAAAATTGTGCTATTAAAATTTTCCCTTTTAATATCAAAGATTAATTAAAATTGTCTTCTTTATTTTAATAAACACAATAAAATAAAGAGAGCACAATAAAATAAAGAGAGTAAAGAAGAGAAAATTGCACAAAGTATTTATATTGGTTCGGATCAAAAGACTATACGTCCAGTTGTTAATCTCTCAAAAATGAGATTAACTCAATAACTAAAATAAACCAAACTTACAATCAATGATAAGAAAGATTAGGGTTTAGAAAACACCTCTCTTGAATCACACAAGAGATGAAGACACCTCCCTTGAAATCCACAAGGAATGAACACCTCCTTTGAATCACACAAAGGCTGATCGGCTTCTCCTAGCAACAACAACAACACTCAATCACTCAAGATCCCACTTGATGAAAGTTATCGCTTTATCCACACTAGGTTTTTCAAAACCTTCCCACAGAGAGTTCTCAAGTACTTAGACTTCTCTAACTTCTGTATTTGATAATGAAAGTCTACCACTCTATTTATAGAAGCCTATTTAGAAATTAGGTTAAGAATATGAAAAGTTAAGTCACAACTGCCATAGATATAATCGATTATCACATAAAATTTTCTAAAAACTTTTTCTCACTGTGATAATCTATTATCAGCTAGGATAATCTATTATCAGCAGGTGATAATCGATTATCAGTAGTGATAATCGATTTTCACAGAGGCTTTTCTCAAAAATCAGTTTTAACTAAGATAATCGATTATCACTAAGAATAATCGATTATTCTCTTGGTACTCTACTACTTGGGTTTTGCCTTTTGACTCTTGACATACTAATTTAACTATTTTAAATAACATACACATATTACAAGACCTAAACAACTAAACCCTTAAGTCTTCAATGCATCTATTGAATCAAAGCATTATTTTAAGTCTTCAACATTTTTCCATGCATCATCATCAAGTCTTCCATACTTCTTTATAAATCATCATCATCATCAAAACTCCTTATTGGAGGAAGATGTGCATCTTCTTCTTTTTGCCAACATCAACAAAACCCAAATCCTGATAAATAAAACACTATTTCTAGAACTCTAACTGTCTTTGCAAAACCATTCTCAAACGTGTCAAAATTTAAGGTCTTCTCTGGATAGAACTTTCGGTGCTAGCAAAAACATGTGAACCCTTTTATACATGTATGTAGTTGCTTCTGCTCTCGCATCTTCAAAAATCCGACTTTACTACTCCTGTAAAGCATGTTAAATATTGGATTCATGTGAACAAGGATTGCCAAGTTACTTTACTAAGTGCTTTGTTTAATGACTTGTTTGATGTTTATTTGGGATATTGCTGAAGATGTTGTCCGACATAGATTCATCATAGGGAACTACTACCGCTATGAGATAATTGAAGATAAGGACATCACAATTCAAATAAATTAGTACCACAAATTGCTTGAAAATATCAAAGAAATGAACATAATTTTGTTTGATGAGTTCGATTTAGAACTTCTGATCAAGAAACTATTTTCGTCTTGGACTGACTACAAATAACAACTAAAACATAGGCACAAGCGTATGTCACTTCTAGAGTTTATAACGCACATCATCATTGAAGATACCAACAAGAATGAATGTGTTACTGCAAAGGCCAAAGCATTATCAGCGAAAGCAAGTATGGTATAATACAAACCTACTCCAAAAAGGTATGAAAAGAAACCTAATCATAAAAGGAAAAACAATTTTCGAAATTCCTGTCCTAATGGATCTAACCCCACCTTTATGAAGAGGGAAATTGCTTCGTATATGGAAAGCTAATCCACCATGCACCTCAATGTAGACATAAAGCAAGAAATACCAACCCTCCTAAGGCAAATATAGCTGAAAGGGAATATAGTATTGTTGTAGTCGTTTCATAAATAAATTTGATGACCAATGTGAGTAAATGAGTGGTAGACTTTGGTGCTACACTAGTGTTGGGGATGAAAAAGACCATGTTTATCTTTGTGATTCCAGGACAACTTGATAGAGGACTATCTCCTAAACTTCAAGTGCTACAAATTTGAGGACAAATTCTCTTAGAGAATGAGGGAATGATAGAGGACTATTCCAAGATTCCATACAAGAAGAACTTGAAGATGAACCTTTACAATTTAAAGGACTTATGACAAGGGCAATGAGCAAGAGATTGGAAGATCATATCTATTCAAGGCTCCTGATGCTACAAGAAATCTGAAATTCAAAGAATATAAAGATCATGGCTTGAAACACATTTCAAGGGTAGTTTTTAGGAAAATTAGTTTATGTTTTTAGACTTTGGGTTTTCTTTTAGAAATTAATTATGTTTTATGTTTTTTGGCTTTGGGTTTTCTTTTATAAATTATTTTATGTTTTTATGTTTTGGGTTTGGGCCTTCTTATAGGGTTCTCAGGTTTTCTTAAATTTATGTGCCTATATATAGAGGTATCAAAAACTAATGTAGACACTCTTAGTCATATATTGAATTTGATTTCATTAAAGAGAGGATTCTCTTTGTTTTTGGCTTAGACCTCTAGTTCTTATCAAAGATTAACATCTTTGTGGCAAATCTTCATTTGACTTATCAATCTGCCAGATTGTGGCGTCCTCCATATATGTCTTACTCTGCATTCTTCTTTTTATTTCTGTTGTGCCTCTTGAGGATTCAAATTCAGAAACGATCGAACTCTTTCCTGGATAGGATCGTATCATAACTCTTGCTCTAGGAAAAGGAAAGGTTCTTATAAAACTCATATTTGGGAAGACTTTTTCGCCTTGAGTGATGTGCTACATATGCCTTCTATTAGAGATAATCTCTATAGCATTACTAGGAAAAGTTTGGGTAAGTGTCATTTGAATTTAACAAGATTGTTATGACAAAAAATAATATTTTATTTTGGGAAGGGATATTGTGATCAAGGTTTCTTTCTATTGAATATTTTTGAAATTGTCAATGAATCAAGTTCTTCTTCTTACATTGTTTGTGTGATATATGGCATACTAGATTAGGACATGTGAATTCCTCGTATGTTATGAAATTACAACGATTATGAATGTGATATATGTGTGAAATTTAGAATAACAAAGAAAATTTGCCATTTTGTAGAACGTGAGTTTGAATTGTTAGGATTAATTCATACTGATATAGCTGATTTAAAACAAACCATGTCCAGAGGTGTAAAAATTATATTGTAATCTTTATAGATGATTATTCTAGATACACTAAAGTGTAATTAATCAAACATAAGGATGAAGCCTTTGATGCTTTTTTTTAACTTATAAAGTGAAAATAGACAATTAATTGAATAAAAAAATTAAAAGGATTAGATCAGATAGATGTGATGAGTATGCGTTGTTTAATGACTATTGTGTTAAAAAATGTATTATCCATGAAGTAGCCCCCACCATATTCACCCGAGTCTAATGGAGTAGTTGAGAGAAAGAATAAAAGTCTTCAAGAAATTATGAGTTCATGCTTATTAGTTCTAGTGCACTTGATAACCTTTGGGGAGAAGCTCTACTTATTGTATGTCTTTTACGAAATAGGATATACCTCATATATCACACCTAGCCAAACTTGACCAAATAAGTAAACAATGCATATACCAAGGTAGCCAAGTATTCAACCTAGGCCGAGTGAGCCTAACTTGTATCGGTTCTAACCTATACATCTAGAGGAATAACCTGCACCTCATATAACCAATATAAGCCGTCAAGGTAGGTAGCCGGTCCAGGCCGGCTACTCCAGCATACCCGGTAAGATTAAAGCCCAGGCCGATAACTCCAATAAACTTAGTGAAAATAGAAGCCCCCGCGTTCAATAGGTCTTAAGGGCCTGGGTTAGGGCCCAGGCCCACTCATAGCCCAAGTCAAGGCCCGGCCCATGAGGTAATCAGACATCATTAATGCTCTATAAATACGCGTGGACCCCAGTAATTAAAGGTACGCATTCATTAATCACTGATTTGACCTTCTGAGAGCTTTGACTTACTTGAGCTTCGGAGACTCTTCTGCAGGTAACCCCTCCTGGGTTCAAGCTAACATGTACCAACCGGGAAGAGACCAAATGAGGAGATAACGGACTGCATGGTAAGGTGACGCTTGTGCTTGACTCATCTTATTTGTTCTCTGCAGGAACACCTCATATAAAAATCGGTAAAACTCCTTATGAGTTATAAAGAGGTTATCAACCTACTCTTAAATATCTAAGAGTACGGAGGTGCCTAGCTAAGGTAATGTTACCCAGTCCTAAGAAAAGTAAAATAGGCTCTAAAATATCTGATTGTATGTTAGGGATGTTGAACATAGTGATGCCTATAGGTTTCTTATTCTTAAAAGTGATGTAATTGATCACAATTCTATATTGGAGACAAAAAATGTTGAGTTATTTGAACATATATTTCTTTTAAAGGTTAATGAGACACCTGAACAACCTATAGATAGTAATAGTGATGCCATGTGTAAGGATTTATGGAGAAGTAAAAGATAAAGGAAGGAAACTTCCTTTGGAGATGACTTTTATATTTATTTAGTTGGAAATGATCCAACAAGTTTTTTAGAAACTACTAGTGCTCTTGACGCAACACATTGGGATCAAACCATTAGGACTAAAATTCAATCAATTAAGAAAATAATACTTGGACCTTAGTAGACTTGCCTAAAGGATCAAAACCCATTGGTTGCAAGTGAATATTTAAGAAAAACTATCATCCTGATGGATCCATAGAGAAATATAAGGCAAGATTAGTAGCAAAGGGATTTACTCATAAATCCAACATAAATTTCCTTGAAACCTTTGCCCTCGTGACTAGGATTTCCTCTATTCAAGTATTGTTAGCTCTAGCAGTTATTCATAAGCTACTAATACACTAAATGGATCTTAAAACTACTTTTCTAAATGGTGAATTAGAGGAGGAAATTTATATGACTCAACGTGAAAGGTGTGATGTACCTGGTCAAGAGAATAAAGTGTGCAAACTTTTAAAATCTTTATATGGGTTGAAACAAGAAACAAAACAATAGCATAAAAAACTTGACAATGTGTTACTTTATGATGGTTTTTCACCTAATAATGTTTATAGATGTATGTACTCTAAATTTGAAAAATGGTGAATGTGTGATAATATGCTTGTATGTGGATGATATGTCAATATTTCGTATATACAATAAGATTGTTTCTAAAACTAAATTGTTTCTAGGTTCAAAATTTGAAATGAAAGATATGGATAAAACCAATATGATTTTAGGCGTTAAAATCATAAGGAAGGAAATAGTATATTACCATCCTAAGAACAATACATTGAGAAACTTCTCAATAAGTTTGGATATTATGACGTCAAACTAGTAAGTACTATTTATGATGCTAACTCTAAATTAAAGAAAAAATAGAAGAGAATCTATCTTTCAACCTTAGTATGCCCCCCAAATAATTGAGAACTTGTTGCATTTAATGAGCTTTTCTAGACCTGTTATTGCTCATGCAGTAGGTAGACTAAGTAGGTATACTCAATGCCTTAATCAAGAACATTCAGATGTGCTTACAAGACTTATAAGATACTTAAGAGGTTCAATGAATTATGCCATTGAATATAGTAGGTTTTCCGCTATACAAGAAGAGTACAATGATGCTAATTGGATTTATAATTCAGATGAGACAAAATCCACTAGTGATTATGTATTCACACTTGGGGTGGTATTATTACATGAAGATCAGCTATACAAAAAATTATTGCAAGATCAACAATGAATTAATGGTCGTCCATTGATTTGATACAATTACTTATATGATTGATACTCATATGTTCATTACTCTTTATGTAATATTTTGTATTAACTATTTGATTTATATCCTTTCTGGGTTACCATGTTGTATCTATAAATATGACTCGTCCTATCAGTAATAAGACACATATACAAACAGAAGTTGTTCCCTACTCTCTCATTCTTTATTCTTCCTCTCCTTCTTCTCTCTCTTATTAGTTTTATTTTATAACACGTTATCAGCACGAGGGTTACCCATCTGAGTGTGAAGGCATATTTTTCTTTCTCCCTAAGGACAACACCCTACATTCCTCAACCGAGGTTCTTTCTAATCTTTTTCTCATTCACAAACTTTATCTTATATTTTTTTATGAGATTTTACTCTTCCTTAACGTTGGAGTTGATTTACCAGGGTGCTTCTGAAATTTAAATTCCTTAAGTAATATAAATTGTTTTTTTTTTAAATAATTGTAATACCGGGTTAAATTTCTGTTTCAAAATGTCAATTCATAAATGAAAACCATTACTAGAATGTTACACGTTGAATTTTTAAATGGAAAAATACTATTTTATTTTTTTAGACTAAAAAAATAATGTTTACAGAAAATAATTGTTTGATTTTTTTTCTCTGTCTTATTATTATTATTATTATTTGATACATGAAATTTGATTCTATTAATATTTTATGTGTTAGTTCTAAAACATAATCTTGCAAAACTTGATTTTGCAGCCCTTGATATTTTGGGAAGAATTATTTATCATGGATTTTAGATGCTGAAATTCATCTAGATGCAATGGGTCTTAGAGATGTTATTAAAGAAGGAAATAAAGCATCTGAACAAGATAAAACTAAAGCTATGATTTTCCTTTGTCGCCATCTTCATGAAGGGTTGAAAATTGAATACCTTACTGTAAAAGACCCTTCTATATTGTGGAAAGATTTAAAAGAAAGATATGACCACCAGAAAACTGTGATTTTGCCAAAAGCTCGTTATGATTGGATGCATTTACGATTACAAGATTTTAAAACTGTAAGTGAATATAATTCTGCAATGTTTAGAATTACTTCTCAATTGACTCTATGTGGAGAAAGAATTACTAATGAGGATATGTTGGAAAAAACATTCTCAACTTTTCATGCAACTAATTTGCTTTTGCAACAACAATATCGTGAAAAAGGTTTTCACAAATATTCTGAATTGATTTCATGCCTTCTTGTGGCTGAACAAAATAATGAGCTCTTGATGAAAAATCATGAGGCCTGACCAACTGGTTCTGCTCCATATAATCATGGACGAAGTCAAGACCATAATAATAATTGAGGTCGTAGTTTTGGTCGTGGTCGATGCCATGGTCGTGGTCGTGGTCGTGTTATTAATCATGGTCGTGGACATGGTTATAAAGGAAATTTCAAAGAGAAACTTCATCAACAGAAGTGGAACAAGAATGCGAAAAAGGAAAAAGAAAGGGGTGAAAATAATGGCAAAAAGGCTGAAAATATATGTTACCGTTGTGGTAGTAAAGGTCATTGGACCCGTGCCTGTTATACACCAAAGCATCTTGTTGAACTCTACCAAGAATCACTTAAAAAGAAGAATGTAGAAACACACTTTGCTTATGAAGATGGTGATTCTGATTATGGTCATATGGATACTACTCATCTTGATATTGGTGATTTCTTTTCTAAACCCGATGGAAGCATTGATCACCTTATTGGTGATGGGAGTGTTAGAAAATAGTTTTATTTTATTTTATATTATGTTATTAAATTTTAAGACAATGTTTTATATTTAATTCATGTTGCTTTTATATGTATAAGTTTTTATGTTTTTATGAATAAAATCCTCTATTTTTATTTTTATTTTATTTTTTCTCCTCTTACAAAGTAATCTCTAATATTTATATTTATGTTTATATGAAGAATGAATATTGGCATTAACACCAATGATGAGGATTTGTGCCTTGCTGATAGTACAACAACTCATACAATTCTCAAGAGTAATAAATATTTCTCTTGTTTGGTAATGCAAGAAGTCAATGTTAGTACTATTTCTGGTACTACAAATATAATTGAAGGCTCTGGAAGAGCTACAATACTTCTACCAAGAGGTACAAGATTGCATATTAAAAATGCATTTTATTCTCCTAAGTCCAATAGAAACTTATTAAGTTTCAAGGATATTCGTCTAAATGGATATCATATTGAGACAAATAATGAAGGAGATATTGAATATCTTTATATCACTCGAATTGAGTCAAATAAAAAATGTGTTTTGGAGAAATTATCAGCCTTCTCTTATGGCTTGTACTACACATATATTAATGTGATTGAGACGCATGTCATTGTAAGCCAGAAGCTTACAAATAAGAATGAATTTCTTGTTTAGCATGATCATTTGGGTCATCTTGGATATATCATGATGCGAAAAATAGCTGAAAACTCATGTGGGCATCCACTTAAAAAGTCAAAAACTTCTTCAGTCCAATGATTTCTCATGTATTGCATGTTCGTAGGGAAAGTTGATAATAAGACCATCACCAGAAAAAATTAGAAATGAGTCAATCTCATTTTTAGAACGGATATAAGGTGATATTTGTGGTCCAATACACCCACCATGTGGATCATTTAGATATTTTATGGTATTAATTGATGCATCCATTAGATGGTCACATATTTGTTTACTATCAACTCGAAATCAAGCATTTGCTAAGTTATTAGCACAATTGATCAAGTTAAGAGCTCACTTCCCATATTATCCAATTAAGAAAATTCGTCTTGATAATGCTGATGAATTTACATTTCATGCTTTTAATGAATATTGTATGTCAATTGGAATTGAAGTTGAACATCCAGTAGCACATGTTCATACTCAAAATGGACTTGCAGAATCATTGATAAAACGTCTAAAACTAAATGCAAGACCTTTACTTATGAAAACTAATCTTCCAATGACTATTTGGGGATATGCAATTCTGCATGCTACAGTATTGATTCGCATCAGACCAACAAGTTATCACAAATACTCTCCTCTACAGTTGGTTTTTGGTCAGCAACCTAATATTTCTCATTTAAGAATTTTTGGGTGTGCTATATATGTCCCAATTTCCCCATCAAAAAGGACTATGATGGGTCTTCAAAGACGTTTGGGAATATATGTTGGATATGATTCTCCATCGATAATAAAATATCTTGAACCATCAACACGTGACTTATTTACAGCTCGTTTTGTTAATAGTCATTTTGATGAATAAGTTTTTCCAACGTTAGGGGGAGAAGGAAAGAAACTGGAAAAGGATATTGGTTGGATTGAATTAACATTATCTCATCTTGATCTTATACAAAAGAGTGTGAACTAGAAGTTCAACGGATAATTCATTTACAAAAATTGGTCAACCAATTACCATATGCTTTTACTAACACAAAAAGGGTAACTAAGTCACATATACCCGTTGCTAATGCTCCAATCAGAATTGATATTCTTGTTGGAGAATCTAATATAGCAAATGAATCTCAAACACGCCTGAAGCGTGGTAGGCCTGTCGGTTCCAAAGATAAAAATCCTCGGATGAGAAAAAGGGAAAAAAAGGCAAGATGGCTTAATCGAGGGGGTAAAAATATTCTTTTGACATAATTAATGATTCGGTTTCAGAAGAACCTCAGGTACCTGAAATGGTTGAAAATAATGAGATCTCAATAAATTATGTCATGAATAATAAAATATGGAACCGAAATAAAGTCAATATTGACGAGGTTTTTGCATATAATGTAGCAAAGGATGTTATAAGTGACAATGAGGATAAAAAACCGATGACAATTGAAGATTATCAGCAAAGAAATGATTGGCCAAAATGGAAAGATGCAATCCAAGCAGAATTAGATTCGCTTGCTAAATGAAAGATTTTTGGACCTGTAGTTCGCACACCTGAAGGTGTAAAACCTATTGGGTACAAATAGGTTTTTGTACAAAAACGAAATGAGAATTGTGAAATTGCTAGATATAAAGCACGGTTAGTTGCTCAAGGTTTTTCACAAAGACCTGATATTGATTTTGAGGAGACATATTCTCCAGTGTTGGATGTAACAACATTTAAATATTTAATTATCCTTGTTGCACAAGAAGGTCTGAATTTACACCTCATGAATGTTGTTATAGCCTATTTGTATGGCTCTTTGGATAATGATATTTATATGAAACTCCCTGAAGGATTTAATTTGCCCAACAAAGCAAATTCTAAAGAGGATTATTCAATAAAATTGAATAAGTCCCTTTATGGATTGAAACAATCAGGACGTATGTGGTACAACCGTCTTAGTGAGTACTTGTGAAAGGAAGGATATAAAAATGACCCTATTTGTTCTTGTATTTATATGAAAAGATTCGAGAATGAATTTGTCATAATTGCTATTTATGTAGATGACATAAACATAGTTGGAACTCCTTATGAGCTCATAAAGGCAATTGATTGTTTAAAGAAAGAATTTGAGATGAATGATCTTGGAAAGACAAAGTTTTGTTGGGGATTACAAATTGAGTATTTAAACAAAGGTGTTTTTGTACATCAAGAAGCTTATATAATGAAAGTGCTTAAAAAGTTCTATATGGACAAATCACATCATTATGTTCTCCAATGGCGGTGAGGTCATTAGATGTTGATAAAGACCCTTTTAGACCTCAAGAAAAAGATGAAGAACTACTTGGTCCTGAAGGACCATATCTTAGTGTTATAGGATCACTAATGTATCTTTCTAATTATACTCGACCTGATATAACATTTGTTGTAAATTTGTTAGCAAGATATAGTTCTTCACCTACAAGAAGACATTGGAATGGAGTAAAACAAATACTTCGTTACCTTAAGGGCACTATGAATATAGGCTTATTTTACACAAATGATTCAAAATTAGATCTAATGGGTTATGCAAATGCAGGTTATTTATCAGATCCTCATAATGGTCGATCACAAACATGATATTTGTTCACATGTGGTGGCACAACGATTTCTGGCGATCTGTGAAACAAACAATAACAATAACATCATCAAATCATGCAGAAATCTTAGCATTACATGAGGCAAGTCGTAAATGTGTTTAGTGAAGGTCTATAATTCAACATGTGTGACAAATTTGTGGTTTATCCTTGGAAAAAATGAAACCAACAACCATATATGAAAACAATAGTGCATGCATTACTCAATTGAAAGAATGATATATTAAATGAGATAGAACAAAACATATTCTTCCAAAATTCTTTTTCACTCATGATCTTCAAAGAAATGGTGACATAGAGATCCAAAAGATTCGCTCATGTGAAAATCTAGCAGATTTGTTTACAAAGTCTTTGCCAAGGAGAACTTTTGAGCAATCGGTTCACAAGATTGGACTCTATCACCTTGATGATGTAAGTTTACATGAGGAGGAGAAATAAAATATGTAAAGAACAATATTATATAGAATGATATACTCTTTTTCCTTTACTAGGTTTTGATTCCAAAGGGTTTTTCCTAGTAAAGTTTTAACGAAGCACATTCTTTTATCAATGTGGACACCCAAGGGGGAGTGTTATGAATTAATGGTCGTCCATTAATTTGATACAATTACTCATATGATTGATACTCATATGATTCATTACTCTTTATGTAATATTTTGTATTAACTATTTGATTTATATTCTTTCTGAGTTACCCGAAGTTGTTTCCTACTCTCTCATTCTCTATTATTCCTCTCCTTCTTCTCTCTCTTATTAGCTTTATTTTATAATAATATATATAGCTAAACTCTTTGTAATTACTTTAATATTTCAAACACTATATTTCTACATCAAACTTTTTGTTACTCCAATCTTTTGAACAATAAAATATACTTTTTCCTTTCAACTATAAAAAAGAAAATGAAACATAAATAAAGAGACTCAAACACTATTATTCTACGTCAAACTTTCTTTTTGTTACTTCAATCTTTTGAACAATAAATATACATTTTATTTTAAACTATAATAAAAATGAAACATAAATAAAGAGACTCTTGTATATTTAGTGAGTGTGGAACCTATTATTAAATTATAGTAATTGTTTGAACTTTTTTATTTTAGCTTTCCAATTATATTTGGAACATAAAACTAAACACCTAATTAGACTTTTTTTTGTATTATTACTGTTATGTGCAGCTTGGCTTAGATGTGATGCATTACATATTTTTTAATTTAATTTTATACTGTATATTGCATTATAATTAAATTTGAACATTAAATATACTTTTTCTTTTAAACTATAAGAAGTATGAAACATAAATAAACAGACTCATTAAACCCTATTTTTCCATGTCAAACTTTTTGTCACTGCAATCTTTTGAACAATAAATATACATTTGCTTTTAAACTATAAGAAAAATGAAACATGAATAAAGAGACTCTTGTATATTTAGTGAGTGTGGAACCTACTATAAAATTATAGTAATTGTATGGACTTTTGTATTTTAACTTTCCAATTATATTTGGAAATTACATAAAACTAAACACCAAATCAGATATTATTATTATTATGTGCAGCTCGGCTTAGATGTGATGTATTATTACCTATTTTTTAATTCAATTTTATACTGTATATTACATTATAATTAAATTGTATTTTATTTATATTAGTTAGTTTAATATATATTTTTTACTTAAATATGTTTATTTAAAATTGAGAATAAGTAAATTTTATTATCGTTTCTTAACTAAACTTATAAAAAATAGAAGAAAACATAAATATAAAGTATGTAAAAATAATTGTTTAACCCGTCAGATAAATTTGTGACTATCAGGTTGTAATTAGTTAAAAAAAAATCATGTCTGTCACTAAACCTAGGTCACAGCTAAGCACAACCTACAGAACCCATAATATTCCACAGAATTTTGTATAACCATGTTTCAGTCTCTTTTTCCAGAAAACTGTTGGTGATTATGAGGCCATTAGGAGGAGATATTTTTTCCTATCTCTTTCTTCAATTTATTTTTAAACTAATAACAAGTTTATAGGAGTCCGATCCAAGCACAACAATGTCTGTCTGCATAGCGTGTCAGGCATGAGACCATTGTTGGTCCTGCTATTGATGAACAGTGACTCATGAGAGTATTTTATTTCTTCCTCAGGGATTGATTTCTGGAGAATTATTAACAATTTGGTCATTTTATTTTTGTTTGCATTATGATTTACAGATAAAATTGTCTCCAAAGGAACACTGAGTAAACATAGAGATGATGAGACAACACAAGAGTTGCGAGAGCGGAGAAAGATGTTCCAGATCCTAACAAATCTTGGACTCCGGATGAATTAGAGAAAGGAGGTTGTCTCCTGAGGAAATCTTATCCCTTCAGATGTTTTAAGGTACTGATAAAAATATCATCTTGCTTTCATTATCTTGCCCTATTAGTGCTATGTTTTTTTCTCTAAATAAAAAAACCCTTTTGCTTCCATTTTTTTTCACTGTTTCCACTACTCCCTGCATAAATATCAGAAAACAAGAAACAAAATTAGAAAAAAGTGACAATTTTGTTTGTATGTGAAAACAGGGAATACGAACAGAAGGTTTTCTCTGAACCTATCATGTCCTAAAATATGTTATCAGATTGTTTATTTTAATTAGTTGATTACCTGAAACCGAAGCTTAAGTGGATAAATTTAAAATCACTTTGCACATTTTTTGGATGAGCCGGTGAATGAAGATTTAGATCTCGTTTACCTTTGAAACTATCCTATCTCTGTAGAGGACACCAATTTTATGAGCTTGCAGATTTTACTAAAAAAATTATGATTACCTTATATTTTCCAGTCTTGATATTTAGAAAATTTTTGTGTGCAATAAACTTGTATTGGTTTCATCTTAAATGAGGAGCACTTGTTGCTAGCTAGTTATTTTTTTTAGTAATCTTAAGTGTCACCACGGCCCATGGTCAATCATACTTTTTTAAGCTTCATTGGGTACTGATACTGAGTGTTGGACGATGAAGTGATTAAACCAAGAGAACGTTGACCCTACTATTCTCCAAATACCCATGTTATCCAACAGTTCCCCTTTCCTTATAAGAACAAGTACTTTGGTTAGTATTATGCATGATTTAATAGTAGGCAATGTTTAGGCATCTGAGACTGATCTGTAATATTTATGCATATAACTATGTTATATAAGCTCCAGAACTGATATCATTGTGGAGATCATGTAACTCGTGAAAAGCTAAAAAGATAAGAAAGAAAAACCAACACTGTAGGAACTTTGATGACCTGTTACCTTCCACCCCAAAACTAACCTTACTTTTTTGTTCTCCTTTCTCATCCACCACTACACTTTATACTGCCCTCCTCGCTGAATTCTCCTCTGGTTAATTCTCTTTCTGCTACCTGTGCATCTGCACGCCCAGAATGAATATTCATCTTGATTTCCTCCTGACCCTTGAGGCAGCAGTCTCTGTTTCTCTCCTTATTTCAACTACAGTATTATACTTGTGAAAGGTTGATCAAGAAATAATTTATTAGAGCTTCCATGGTGCACAAGTGAATCTTTATGGGAGTTTTATTTAATTGATAGATTGTGCTGTGCAGAACTATACAGCTGGAAATCCTGCTCCTGTGTTGTATGTTAAGGATTTGGCAAAAGATGTGATTGCTGATGACTTCTATTATATACTTGGTAAGCTATCAACACTTTTAGTGAATTCAGGTCTTGTTTTATACTTATCACATGCAATTTGAATGTTTTGCAATCCCCAAAGGAAACATGATATAATGAAAAATAACAAAACTAAATACTTTTAAATTTTCATAATATTGTGTGGATGTTATGTAACATCCATAGTTTACTTTAGTTTACTGTTATTGCTACAGGGTCTTTGTTTGGAAGTGTTGGGGCTGCTAAGTCTGCTTTCCAAGTCAAGCTAATGCAGGTAGGACATTAACATTCTGTAACCAACTATTTTCTGTTGAGGCTATGTAAAAATAGATCCAAAATAAATATTTGCTATTGCTTATGTGATCCAGTTTATTAACATATCCGCTCAGGGTTACATGGTTGAAGGTTGACTCAACTAACCTGCATTATATATTAGTGAAGATCTTGTAGTAGCATATCTGTGAAACTGAAATTGATAGCTAGTTTTCAACTTCAGGAAGGACGAATGAGGGGTCAAGCATTTCTGACATTCCCCTGGTATGTTTTTAGCAGGAGATTGGTTGTGTTTTTTTTAATTGTTTTAATCAAGACGATTTTGTTTTCAGATTTTTATTTCCTTTTGTATTGCAGTTTAATTTTCTTTTCGTTACAAAATTCTTGCAGTTTTTTTCTACATTTTACTGTAGCATGTAGTGTTTGGCATGCTAATAATATTCTTAAATTTCAATGACTGTCCCAGTATAAAAGTTTTTGATCAAGTTATCTCGTTTTTTGTATTTCATATTACTGTTTTTGCAGAATCGGGTGAATGGATATGTATTAAAAGGAAAGCCAATGATTATACAGTTTGGTCGAAATCCTGCTGCTGGTAAGGCTTGATTGAGTGCATGAGTTGATGTATAGCAGATGACTAATGACGCGTTCTTATTTCACTCATGGCGAGAGGACCCTGCACTACCCACTCAGACCACAACATTCAGCAATGACAGTGATATGATGCTTGCACGTATATTCTCCTTGGGCTTATGGATGCTATGTGAATCTAGACTTCACATTGTTGGCAATAGGAGTTGTGAATGCAGACCAACATAATTTTAAATGCCTACCGACGTTGGCATTGGGAATGGTTTATTAAATATATGATTTCTTGGTTTGTTTTCTGCTCTGGAAGCAAAAGTATAGGGAGCTTGGATCCTGAAAACGTTGCACAATTATGGTCAACGACAATTGGTATGGCTCCGACATTGTGGATATATATCAGGTCTAATAAATTTTTCGTTATGCAGCTTGCCATTGCCAAATGGCAACATTCCTGTAAGGAGATATATACATGTATCACATTGTCTAAAATATGTGTTGTGTTCCACAGGTTCTCTAAGGCAGAACTGCAGTTCCTAGCTTTGCTGCCAAAACTTAGGCGTAATGTAAGGGTCATTGCTGAATGTGGAAACTGGTAAACCTAACTTTTTAAACCTCTAGTTATTGTAGTTAGATTTTTTAGTTTTTCCTTTGTTGTTATTGCTGTTTGTCTATCGAAACTATCAGTGCATTTTGCTGTAAAGTTTGTGCTTGAGAACTTGAATTTGTCGAAGAAGGTTTTGATAAATTCGTTAGAACAACATGAAACATAGTGCAAAACATTCATTTGGTTTTAACTAAAGTTTAAAACTAAGGAGAACAGAGCAGATTATAACATTGTTGCATCCATTCTACAACAACACAGACACCCAAAATGCTTCTTAGATTATCAACTTTATATTTCTTTGCTTCCTGTTTCATATTAGTCACAAGAGAAAGTTTATGCAGAAGCCACTAAAAGAATTTACAGGACTAACTACCGGTTAGGAGGCTTAGTGGTGCTTCAATGTTACTTATCATTCCCTATTTCAAACCATTAACTATCAAGTACAAATGTTCATTTTCCATGTGAAAATAGTGAAAACTTGGTATAGGCTAAATTCCCCATGTGTAGAAAATACACATAGGGTAATACTTAGTGGTGCTTCAGTGTTACTTATCATTCCCTATTTCCAACCATTAACTATCAAGTACAAATATTCATTTTCCATGTGAAAATAGTGAAAACTTGGTATAGGCTTAATTCCCCTTGTGTAGAAAATAAACATAGGGTAATACTTATTTATAATGAAGAATAATACCGGAAAATATTGGCTAAGCCCAATATCTAATATTGCTCCTCAAGTTGGTGCATATTAATCGTATGTACAAAGCTGGTTACAAATATAATCAATTGTAGATCTTCATAGAGGCTTAGTGAAAATAAATGCTAACTGATCTCTTGAATTAACAAACCCAATCTTGGTGTCTTCAAATACAATCTTTTCTTGAATAAACTGAAAGTCAACCTCGATGTGCTTGGTCCTTTCATGAAACACAAGATTAGAGCTATTATGAAGAGTAATCTGATCGTCATATATAAGTGTCATTTGAGTGACATCTCCAGATTGCAACTCTTTAAGTAATTATTTAAGCCAAACAAGTTCACAAGTCGCTGAGGCCATAGCTCTATATTTTGCTTTTGCACTAGATTTTGCCACAACATTTTGTTTCTTTCTCTTCTAACAAATCAAGTTACCTCCAATGGGAACACAATATTCATAAGTAAATCTTGTATCAGAAGGAGATTCTACTCAATTAGCATCTGAATAATAGAATGTTTTAGTATGATAATTGTGACCATATGACAAACCTTTTTCAGGAGATCCTTTAATATACTTTAGTGTACGAATGATTGTCTTCCAATGATTTGCACATGGGGAATTAAGAAATTGACTTACCACATGTAATCTTTTGTACTTCTTAGAATCTGAGAAGGACTTCCCCTGATTGGGCAAGAGTTTGGTATTGGGATCTATGTGTGTGCCAACAGATTTTGAGTTCATCAACCTCGTTTCCTCCAAAATATTTAATGCATACTTTCTTTGAGATATAAAAATACCCTTGTTGGATTATGCTACCTCAATTTCCAATAAATATCTGAGTATGCCAAGATCTTTGGTCTGAAAGTGGTGACAAAGGTGTTGTTTCATGTTGGAGATGCCTTGATGGTCACTGCATGTAAGAATAATATCATCAACATATACTATTAAATAGATACACTCAACACTTGAGTGAAGATAAAAAGATGATTTGTCTCACTGTGAGTCATACCAAACTGTTGAACAACATTGCTAAATGTTCCAAACCAAGCCCTAGGAGACTATTTTAGGCAATATAAAGTGTTAGAAGTCTCACATCGACTAGAGATAAGGTCAATTTACCATATACAAGCGGGTGCAAGGTATGGATTTCATGATTGATATGGATAGTGCTCCGAAGATAAATAGGGCTGAAGCGTTGGTGTATCTTGGCTACTTTATCATATTGTTGTTCAAGAACATTTCTAGCAACAACTATTTGAATTTCTTTAACAAGAGGTTACATGCTCTGAAAGCATTGGCAGGCTGTTATGAGAGTGCCAACATAGCTCCTGTGTTCAAACAGAAGATGGCCTCTCAATTCAAGATAATTCTTGAATCCTATAGAGATTTGTGTAGGCAGGTTATTGACTGTCTTCAGGAGGAGAAGAGCAGAGGAAAAGACGTAGGAATTGTTGCTAACTACATTCTAGATATAATTTCATGGACTGACATGAGTGCTCACAAGTGGATCTATGAATGCCTTATGCTGACAGGCTCACTAGTGTTTTACCATGATGCCGTCAAGGCTGAAATCAAGCCACTATGTCAGGTAATGGACAAAATTGTAAGGTGTAAATATCCCCAACATTTTTTGTACTATGACAGCTTGGAAGATGTTGGAAAGCAGAAGGTCAAGATTTCCACAACTTTTATTTTTTTAAAAGAAGATTCTTATTTTGTTAATTGATTTGAAATAGGACATCAACTTCTATACATAGAGAACTCAGACCCTAAAGTAATATTTTCAAGAGATCTCTAGGATCTTCTAACAATACATTTAATGTCTATCAACAACTTTCAGTATTGCATTTTTAACAACACTCTCCCTCAAGTTAGTGAATGGATATCTATCATTCTAAGCTTACATGTGAGATCATGAAATTGCTCAATGAGAGGAGGAAAAATCCTAAAATGTTCAAGGAAAACGTTTAAAAAAGGGAGTTTAGATACAATCTAAAAATACAGGCAAAAGAACATTTAATTGGATGGCCTAAATATAATTTACTCAAAAATAAAATTCGTTTATTTAATAAATTTTACTTGATTTTTTGTCATGCTTTATAAACCTTAAACCCTAAATACATCATAATCATCCTCTTTGATTTCCTTTCTTGTAAAAAGATAGACACCCCTGTGCATCTGTATTTTATTCTAGTTCTTTGTTGATAAAAGCGATAGAAAGTTGCTAATATGTGTAAGCACATTGCTTAATATATATGCAATTTTGTTGAACAGAACAACAAATATATAGTTATAGTGAAGTAGAGAATGAAACTATTCATTATGATACAGTATTAGCGATCATGTAAAAAGTATAAGACCGAATACATGTACTAATAAAAAAGTATACAATAAATCCACAAAATTAATAAAAGGCAACCAACAAAAATTGGTTTGGTTTTTGTTATGTTCAATCTGAATCACATATAGTTTATATGTTTGGTTCATATGTATTTTTAACCAAAAATCAAATAGAACTGCACTTCAAATATTCCTTGTTGAGTGTAAGTTCACACCACCACCTCAATCCTTACTAGAAAACATGTGCATCCCTATAAGCCCATAAGATGAAGCATATAATCTCTTTAATGATTTAATTGTCATTCCTTAATTCCCAGACCCCTCAATATATGAACAACCCTTCTTAAACCTGAAACCCGGCGAGAATAGCCTTTATTTCAAGCATTTAGTTTATACTCACAATAAACTATGTAGAATTGTTTGTAAACTTCTTCTTTAATCAACAATTAATTATTGTTATACTTCTTTATGGCCTTGTATACTTATTTCTTTTCAATCAATCTCATCTCTTAGTCTCTAAGCAATTATTTTAATAGAATTTTACAAAATTTTATTGTTATTATTTCTCTTAATTACAGTTCATGGACAACGGTGATATTATTAAAGTATAATTGTCGACCTACAGACTTTATTTTTTTTACCAAAATATCTACTGTTCAATTTTTATATTTAAGAAATTTCACATATATCTCATTTATCAAAAACAAAATAAATGAATAAAAATTAAACTGTATTTTATAAGACTTAATTTCATATTTTAAAATTATTGGTCATTGCAAATTATGCACAACGAAATTAAATCTGAGATACACAAAATAGTGTTGAGTAGAAATCAACGAAATCGTTAGTATATAAGAAAAAAAAAAACTCACAAATTTTTTTTCTTTACATTTTTCATTATAACCAAAATAAACTATTATTAAACTGCAAAAGTATAAAGACAAAGACTTCGTAAGCTTCAAAATATATATTTCATTATATATATACTCAAACTTTTCGTTACTATTTTAATATTTCATACACTGTTTTCCCTACATCAAACTTTTTGTTATTGCTATAATCTTTAAAACAATTCTTCCTTTCAACATGTTTGTACAAGAAATATATTTTTTCTTTTAAACTGAGAAAAATGAAATATAAATAAAGAGACTATTGTATATTCAGAGGATATGGAGCATAATATAAAATTATAGTAATTTCAGTGGACTTTTTTTATTTTTTATTCTTTATTTTAGCTTTCAAATTATATTTTGAAAATTACATAAAACTAAGCACCCAATCACACTTTTTATTATTATTATTGTTATTATTATTATTATTATTATTATTATTATTATTACTGTAATGTGCAGGTTGGCTTAGATGTGATATATTATCTATTTTTTATTTTTGATTTTACACTGTATATTACACTATAATTAAATAATATTTTATTTATATTATTTAGCTTAATATGTTTTTTCACTTTGTAAACTTTAATGTATGTTTCTTTGAAATCAAGTGTAAGTAAATTTTGTTAACATGTTTTAACTAAAATTATAAAAAATACGACAGCACATGAATATCAGATGAAGTTTGAAAACTTTTTCATTTGTGTTATTATAAGTAAAGTATGGAAAAAAATTTGTTGAAGCCCACTGACAAAGCTGTGACCAACTCAGGTTATGAATGATTATGAAGGATCATTATTAATGTCAAACCAGGGTCAGCAGTTTGTACACCGAGGTACAACCCCAATAAGAACCCATCCCGTTCAGGGGTCGTATCCAGTTATAATCAACCAAATTTTATAAACATGTTTTCTCTTAAAAATCTTATCAATGTGGGACTTCTAACCCTGATTATGTGTGTTTCTTTAAACGTACCACCGAAGCATCTGCAAGCTCTTTTGTTCAGTCTCCTATTCCAAAGGACTATTACATCACACTGTCTGTTGATTATGAAGCCATTAGGAGATATCTTTTTATTTAGTCAATTTATTTTTAAACTAATAGCAAGTTTATAGGAGTAATGCGAGCACAAAAATGTGTCTGCACACGAGCATGTCAGGCGTGAAACCGTTGTTGGTCCTGCAATTGATGAAGGTGTGGCTCACGAGTCTGTTGGAGTAAAACCAGCCACCTTGGTTCCAAAAGAAATCCCTGTGATAAAAAAGAACCTTGTGTTAAAGATTTTTCTTTCTTAAAGATTGATTTTTGGAGAATTATTAACAATGATCTCGTCATTTTATTTTAGTTTTTCATTATGATTTACAGATAAGCATTCTCCCCGATGCAACACTAAATAAACATAGAGATGGTGAGACAACACAGAAGTTGCTAGAGCCTGAAAAAGATGTTCGAGAACCAAGCAAATTTTTGACTACAGATGAATCAGAGAGACAAAAGTTGCCTACTGAGAAATCTTATCCCTTCCAATTTTTAAGGTTCTGATAAAAATATCTGAGCCGGTGAACGAAGATTTAGAATCCACGATTCACATTGTTGGTAAGTTTGAAGCAAGGAAGGCAGATTGAAGGTGCAGTCTATGAGACAGTACTTTTGAGGTGCCTTGAAATACATTTAACCACAGTGAGTCTAGAGGTCACGCCATAAACCGACAAACTTTGTTGACTACAAAGGTAATTTCAGGTCTAGTGAGAGTAGTATATTGCAATGCCACCGACCACAGAATGGAGAGTAGGATGTTGAAAAAGATCTACCATGTGTTTAGAATTTGCAATTGGACCCTCCAGAAGTTAATTAAAGATTAGAAGCATTGCCACCAAGTGCCAAAGGGTTGGGGTGTGGATACTTGAAGCCAAGGTGTGAGGATTATGGCACTACTTCTTTACTTGTTTTTGATTAAGAATTTACTAAAACATAATTACAGGATAGAAGCCACAGTCATCTTTTGATCAAGTTTTTTCGCATTTGTTTTTTTTTTTTTCTTATGAAGTAAGTCTGTGATGTAATCATATGTTGCTATATAGTTAAAGTAAATTATCATTTGATCCTCAAACTATCACATTAAACTCTTCCATTGAATTACCGCATAACAGGGGGGGATGCTATCATTGTTATGTGTTCCCTGAACTAAAGTACTGGTGTAAAATATGTATTGTCTTCCTCTATAAGGCAGAACTGCAGTTCCTAGCTTTGGTGCCAAAACTTAGGCCTAATGTGAGGGTCATTACTGAATGTGGTAACTGGTAAAGCTAACTTTTTGAACCTTTAGTTATTGTTGTTAGATTTATAGTTTTTCCTTTGCTGTTATTTTTGTTTGTGTCTAGAAACTATCAGTGCTTTCTGCTGTGAAACTTGTGCCTGAGAACTTGAATTTGTCTAACTAAGAAGGTTTTGATAAACTGTCAGAACGGCATGAAACATAGTGTATAACATTCATTTGGTTTTAAATAAATGTAGAACTAAGAAGAACAGAAGAGATAATAACACTGTTGCATCCATTCTGCCACAACACACCCCAAATGCTTCTTAGATTTTGACCTGTATATTGCTTTGCTGCCTATTTGATATCTGTCGCAGGAGAAAGTTTATGTGGGAGCCACTGAAAGAAATTGCAGGACTAACTACCAGTGAGAAAGCTGAGTGGTGCTTCAGTGTTACTTATGATTCGCTATTTCCAGCCCTCAACAATCAGGTACAAATATTCATTTTACCTTCTCCAATTTAAGGCTTTGCATTGCTTAAGTGACAAAAGAAAGGAAGGGATAGAGATACAAATTATAAATTTGGAAAATTTATGAAGTAAAGCGTGATGCAAAAATGTAAGACTTAAATCGACTGTATATCTATATTTTCATTCAACCACCCGTTTTGATGAGTGTGGGGACATATAAGTCTACAAAAATTACCATCAGTAGTTAAAGAATTAGTGAATGGTCACTATTATCCACCTCAATCACAGAGAGTGTTTTGGATTTTAGTATTAATTGCAACTCAATCACAAATTTAAAGGATTGGAAAACAAGGAGTATTTCAACTTTAGATTTGATACAAAAAATCCAAGTAAACCTGAAAGAAGTATAAATAAAAGACACAGTATTTATAACTATCATATGAGGTAATATGAGAAAGTCTCCATAGATTACTGAATATAAATTCTAAAGGAGAATAGATAGTATCAACACCATAAGAAGGCAGTCTATATGACTTTCCTCCGCAACAAGAACAAAATTGATGGTAATTTTATTAGATGGAGAAATTCTATAGTGACTCATGACAAGCACAATGCATGGCTATTTTGATGGCAGACTCTAGTATGCCACAAGCTTCCAATATAATAGATGGTGATGTGAAGTGTTGGAAGTCTCACATCGATTAGAGATAAGACCAATTTATAGTATATAAGTACGTGCAAACTTTTTTTCACAACCTGATTTTGTATGGTGGAGTTAAACTTAAAGTTCACTTCTTAATATTGTGTAAAAGCTATGGTTTAGATAGAGTCTATCATAGTGATATTTTTGCTTTATAACAATTCTTTTCTTCGACATGTTTGTACAAGAAATATATTTTTTCCTTTAAACTAAAAAAAATGAAATATAAATAAAGAGATTATTGTATATCTAGAGGATGTGAACCATAAGATAAAATTATAGCAATTTCAATGCACTTTTTATTTTAATTCTTTATTTTAGCTTTAAAATTATATCTTGAAAATTACATAAAGCTAAGCACCCAATCACACCTTTTTATTATTATTATTATTATTATTATTATTATTGTAATCACACCGTATATTACATTATAATTAAATTATATATTTTTTATATTATTTAGCTTAATATATTTTTTTTCACTTTATGATTCTTTGAAATTGAGCGTAAGTAAATTTTGTTAACGTTTTTTAACTAAAATTATAACAAATACATGAATATCAGATTAAGTTTGAAAATTTTTTCATTTATTTTATTATTAGTGAAGTATGGAAAAAAATTTTGTTTAAAGCCCACTGACAAAGCTGTGACCAACTCAGGTTATGAACGATTATGAAGGATCATTATTAATGTCAAACCAGGGTCAGCAGTTTGTACTGCCGAGGTACAACCCCTTTAAGAACCCATCCCGTTCAGGGGTCGTATCGAGTTATAATCAACCAAATTTTATAAACATGTTTTCTCTTAAAAATCTTATCAATGTGGGACTTCTAACCCTGATTATGTGTGTTTCCTTAAACGTACCACCGAAGCATCTGCAAGCTCTTTTGTTCAGTCTCCTATTCCAAAGGACTATTACATCACACTGTCTGTTGATTATGATGCCATTAGGAGATATCTTTTTCCTATCTCTTTAGTTAATTTATTTTTAAACTAATAACAACCTTATAGGAGTACGACCCAAGCACATAAATGTCTGGAGAAAAGTGTGGCAGACGTGAGACCATTGTTGGGCCTGCTACTGATAAAGGTGTGGCTCATGAGTCTGTTGGAGAAAAACCAGCCACCCTGGTTCCAAAAGAAATCCCTGTGATAAAAAAGTACCTTGTGTTAACGGTATTTCTCTCTTAGAGATTGATTTTTGGAGAATTATTAACAATGATTTCATCATTTTATTTTAGTTTTTCATTATGATTTACAAATAAACATTCTTCTGATATGTTATCAAAAGAAAACACCTGCAGAGAGGAAAAATAGAAGGAGTAGAGAAACAGAAAAATAGAGGAGCGGAGAAGATAGAGAGAGAAGACAATATGAAGTTTGTTATTATTATTCTCCTCTAGAAGGGAAAATCTCTACTAGATATAGTTTGTTAAGCATAACAAACCAAAAAAAAAAAAGACTATTTTTTACGCTTATCTTGATCAGTAACAAAATCCTTCATCCAATTGGACTTTTTCTTCTTTCTATTGGGTTTCTCATAGCCTTGCTTATTATTGTACTGCTCCTCATTTCCATGGGTCATATCGTCCCCTTCCTGGTGACTAAATGTCTTTCCCTCAAGGTGTAAATCAGAATAATCATGCAATAATTCAGTCAACAACTCCCAAGTAGAGTCTTTAGGATAGAGACCTTGCCACTGAACTAAAACATACTCTCTTGGTGGGTGGCCTTCAATTTTAGAAGCCAGTATAGCAGTAGGTACAACTTGAGGTTTGTTTTCAATATATAAGGGGGGTAACCAAAGCTTAAATTTGGAAGTATGGAAAACTGGGTGAATTTTAGAACCTTGAGGCAGATTCAACTCAAAGGCATTGTCACCAATGCATTTGATAATACGGTATGGCCCATAAAAAGGATGTGGAATACGGTGTCTGCCAGCATAAGCCTTCATGTTGTTTTGAGCTTTAAGCAAATTAGCTTTTAACTTGGCCAAAATTTGATCTTGAATATTTAATTCTTGCTCCATAGCATCTATCGTACTAGACCCAACAATGTTTGAGGTAACGAAGGAGGTGACTTCCCATATACTACTTGATAAGGACTCATTCCAGCTGAAGTTTGACAGGCTGAATTACATTGTCATTCAGCCTAATGCAAAAACTTACCCTATTGAGAGGGTTAATGATGCATAAAGGCATGAAGGTACTGCAGTAGTATGCGATTAACAACTTTAGTTAGGTCAATTCCTTATGGATGATAAGCACTAGTCATGCGTAACTTGGTTCCATTGAGCTTGAACAATTCCTGCCAAAAGTGATTGATCTGTCTTATATGCTTCGTGCACCTTCACAAAAATGTCAAATGAGGAATAGTGATGCCAAAAAATTGCCCAGTTGAGTCTAGTACTCTTGAGAGTGCATCTGCCACTTAATTGGAACCCTAAGCTTTGTACTGAATATCATAGTTGTAGCCTAAGTTTTGAGAGGTTGTATTGTTGTTCACGGGTTTGGATCACTTGCGTCATTAACTCTCGTAAGCTTCGTTGGTCAGTGTAGATGGTGAATCGTTGCCCCAATAGATAGGTTCGCCACTTCTTGACTACCTCTGTAACAACATGGAATTCTCGAACATAGGTTGAAGCATTAAGAAGCTTAGGGCAAAACTTCATACTAAAAAACTAGTTGGGTGCCCATCTGGCTGTAACACAACACCCATTCCCACCTTTGATGCATTTGTTTCTAGAATGAAATCCTATTGAAAATCCGACAAACGCAAAATCGGGGTAGACACCATGGCCTGTTTAAGTTGCTCAAAAGCCTCTTGAGCTTTTGCTGTCCACACGAAACCATCCTTCTTCAATAAATCTATTAAGGGGAAACACTATAGAAGCATATCCACAAATGAATTTCCTATAGAAACCTGTAAGGCCAAGAAAACCTCGAAGTTGTTTAATATTGGTAGGGACAGGCCAAGCAATCATGACTTTCAACTTTTTAGGATCAGCCTCAACTCCATTTGGGAGATAATATGACCAAGGTATTCTATAGTAACATAGGCAAACGTGCACTTTGTTTTCTTCAAAAAAAAAATTATTAGTCAATAAACAATAAGAAATTGCTGTGAAGTGTAGTAAGTGCTCATCAACCATCTTGCTATAAATTAGAATGTCATCAAAGAGAACTATGACAAACCACCCAAGATAAGGTTGGAAGATTTCATTCATTGTGGCTTGAAATGTTGCAAGCGCATTGCATAGCCCAAATGACATTACAAGAAACTCGTAATGGCCTTCATGAGTCCGAAAAGTTGTCTTATGAATGTTTGTCTTATGCATTCTGATTTGGTGATATCCTGAACACAAGTCAAGTTTGCTAAACTAACGTGTCCCATGGAGCTCATCTAGTAACTCGTTAATGGATGGAATTGAAAAACAATCCTTGTTGGTTATAGCATTAAGAGCTCGATAGTCAACACAAAAACCGCCAATTTTTGTCTTTTTTTTCAAACTAACAAGACTAGGGAAGAATAAGGGTTGTAGCTTCTTTGAACTAACCTTGTTTCCATCATTTCTCTAATCAATCTTTCAATTTCTTGCTTTTGAAAATGAGGATATCGATAAGACTGCACATTCACTAGGTTAGATCCTTGTAAGATGGGAATTTTGTGCTCCGTGCGGTGGGAGGGGGGAAGGTCGTTACACAAATTAGTTTATCAAAGCAGGCACTAGTTTTGGGTAAAGTTAGGAATTCGATACTGAAGGTGAATAGGGAATGACTTGAAGATGGAATATTTCAGCAATAGCATCCATTGAGGCTAGGCATTGAAAATGGGCTACAATAGCCTTAATGGGTTGCGGTTTAGGTTGGCCTCTAAATTGGATTACGTTCACATTCTTTTATAAACTTCATCGTCAATGTCTCGAAATCCGTCAACACACACCCAAGAGATTTAAGCCATTGCATTCCCAAAACTAAAGTAGCCCCACTAAGTGGTAGAACGAATAAATCAACGTGGAATTTTTGGGAATCAATTTTGAGACTTACATTGAGGCATTAAGCATAACATTGAAGATCTTCCTCGCTACCAACCAACATTGAAAAGGGTTGGGTCAGGTATAGCCGCAAGCCCAAAAATTTTACCACCTTGGACAAAATTATGGTTACTCTCACAATCCACTAAAATGTTAACGGTTAATCTGCCAATGATACCAGGGTTTATGGAGCAGTTTGACCCATTAGGGTATGAATGTTGATGTGTGCGTCTAGAGATTCAAGTGTACTATGTGGGTCTGGATCTAAGTTTGAACTCGGTTAACTTGAAGATTCAAATGTTCTAGCAAATGGTTAAGCTCATCATCTATGGAAGGAATCTGTGGAGCTGCTATCAACAAATTAAATTGTTTTTTACAACGATGACCACAAGCATATTTTTCATCATAATAGTAACAAAGTCCCTTCTTTCGCCTTGCTTGCAAATTTACTTAACTTGTGAACTGGAGTCACAACTCTTAGAAGAAGAGTTACTCAACTATGGTGAGGCCAACAAAGGCTTTATGTTGGTTACTGTGGGTAGCATCCAGGTATTGTGGTTTGTAATTGGCGATGCTATGTACCCTAGAATGGGCTTAGCAGTGGTGGACCCCAATTTCAACGTATTGTTGTGATTTTCTCTTGTAATGGAACGAAATTACCTCGTCGTGTTTCCTATTTGAGTCTAGAGATAAAGCAACTAAGATAAAAAGGAGCAGAAAGACCATGCACCCGGTTGGCGAGATTTTCAAATTGTGCCAAGTACTCTCAAATAGAGGTTGCCTATGAGTCAACTTGAACAAGGTACCTTGTGGGTCATCAAAATCTGATGGGGCAAATTGAAGTTCTAAGGCCCTTAGAAAAATTGACCACAACAAAAGTTGCCCATTCGAATGCACCATTGATACCCATTGAGAGCCTCGCCTTCTATATGGAAAGAGGCGATATGCAATTGCTGCTCATCAGCGGTATGATGATAATCAAAAAACTGGTCACCTTGAATATTCAACCTAAAGGATCGTTACCATCAAATCTTGGAACCTTCTGCTTAATGTGAGTAGGCATGGATTTTACTTTGGATTTAGCTAGGTGTTTTCGAGATTTTCTAGGTTGGTGGAGATGGTTCTAATGATGGAGATCAAGGTTTCAAGGGTGGCTGAGTCAAGGGTGCTATAAGATCCAGCCAGGACGCTCTCAATGAAAGCACCAATTGATATGTTATTGAAAGAAAACAGCTAAATAGAGGAAAAATAGAGGGAGAGGGGCAGAGAAGATAGAGAGAGAAGACAATATGAAGTTTGTTATTATTAGTCTCCTCTAGAAAGGAAAATCTCTACTATATATAGTTTGTTAAGCTTAAAAAACCATAGTAAAAAGACAAACTCTATATTTTATGCTTATCCTGGTCAATAACAAAATCCTCCATCTAATTGGGCTTTTTCTTCTTTCTATTGGACTTCCCATAACCTTGCTTGTTATTGTACGCTAAGAGATTTATTTTTGGAGAATTATTAACAACGATATCGTCATTTTACTTTAGTTTTTCCTTATAATTTGCAGATTATCATTCTCTGCGATGCAACACTAAATAAACATAGAGATGATGAGATAATATAAGAGCTGCAAGAGCCAGAAAAAGATGTTCATGATCTAAGCAAATTTTTGGCTCCAGGTGAAGAAGTTCACCAAAGGTAGACATTTGATAAGACTAGGTATGACTAGATTTGTCACCTCATATTTAACTTTTGCATGTCTTCATGAATTGAAAATATCATTGATTGAGCCAGTTCAAGGTGAAAGTGACGAGAGAAATGTTGACATAGCTGGGTCAATTTCAGTTGATCCTATTATAGAGGCATTTAATCTTGATAATATAGTTTTTGATACCAGTGTTGATTATGCACACTTATCATCTAAGGAAGAGCTTGATGGTGATGAAGATGATGATTATGATGATGATGATGATTGAGATGATATGATTAGAGGATTATGCACACTTATGTTTTTGTGATTGAATGAACTTGTGTATTTTGTGTAATTTGAACTTATAAAATAATCATGTGTGTTAAACTAAGTTGTTTTAGAATGATTAAACTTTGTTTACAATTTTCATCAATGGTGAAATTTTGAATTGGTATGGTAGTATATATATTTGTTTTCATATGAAGTAGATTATTACTAGTCTATAGGTTGAGTTTACGAAGTTCTTACGAGCCTACATAGACTCTTGAGTCTGATAACATTGTTTATCACCATCATATTATCACTATCGTAGTTAGTTATGGTTGAAATTGATTCAACTGGATGTTAATAAGGTCTTTATTTTTAAATGGCTTTTTTGAATGAAATTGTTTACATAGTTCAACCACCTGACTTGTTTGTAAATTAAACAAAGATTGCAAGCACTTTGTCAATGATTTAACATATTGTAGCAAACACTTCACCAACTTAGCTTTGTCAACAGTACTTGTGACTCATCTTTATTTATTTGTAAAAAACAATTATAAGTGTTGTATTTAATGATTTATGTTGAACTTATTAAGTCCATTACATCAAAACTTCATGTTTCTTTTTGAAAGAATTGCGACAACTTGACTACTTTCTTGGTCTTGAAGTCAAATACTTGTATGATACATCTCTTATCATGACACAAACCAAATACATAAGAGGTTTACTCCACAAAACGAGTATTATTAAGGCTCTTTCTATTTCTTCTCCAATGGTTATTAATTGATAGGTCTCTAAACATGGAGCTGGTTTGTTTTCTAATCCTACGTTATACAAGTTAGTTGTGGGTGCTCTTCAATAAGTCACCCTAACTCCCCATGAAATTAGTTATGTTGTGAACAAGGTCTGCCAATGCATGGCTTCAAATCTTGACTCTCATTGATCAATTCTTAAGTGTATTTTAAGGTATCTTAAGGGTACAATCTTTCATGGTTTGCATTTTCATCCCGCCTTTCCTGATTCCCCCTTTCATTTAAAAGCCTATTCTGATGTTGATTAGGCTTCAAATATTGATGATAGATGCTCTAGATCAGGAGGCAACCATATTCCTTGGTCCTAACTTAATATCTTTGTGGTCTCGGAAATGACAGGATCCTACTTGAGTACTAAGATTGAGTATGGAAGTTTAGCTCAAACTTTTGTCGAGTTACAAGTATTTTTATTTCACTTTAGTTCTATTTTGTGATAAACAAAGTGCAATTACCATTGCTCATAATCCAATATTTCATAACCGTAGCTCATAATCGTAGCCCAAGCATTTGGAAATTAATGTCTTTTCTGTTAGAGATATGTTATGGCTAAGCCGTTGCAAATGTCATATTCAATTTTTATTCTTGCTATAGACCCCTATTGAACTTTATTGACGTTAGTATCTTAACATTTTTTTTCAAACTAAATTCTTCTACAATTCTATTTAGAGTGTATTTGGATAGAGTATTTTAATGAAGCAATTCATTTTTTTGAAGAATTTAGATTTCTTTGTAATGAAATGTTTTGTTTGGATAGTGAAATTAAAACGCATTTCAAATGCAAGCATTTTTTTTGAAGGATTTCAATTAGCTAAATTAGTAAAAATTCAAATACTTTTAAAATAAGTGGAATTTAAAATTCTTCTCACTCAACCTCATATTCTAGACGACCTGGACGTGCCCGATGATCCGAACGTGCCCGATGACCCGGACGTGCCCGAAGACCCGAACGTGTCCGACAACTCGGACGAGCCCGAGGACTTGGACGAGCCCGATGACTCGGATGGGCCCGACGACTCGGATGTGCTTGACGACCCGGACAGGCCCAACAAATCGGATGTACCCGACGACCCAAACGGGCCTGATGACACAAACAGATCTGACGACCCAAACGGGATCAACGATCCAGACGAGCCCGATGACCCGGACGAACCTGACGACCTAGACAGGCCAGACAACTTGGACGAGCACGATGACTTGGACGGGCACGATGACTTGGACGGGCACGACGACATAAACGAGCCCGACGACCCGAACGAGCCTTCCAAATCATTGGACCCGACGACCCAGACGAGCTTGACGACTCGGACGTGCCCGACGACCCAAAAGTGCGGGACGACGCAGACAGGCTCGATGACGCGGATGAGCCCGACGACCCAAACGGTTCTATCGATCCAAACATGCCCAATGACTCGTACAGGCCAGACTATCTTGACGGGCCTGACGACCCAAACGAACCCGACAGTTTGAAAGGGCTCGTACAAGTTGTGGGGCCCGTTCGAGTCTCGGGCCCGTTTAGGTCGTCGGGCCTGTTCAGGTCGTCGTCGAATGTGTCCAAGTCTTCGGGCCCATCTGAGTCGTCGGGCTTGTCCGGGTCTTCATGTCCATCCTAGTCATTGGACCCGTTTGGGTGTACGTGCCTGTCCAGGTTGTCGAACCCGTCCGGATTGTCGGGCTCATCCAGCTCGTTGGGCCCATCCAGGTCTTTGGGCTCATCCAGCTCGTCGGGCCCGTCCAGGTCTTTAGGCTCATCCAGCTCGTTGGGCCCATCTTGATCGTTGGGCCTGTTTGGATCGTCGGACCCGTCTAGAGCATTGGGCCAATGACCTAGACGAGTTGGACCGGGCCATATTGACGAACTTGACGGCACAATCGTGTATTATGGGCTATCAGGCCTCTAGATCATCGGGCCACCCAGCTTGTCTGGGCTTCCTAGTCGGTCCAGCTCACGTGGGTTGTCGGGTCTAATCAATCCGGTTGCGTAGTTGGGTCTGCCCGACCCACTGGGTTGTCGAGCATGTTTCCAAATTTATCATGAACTCAAAACATAATTAAGCGTAAAATAAATATTGTTAAAATTAAATTTTATCTCACAATAAATTCAATTTTTTTTTCCAATCAAGAAATTGAAATGTAAGGTATTTTAATTTTAATTTCCTTATCCAAACAAGATATTTAAAGAATGAATGGAATTTAATTACAAACAATTCAAATACAAAGCATTTCAATTTCTAAGCATTGTTGAAATGCTCCATCCAAACACAAGGTTAGCGAAAGACTAAATTCTTATCATGTTTTTTATAACTTTGCATGTTGTTTGTTGTTGTATGTATTTTTTTTTTGTCCTGTAGGGCACTGTTCCCACCAATAAATACACAACACTCTACATTAGAATATCGATAAGAATTTCGTTCCTAGGAAACAAAATTAGAGTTTTATTTTTATTTTCAAAATTTTTAGAGAAGTTGAGAAAAAATGTTTTACATTCATATTAGGGTTAAGTATGGGTTTAGACCCTAAACTTTGATCTAAAATTATAATTTGTTCCTATCCAAAATTTCAATACATTTTGGTCTCTAAACTTTAGAAATGAATGGATATAATCTTTTTAACCAATTACATTAACTTTTTTTTTTGTGTCGAACCCGTTTCATGTTAGTATAGGAGTTATCTGTTGGGAAATACATTTGACACAAAAAAAAAGTTAATTTAATTAGGTTAAAAAGACTATATTCATTTATTTTGAAAGTTTAGGACCAAAAATTATCGAAGTTTCGGACGAATTCCAATTTTGGATCAAAATTTAAGGACTAAAACATATTTAACCCTTCATGTAAGGTCCATTAAAAATTGTGTTGTTCTCTCTGCCCTAAATTAAAGGGCTGCCCTTGTAAGTGAGCCTAAGGTCGGCCCAACAGATAAAACCCCTAAGTCTGCCTAACCCTAACACTCTTTCTCATTTTCAGACACCGTTCCTGGTCCTAAGAGCCGCAGCCGTCCTTCTATCTCTACTAGGGTTTGGCACCACCGTGAGCACGCAAGTTCGAACCAGTTCCTTCTTCTCTACGTAAGTGGTCCCTCTCCTGTGTCTATATTTCCACCACAATTACTTTAGGTAACTCATATTTCCGTTGTTGCTTATATTTTTCCAACTCCTTGTGTTGTCCCTCGAGTTATCGCGTTCCGCTGTTTGGGGTCATGGTTTTGTGTTAGTCATTTCCAAGTAGGGAAGCTCTGGCTCATTCTTGTTTTTCGTTTTTCCCTGTCATGCATTTGTTATTTTGAGGTTATATGGTTGGTGTGATGCTATGATAGTTGTGAACGAATGAATATTCTTGGTTTGGACTGGTGTGGGTGGCTGTTGCAGGAAAACAGTGGCGAGACCTGATAATCTCGCCCAAGTGAGCCAGTCTCGCCTAGGCGAGATGAGCAGGGACTCGCCCAGACCATTTTTACGCGAAAGGTCGCTCAGGCGACTAGCTCAATTTTTTAGCGAGCGAGCATCTCGCCCAGGTGAGAGGGGTCTCGCCTAAGCGAGATCCCGCATGAGCTCCTGTTTCCCCTTTTCGAGCCTTCGCCTAGGCGAAGGGGGCTCGCCTGAGCGAGAGCTTCTCGCCTGAGCGAGACCTTTCAGCATGAGCAAAGGGTTGGGCAAGGGTTTGGGTGTTTTGTTGCTCTTGGATGATTTGTATGTGCTTGGGTATGATTGTTATGATGAGAAATATATTATGAATTGTTATGTATGAATGACATGATTCATGAAATGTGAATGATGGATGTGGTGTGAACTTGGCATGTAAACTAAATGAAATGGTTAGTGTTAAAGTGACATGGTGTTGGCATGATCTGAAACCCATAACTATGGTTGGAGAGAAATGGTTGGGTATGGAACCACTGAGAAAGAACTAAAAAAGGGTGAATTATCAAGAGATGGTATGTGATGTGTATATAAATGTGCAATAATATTTATCGATTGATCTGGTATGCTTGGTCCGTGTCAATGCGTAATTCCTTGGAAATTCCTATGTGGGATTTTCGGGTCGTGCTCCAGTGGTCGGAACGTAATTCCATGGCCCCTGTTAGTGGGTGTCCATGGTGGTGCCTCATCTGTATAGCTTGGTAAGGATTCAAGGTAAGGTTGTATCCTGACACTCTAAGGAGTTAGTTAGTCTCACCTAGAGCGGACTGATTCCTGTGGTGAGAGTAGCAGGAGGCCTGAAATTCAATAAGGGCTAACCTTGTGGTGAGGGAAATTGATTCATTATAACACTTGTAACACATAGCTTGGGGGTGAGCAGCTTGGGGGTGAGCAGCTCGGGGGTGAGTAGAGGTATCCACAACAAGTGCAAGCATCCGCTGAATCCGACCAGGTTATATGTATCCGGATGAGTCGAGTCGTGTCTTAGTGTATTGTTTGCAAAGTCATAACATGCTTGGTTGATTCGTGTATATAGGATGGTTAATATATATGTTTGATTGTATGGATGAAATCTTTTGTGCTCTAGCTTACCCTACTTTTATTGTTGTGTGTTCTGTTGTGTGGTACTCTCTTTTGCGATGATCTTTAACTTGTTGGTGTGAGCATATGCGAGGAACACCCGTGGACAACAGGGAGGTGATGGTTCCGCCGCATAGTCCATGTGGTCTGGACTTTAGTTTTTTATGGACTTTTCTTTAGGGTTATGGCCCATGTACTTGTTTGTCCTTGGATATAGATACTTTTTGTAACTTTTTATCCAGCTTTCTTTTGGGCATTGTGGTGTGCCTTGAGTTGTAAAGAGTTGAGTTTTAAACTCCAGAACTGTGCTATTATGTTATCTTTATTGTGACACTTCCTTTAATTTTGTATATTAAATTAAATGGGGTGTTATACTTCATATCATCTTTACATTACAAATATTTTCACCTATAATCATATTAATATCTAATTCTATTTTTCTAAGTCATTACACTCAAAAAATTTATTACATGAATTATTTTAACCAAACAAATATAGTTATAAAAAATTATACAAAAACAACCATAATTGCAATATTTTATTATGATAATTTTTCCATTACCATAATTACAATATATTTAAATTATATTATTTATTATAATCACTTTTCAAATTTTTTTATTTCTAATTAATTTATAAATGGTAAATTAAATATATTTTCTTTTATTTTTATTCACACGAGTTTGTAAAAAATTATAATTTTTTAATTAAGTAATTTATTATAAATAAATATACAACTCTATAAAACTAGAAAAAATGTTGGTAAGAATCTGTTCCTAAAACAATATTACAGAAACAAACAACATCCAAAATTAGAAAGAAAAAAAAAACATGATGAGAATTTAATCTTTTGCAAAAGAAATTAGCAAACAACATTTGAAAATTAGAAAAAACGTGATGGTAATTTAATCTTTCGTAAAAAGAAATTGTACTTAAACAGACAAAAGGTTCTAGTTTGAGAAAAATAATCTTTATAGTCTATTCACATCAATAAAGTTCAAAAATGACATATTACAGAAAGGGAAAAAAAGTCATCATATTCCTACCTTTAACTCGTGTGTAAATGTTTTGACTAAACCACTTTCTTCCCAGGTTTTTTTCCCAAACTGGTGCAATTATTTTCCCAATTTTTTAAAATGGTGTAGATTTTTTTTTTAATTCCCGACAGAGGTAAGTCGTGAGAAAATGGAACGACTTCATCTTAAAGAAGTTGTGCCAAATTAAGGCGACTTTGATTAATTTGAGCTGAAGTCGTCTCAAATTGAAGAGACTTTAATATTTTTCATGAAGTTGTACCAAACGGTGACGACTTCACTTAAATTAATTACGAGAATAATCAAAGTCGTCCTATAATGGGACGACTTCATAACAAGGAAAGTCTTGCCATATTGGCATGACTTCAGTAATGGCTTTTAAGGAAATCTTTCCATAATGGCACGACTTCAATATTAGGGTTTTAAGAAAGTCTTGCTATATTGGCACGACTTCAATATTGGGTTATTAAGAAAGTCTTGCCATAATGGCACGACTTCAGTATTAGGTTTTCAAGAAAGTCTTGCCATTATGGCACGACTTTAGTGTTTTCGGTATAAAGGAAGTCTGGTCATAATGGCACGACTTCATAGTTGTAAGTAACAAAGAAAAAGTTAAATTGAAAAGAGAAAAAATATTGAATTATGATAAAATTAAATTGAATAAAAAAGTTAAAATTTGTATTGTACCGAGATATAAAAAAGTAAAGAAAAGAAAAAAGAGTTTTTTAATAACAAATATATAAGATCCAATAATTTTTTAGTTGATATATATTAAAATAAAAGTGAACAACAAAGTTGGTAAACCAAAGATACGAGAGGTGACTTACATCCGACGATGATGTAAGTCACCTCACTTGGACAATTTAGTTGAAATTTTTTATCATCTTAACTTAATATTTTAATTTTATATTACAGTACGATATGCCACAAGAGTCTACCCAACCTCCACCACACACTCCTTATCAGCATGTTGGGTCTTCTTCATATGTTCAACAACCTCAATACTAGTTGTTTGGTC